>Ga0209081_1000482_pt1 | contig 23810 bp, 23 predicted proteins | sample GOMGulsemesocosm_4_FD_184636 | JGI IMG/M metagenome (GOLD analysis project Ga0209081, IMG submission 184636) | Methane-oxidizing microbial communities from mesocosms in the Gulf of Mexico - GOM15B Gulf of Mexico (SPAdes) (version 2) | ecosystem: Environmental > Aquatic > Marine > Cold seeps... | reverse complement strand
CTGCATGAGCCAAGTACTGGGCTTGCCCGAGAGTAAACGCGCACACCGCTTTATACCGATGCAAAAAGAAGACTTTTATTACCCCGATGGACGCACCGATGCGTATACCGTGATCGAAATCAACATGATGGAAGGACGCCAGCCCGACACCTTAAAAAAGCTCATCAAGGCGCTGTTCGCTGACATTGAGCAACAATTGGCCATCAGCAACGCCGATATAGAAATCATCATCAAACAGCAAGCGCCACATTGCTGGGGCTTTCGTGGGATGAGCGGTGACGAAGCCCGCGACCTAAGCTATAGCATCAATGCCTAAGCATACGGCCTCGCTAGCCGCCTACCTCGCCCCGAGTCTTTATATCGATTGGCAAAACCCCAACATCTTAGCGAAAGCCGCGCAACTCGCCGAGACTAGCCATCATGAAGAGTCGCTGGTTAAAGCTTGTTTTGAATTTGTTCGAGACCATATCAAACACAGCGCCGACTATTGCTTAAACCCCATTACCAGCAAGGCATCCGAGGTGCTGACGCAGGAAACCGGCTTTTGCTACGCCAAAAGCCATTTACTCGCCGCCTTATTACGCGCCAACCAGATCCCTACGGGCTTGTGTTACCAGCGCCTCAGTATCCGCGATAATAAACCGCCTTTTTGCCTGCACGGCTTGAACGCCGTTTACCTACAGCAGCACGGCTGGTACCGGCTCGACCCCAGGGGTAATAAAGCCGAGGTCGATGCGCAATTCTGCCCACCCGTTGAAAAACTAGCCTTTCCCATTATCATCGATGGCGAGGCCGACTTGGCTGAAATATGGCCAGAACCTTTACCACAGGTAACCGATGCACTCAGTCAGCACAGCAGCTACCAACAACTGCTAGCCAACTTACCCGACCTACCATTAATCGCGAGTCATCGCCGTATCAACGGCCACAACTCAGCAAAAAACGAGACGTAAGTTCTATGGATTATTTAGTTTGGAACATTAACCCGAATATCATCGATATTTTTGGTATTCAAATTCGCTGGTATGGCGCCTTATTCGCCGCCTCTTTTTTGCTCGGCTCACAGCTAATGGAGTGGATCTATCGAAATGAAGGTCGTAGCCTGAAACATATCGATCGCTTATTTATCTTTCTTATCGCAGGCACCCTCATCGGCGCACGTCTAGGCCACTGTCTGTTTTATGACCCTCAGTACTATTGGCAAAACCCACTCAAAATATTGGCTATTTGGGAAGGTGGACTCGCCAGCCACGGTGGCGCGATCGGCGTGTTAACGGGGCTTTACCTGTATCAAAGAAAAACTGCAGAAAACTACCTCTGGTTGCTCGATCGGCTCGCCATCCCCGCCGCCCTCGCCGCCTGCTTGATTCGTATTGGTAACCTCTTCAACTCAGAGATATTAGGCATTCCCAGTTCAGTGCCTTGGGCCATTATATTCGAACGAGTAGACACCCTACCTAGACACCCAGCCCAGCTCTACGAAGCCCTCTCTTACGCGGTAATATTTGTCGGTTTACTGCTCATTTACCGCCGCACCGCCGATAAATTAAAAAACGGCATCCTCTTTTCCTATTTTTTAATTAGCGTATTTAGCGCACGCTTCCTCATTGAGTTCGTCAAAACTAAACAAGCCGCCTACGTCAGCGACTTATCAATCAGCACCGGCCAATGGCTCAGCCTGCCGTTTATCTTAATCGGCGTGGTACTACTCGTGTTATCACTGAAACGTCCTACGGCCAAATAGTCATTTGGCCGTTGTAAACAAGGCGACGTCTCGTTAAACGCTCTTTATAGTTTATCTAACTTCGCGTACGCCAACATCAGCCACTTACTACCGGCGCTGGCAAAGTTAACCTGCACCCGCGCTTGTGCGCCACTGCCTTCGTGATTCAACACCACTCCTTCACCGAACTTGGCGTGGCTCACTCGCTGTCCCATATTAAAACCACCTTCGGCTTTCTTTTGTAAGCCGCTAGCCGGCGCGTGGGCATTCACCACTGGGCGCGAAACTTTCGTACCCAAACGAACCTCTTGCATTAATTCGCTGGGGATTTCACGAATAAAACGCGATGGCATCGGGTAATTTTCCTGCCCGTGTAAGCGCCGTGACTCGGCATAGGTAATATACAGTTGCTGCATCGCGCGGGTAATCCCGACATACGCCAAACGGCGCTCTTCTTCCAGCTTCGTAACGTCATCTACCGAACGTTGACTGGGGAATAAACCCTCTTCTACCCCCGTCATAAACACCAAGGGGAACTCTAAGCCTTTCGCCGAATGCAGGGTCATTAACTGCACACAGTCGTCAGATTCATCACCCTGTGACTCACCTGCTTCCAACGCAGCATTCGCTAAAAAGGCGTCTAATTCACTCAGGCTATCGTCCTCATTGGCTTGATAGCTAAACTGCCGTGCAGCATTGACTAATTCCTCTAAGTTTTCTACCCGTGCTTCGCCCTTTTCACCTTTTTCTTTTTTATGAAACTCGATTAAACCCGAACGAACAATCGCCTGATCGACCTGTTCATGCAAGTTGCCCGCAGCCATCTCTGTCGCGATCTGTTTGATTAAATTTAAAAAACCGCTCAGCGCATTCGAGGCGCGCCCAGTTAATTCACCACCTTCACATAAACCAACAGCCGCCTGCCATAAACTGATTTGTTCCGCCCTAGCACAGCCACGAATAATATCGAGGGTACGCGTACCCAAACCACGTGTTGGGGTATTAACAATACGTTCAAATGCCGCATCATTGTGTTGGTGGGTCGCTAATTGTAAATACGCTAAGGCATTTTTAATTTCCAAACGTTCAAAGAAACGCTGCCCACCATAGACCTTATAAGGCACGCCAGCAGCCATTAGGTATTCTTCAAATAAACGCGATTGGGCGTTCGAACGATACAAAATAGCCGTTTCGGCACGCGCATGTCCGCGATCAGCCCAGTCCCGAATCCTATCGACCACGAAGCGGGCTTCGTCTTGATCATTAAAACCCGAATACAAGGAAATCGGCTCGCCCTCATCACCATCGGTCCACAGTTCTTTACCCATCCGACCATCGTTATTCACGATCAAAGCATTCGCCGCTTTTAAAATCGTACTGGTGGAACGATAATTCTGCTCCAGCTTGACTAATTTATGCGCAGGATAATCCTTCTGAAAACGGTGAATATTCTCTATTTTTGCCCCACGCCAACCATAAATAGACTGATCATCATCACCCACCACGTAGAGGTTTTCTGACTCTTCGGTTAATAAGCGCAGCCAGGCGTATTGAATGGTATTAGTATCTTGAAACTCATCCACCAACACGTGTTTAAAGCGCTGCTGATAGTGCTGACGAATTTCATCATTATCACGCAATAATTCATGTGCTCGCAGTAATAACTCGGCAAAATCAACCAAGCCGGAACGGGTACACACACGCTCGTACTCGGCATAAATTTCCTGCATTTTTTGCTCGAAGTGGTCACTCGATGGCGCAATATGTTTGGCCCGCCGCCCCTCGTCTTTTTGCCCGTTGATATACCACTGCACCTGACGTGGTGGCCAACGCGAATCATCCACGTTCATCGCCTTCAGTAACCGCTTGATCATGCGGAATTGGTCGTCCGAATCCAATACCTGAAAAGCATCCGGCAAACCCAGTTGCTGAGCGTGCATACGCAATAAGCGGTGCGCTATGCCATGAAAGGTACCGATCCACATTCCGCCGACGGGGCTTTGTTGCATCTGCTGAACCCGTTCGCGCATCTCACCGGCGGCTTTATTGGTAAAGGTCACCGCTAGAATCGCATACGGCGACACATTTTCAACCTGAATCAACCACGCCACTCGATGCACCAGTACCCGTGTTTTACCACTACCCGCACCGGCTAAAATAAGCGCCGCTTTTTCTGTGCCACTCACCGCATCGCGCTGAGCATCATTTAACCCGTCTAATATATGTGTAATATCCATCGGATTATTTTACCGCGTCTGCCGGTATTCCGCCTCGCTTGTTTGACATTGGCCGCTTTATGCCTATATTGACACCTTATGAACAGTACCCATAACAAAGAAAACACCACCATTGCCCATTATGAAGCCAGCGCCGAGGCATTTTGGGATGGCACTAAGGAACATGATGTATCACAAAACATCAGCGCTTTTTTAGGCGCCTTACCGAACAACAAGGCCTTAGATATTCTCGACTTCGGCTGCGGCCCAGGCCGTGACCTCAAACACTTCAAATCACTCGGCCACCGCCCTGTCGGTTTAGATGGTTGCGCAACCTTTTGTCGAATGGCGGAAGCACATAGCGCTTGCCCAACGCTACAGCAGACTTTTTGCCAATTAGAGCTTGAAGCGCACAGTTTCGATGGGGTGTTCGCCAACGCCAGTCTATTTCACGTACCGAGTGAGCAACTCCCCTCCGTGTTAAAAAAACTGCACCGCTGCTTACGCGAAGGCGGTATTTTATTTAGCTCGAACCCACGTGGCGATGGTGAGGGCTGGCAAGGTCAACGTTATGGGAACTATATGCAGTTCGAGACTAGCCGTGAATTATTAACGCAGGCGGGCTTTGAGGTGATCCAGCACTATTACCGCCCAACTGGCCAAGCCATTGAACGCCAACCTTGGTTAGCCATCGTCAGCCGACGACGCTAGGGCATAACACTCCAACTCATAAGCTGCGTTGTCTCCAGGCAGCAAATTATCAGCACAACCCTTAGGTTTTAAAATGAGCAACCACGCCTTGTAATTCAATCGCCAAACGCGCCAGCTCTTCACTCGCTAACGCAATCTCACCCGCCGCCGCTACGCTAGAATGCGCCCCATCGGAGACCTCATCAACACGGCTATCAATCTGCTTAGCCACCAGTACCTGCCCTTCGGTCGCACTCGCGACTTGATTCGTCTTGCCCATGATTTGCGCCACCTTGGCGACAATGATATCAATCGACTCAGAGGCATTCGCCGCATCACTAGCCACCTTACCGGCATTCAATTTATTAGCCTCCATCACCGTGACCGACCTTTTGGTATTATTTTGCAGACGCTCAACCATTTGTTGAATCTGCTCAGTAGACTCTTGGGTACGCCCCGCCAAGGTACGAACCTCATCCGCTACCACCGCAAACCCACGGCCGTGTTCACCGGCCCTAGCGGCTTCGATCGCCGCATTGAGCGCCAGCAAATTCGTTTGATCGGCGATGCTTCGAATCACGTCCAGCACAGAGCCGATATCAATACTATTTTGTTCAAGTTTAACCACTTCAGCCGCTGCCACATTCACTTCCTCCGCCAAACCTTCAATCGAAACGATCGTTTTGCGAATAACCGCGCCCCCCTCATTCGCTTCTCGGTCGGCATCACTGGCATCCGCCGAGGCCGTTGTTGCATTAGAGGAGGCTTGATTAATACTCTCCACCATTTCGCTCATCGCAGTGGCAATTTGATCGGCTTGCTCCTGCTGCGCTAGCGCAGTATTTTTAGAACCCTCGGTAGTGGCCGACAACTCGGTAGAAGCCGAGGCTAGCAAAGATGCATGTTCGCCTAATTGACGCATCAAACCACGCATCTGCCCCACCATCTTATTTAACGATACCGCAATACTATCGAGTTCATCTTGGGTACCACTTTCAACATTCACCGTTAAATCCCCCGCCGCAACTCGCTGCATTGAATCATCCAAAGTACGAATGGTATTCATGATCGTCAAATAAAACCCCACCAACAGGTATAAAACAACCAAGGCGGTAAGCAAAATCAAACCCATTACCGTATTGCGCACAGCTGTCAACTCAGCCTGCCTAGCGACAAACAAGCCATCCAAGGCTAGAAACAAATCATCGTATAAGTTGTAAACCGAGGCGATCGTTTTTGAACCCTCGTTAAAAATGGTATCAGCACCCAAGGTTATCAGCTCAGCCTCCAACACACCCTGTGTTAACAAGGCATTGAACTGAATTAACTGCTGTTCAGTCGCTAGTAAACCTGGCTCATACTTGTTTTTCCAGCCCTCATTCTCCCGTAAAGCAATGCCGATATTATCCTTTACCGATAAATAGTTTGAGGACAATTCACCCATGATCAAACCCAGCTCTACCCGCTGTAATAAGGAAATCTCCGACACCGCGACCGTCCCTGTCGCTAGCCCCCGTAACTGCCCTAGGCTCTCGCCGATTAAAGGCAGCCGGTAGACGAGGGCATCAACCACCGCATAGGTGTTCAAGTAGGAGTCTAGCGCCAATCCAGAACCGTTGCTAACGGTACCCAATAGCGCATAAACTTTTCTAATCAGCGCGCTATGCGCAGCAAATATACCCACCGCCTCGCCATTAAACGCACGTTGCTCTAATGCCCGCCAATCTTGTTTGATAACCTGCCAATGTTGCTGGCTAGTAAACTCCACACCGAAGCGCGTATCGACCACATCAATCGCCGCTATATCCGCGGTTATCAACTGCCTTTGTAAGAGGATTTTTTCTTTGAATTCAACCGAGCCATTGAGATAACCATTCATCATCCCCCGATGCTCTGGCAGGTGCTGATACAGCTGACGTACCGCTTGGATATACTTTAAGCCATGCTGTTCTTGCTCAGTCACCTCAATTTTCAGGTTCAATTCCTTGCTTAGCAGCACCGAAACAACAATCAATGGCAGTAAAAAAAACACTGAGATCAGTGCAATTTTCTTCGGATAAGTGAGCCGACTCATTATATTAACGGCCGGATTAAATAACGTCCCCATAGCTAACTCCCTGTATTCATTATTATTACAACCCTTACTGAGTGTAGTTGATAATGGCGCATAGTGTAGGCAGCGCACCTACCTTAAACCTTCAGATTTTGCAGCGTGCTACACCTCGGCTAACGTCGTTGCCAGTGTCATTAAACACTCACTCGAACCGCTATTTGTTCGGCGGAAACGGTGCGACTCGATAAAACTATAGGAATATGCTGATCATGTTTTTGCAACAAGATGACGACTTGAAACCTACGCGACTTGCAGGGGCTTTCCCTGAGATGACTCAGCTTATCGATGATTTTAGCAATGGACGCCGAAGCCAGTGTGAACAGTACCTGATAAGCAACGCAGGGCGGAGCCTCTTTAGCGGGTCTAGGAGAGGCTTATAAGAAAGGGGGATTAGTGAGTTTGAATCGGCGAGCAGGCACCAGCCAGAAGCCTCATTAATATAAACAGCGAGTCAGCAGGGCCCCTAGCTCAGAAAAAGCTACGGCCCTGCTTGCAGTGCCGTAGCTAAAACTATTTTTTTGGAAAGCGGTAAGCCATGCCGGTAAACTGTGCTACCAAAGAGCCTTGATCATCACTGACCTGCACTTGATAGTGCGCTATTTTGTTGGAACCGGCAATTTCATCCGCCTCGGCTATTAATTTTTTGCCCAATGGCCTGTTTAAATACCGAATGTCAGCTTGCATACCAATAGAGGCTTGCACGCTATTACAGGCGGCCGCAAAAGCCACATCGGCCAGCGCAAAAATAACTGCCCCGTGAACAGAGCCTAGGCCATTTTTATGCTCATCCCCCACCGTCAATTCACAACGTGAACTACCCTTGTCGGCACTCACTAAGTTAATTCCTAAATTCTTTGCAAACGTGTCGTTCGCAATATACGACTTTTCTTGATCCATGGTTTCTCTAGTTTATTAATACGGTCGTTATCAGCACTCAACATTATCAAGCACCACCTGCAGCAGAGTTTAACAAAAAAACCGTATAAAAACTAAGCGGCTGCCCAACCGAGCAGCCCGTTACCGGTGATAAGCAACTGCTTTTCAACCCACTTCGACGCTGGCTAACTAAGCGTAATATTGGAATCTAAAGAAACGTAGTGATAGGTGAAAAAAGGCTTAACATCGGCAGCGAGGCACAAAACTTAGACTCTTTTTATACTCGCTCACACATCGACAACAAAGAGCTGCTTACGTAACCATTAGGTACAGTAAAGGGAGAAGGGGTAAAACCCATATAGGTATGAACTTAACTAAGCCTGATTAACCTCAAGCAAAGCTTCTTCACTTGCCGACACATCTTCTTCATTAACGGGCACATCTTTTTCAACTTTCGCACAAACTTCGCTGCCATTACCTCGATATTCTAGGCTCGAAAAACTAAGCATATTCGCCAGCGCAATCCCTCGACCATGGGTGTCCATCGCACGATGCGGGGAAAGCTCCATATAAGGACGCCAATCAAAACCGTCGCCCTCATCCTTAATCGTCAGTTCAATCGTCGTACCGATTAATTCAAATGCCACCGATGCCTTACGCTGACAGTACTCGGGTAACGCTAGGCGGCGCTCCACTTCATCTGTCCAAGAGCCCGTTTCATTCAGCGCCGATTTTTCAGCGTAGCTAATTTGCAAATTCCCATGCTCAATCGCATTTAATAAGAGTTCGGTCAAGCCCGTTGCCACCGAAACGGGATCAGGGCAAGCACGGCTCAATAAGGCCGCCAACGCACGCCCTTCATCAAGGGTGCTAAATTCGAAACGAGCTGCGGTCAGTAAACCTAATAACGATGTGCGTTTATCAAGCTCATCCTGTAAGCGCACATATTCGGCACGATCCTTTACCGCTGTTTTTACCACCGAACAAAGCACCGAATTATCGTAAGGTTTTGTTAAATAATAATGCGCGCCGGCTTTAAGCCCTGCAACAATAGCTTCTGGGTCGGTGTCCCCAGACTGGAATATCACCGGGCAATGCATGAGTACCGGGTGTTCTTTGATTTTTTCTAACACCTGCATGCCCGACAGCCCGGGCATATGCTGGTCTAATAAAACAACGTCAAATGTCGACGGCGACGCCTCTAATAGTTTAAGCGCGGTCTCACCATCTTCCGCCGAACTAATCTCATAGTCCTCGGCATCGCCTAATACCTCGCGCATCAGCTCCACTCCGATGGGCTCATCATCGACAATTAGGATATGTGCAGTTAACCCCACTCAAACCTCCGTTTCAAGTTATCAATAAAGGGCAATAAAACGATATACCAGCCTCGAATTCAGCAATTCGCTGACCCTAAACATTAAAAATAACAGCTATCCGACAAATTTCAGTATAGCTGAATTTTTCCAATGCATAAAAAAGCCCAACATACGAATGCATATTGGGCTTGAATAAAAAGACACTAGCCAACGACTAGCTGCCCACGGTTAAACCTTACGGTAAATTTCGGCACCTTTATTTTTAAACTCGCTGGCCTTCTCTGCCATCCCTTCGGCCAAGGCATCACGACTGTGAATGCCTTTTTCGGCGGCATATTCGCGCACGTCTTGGCTGATTTTCATCGAACAGAAGTGCGGCCCACACATCGAACAGAAATGCGCGACCTTCGCCGAGTCTTTTGGCAGTGTTTCATCGTGGTATTCACGTGCGCGGTCTGGGTCTAAACCCAAGTTAAATTGATCTTCCCAGCGGAATTCGAAACGGGCTTTAGATAAGGCGTTATCGCGAATTTGCGCACCGGGGTGGCCCTTTGCTAAATCGGCCGCGTGAGCAGCAATTTTATAGGTAATAATACCTACCCGCACGTCTTCCTTATTCGGTAAACCTAAGTGTTCTTTAGGGGTGACATAACACAGCATCGCACAGCCATACCAACCGATCATCGCCGCACCGATACCCGAGGTGATATGGTCGTAACCTGGTGCAATATCGGTGGTTAACGGGCCGAGGGTATAAAACGGCGCTTCATCACAGCACTCTAACTGCTTATCCATATTTTCTTTGATCATCTGCATCGGTACGTGGCCCGGGCCTTCGATCATCGTTTGTACGTCGTGTTTCCACGCTATTTTAGTCAACTCACCCAAGGTTTCTAGTTCGCCAAATTGCGCTTCATCATTCGCATCGGCTAATGAACCCGGACGTAGGCCATCACCCAAGGAAAACGATACGTCATAGGCCTTCATGATTTCGCAAATTTCTTCGAAGTGGGTATATAAGAAGTTTTCTTGATGGTGCGCCAAACACCATTTCGCCATAATTGAGCCACCACGGGAAACGATGCCGGTGGTGCGTTTAGCGGTCAGTGGCACATACTTTAAAAGTACCCCTGCATGAATCGTGAAATAATCCACCCCTTGTTCGGCTTGCTCAATTAAGGTGTCGCGGAAGATTTCCCAAGTCAGGTTTTCGGCCTTACCATTAACCTTCTCTAAGGCCTGATAAATGGGCACCGTACCAATCGGCACGGGCGAATTCCGTAAAATCCACTCGCGTGTTTCATGAATGTTTTTACCGGTCGACAAATCCATGATCGTATCGGCACCCCAGCGGATACCCCACACCATTTTGTCGACTTCTTCTTCAATCGACGAGGTCACCGCCGAATTACCCAAGTTACCGTTAATTTTCACGAGGAAATTACGCCCAATGATCATCGGCTCAACTTCAGGGTGGTTAATATTAGCCGGAATAATGGCTCGCCCACGGGCAATTTCATCACGCACAAATTCAGCCGTAATATCTTCTGGAATGCTCGCTCCGAATGATTCGCCTGGGTGTTGCTGCGCGTTAACCTCCGAACGTTTCATATTCTCACGAATCGCCACGTACTCCATTTCCGCGGTAATGATGCCTTTTTTCGCGTAATACATTTGGCTAACATTGGCACCTTGCTTTGCACGTCGAGGTGAATGAATATGCTCAAAACGTAAACTAGCCAACTCAGGATCACCTTGACGTAACTGGCCAAACTTTGAACTCGGACCATCTAATAACTCGGTATCTGCGCGGTCTTTAATCCAAGGGCTACGCACATCCGGCAGGCCTTGTCGTAAATTAATGCTCGCCGCGGGGTCGGTATAGACACCGGAACAATCGTACACGTAAACGTCTGGATTTTTTTCCTCACCGAAACTACTCGCGGTATCAGCCAGACTGATTTTACGCATCGGCACCTGAATATCATCACGTGAACCGCGGATATAGACTTTTTCTGAATTAGGTAGGGGCTGGATAGCCGCCTCTTCCATGGCTTCGGTTTTCTTCTGGAAATCTTCTGGAATTGCACTCATGCTGGCCTCTTGATAACACCGGGTGGGGTCATTAACGAAAAACAGTCATTTTATCACAGCCTGTTATAATTATTTTCAAATAACCAATGTCAGATAAGCCATGCAACATATTTCAGTAACCGAATTAAAACAACTCATCGATAGCGAACAAACAACACCTTTGTTATTAGACGTGCGAGAACCCCACGAGTTTGAGTGCTGTCGTATCGAGGGCAGCCAATTAATGCCGATGCAAAGCGTACCCGGCCACCTAGACCAGCTAAACAAAGAACAAGCCATCGTGACTATCTGCCACCACGGCATGCGCAGCCAGCAAGTGGCTCAGTTTTTAGTACAAAATGGTTTCAGCAACATTACCAACCTAAGCGGCGGTGTTGACGCTTGGGCGCAGCAAGTTGATCTCGATATGCCGCGTTATTAAGCCATAAGTGCTCAGCCTACCCGACCTGCTTGACCATGATATGCAATTTTTATCGGTCGGGTTAAACCCATCAATTCCCTCGGTGATCGCTGGGTTTTATTTTGCCAATCCGAGAAATCGCTTCTGGCGGGCGCTCAACGCATGCGGTGTTTTTGAACAAACACTCGAACCGAGCCTAAGCAGCAGTCAGTACTTATTGCAGCACTACCAGATTGGTTTTACCGACTTGGTAAAACGCCCCACCGCGGGTTGCAAAGACCTCGTCGCCGCCGACTACCGCGCCGGCTCACACCGTTTACAAACCCTGATTGAACAATTACAACCGCGCGTGGTCTGGTTTCACGGGAAACTCAGCTGCCAGAAATACCTGCAATACAGCCCACAAAAAAGCCTACACTGCCGCTGGGGGTTACAACACTGGCACATCAACGGCTGCCCCGTTTATGTCAGCCCGAACCCAAGCTCGGCAAACGCGGCCTATTCTTTATCCGACATTAGCGATAGTTATCGAGAACTATTGCAAACAAGCGACACACACTCTTTATGCTAACGGTTATTCAACGCGTATCACACGCCAATGTGGTGGTCGATCATCAACAAATTGCGCAAATTCAACAAGGTATCGTCGCCTTATTCGCGGTAGAAAAACACGATGTGGAGGCCGATGCCGAACAACTCATTGAGCGCATTTTGAACTATCGTATTTTCGCCGATGCCGACGATAAGATGAATCTCAGCCTGCGCGATATCGGTGGTGGTTTATTGTTAATTCCGCAGTTTACCCTCGCCGCCAACACCAATAAGGGTAATCGCCCGAGTTTCAGCGCCGCCGCACCGCCAGCCAGCGCCAAGGTTTTATTCGAATTTGCCTTACAACACGCACAGCAGCTTCACCCACAGGTGGCCAGCGGTCAATTTGGTGCTGATATGCAAGTATCCCTATGCAATAACGGCCCTGTCACCTTTACCCTGAGCAGCAAGAACAAGCGGCAATAAACGTTCTTCAAACGTGTAACATGCTAGAGTAAGCCAAACTATTCAATATAATGAGTCATGAAGACAACATCTAAAGCATTAAGCTGCGCCTTATTTTCCTTTACTTCCTTATTCGCTTACGCAGAACCCATCGACCTAATCAGCGCTTATCAAGCCGCACTGGAACACGATTCGGACATCCACGCCGCTTATAATCAATTACAGTCGTCAAAACAAATACGCCCGCAAGCTCTGGCCGACTTATTACCGTCTATCAACGCCTCAGCCTCATCTACCGATGTCAGGCTGGAAAGTGAAAGCACCGCGTCGACTACCGGCAAAGGCACCATTCAATATCGAGATGAAAAATTCAGCGTATCACTGCGTCAACCGGTATTTAACTGGGCTAGTTTTGTTCGTTACCAACAATCTGCGCAACGTGTGTCCAAGGCTGAACTCGAATACCGTCTCGCCGAACAAGCGCTGATTATTCGCCTAACCGAGCGTTATTTAAACACTCTGCAGGCCGGCGTCAGCCTAACCGTGGCGAATGATGACGTGAAAGCTTTCACCCGCCAACTTGAGCAAGCCAAAATACGCTTTGAAGTAGGTTTGATTGCGATCACCGATGTACATAACGCGCAAGCGCGATTCGATTTAGCCATCGCCAGTCAAATCGCCGCACAGGATAACTTATATTCCAAACAAGAAGCCTTACGACAAATCATCCAACACGACGAACTAGCTCTTCGCCCGTTAGCGCAAACATTCCCGCTAGCTCCGCCAGAACCCAATAATATCAAACAGTGGGAAACATCCGCTGCGCAACATAATTTATCCTTAGAAATGGCTAAACTTGATGTTAGCATCGCCAAAAAAGACGTTAGCATCAACCGAGCCGGACACTACCCGAGCGTTGACCTCGTCGCCTCACACAATTACAGCGAAACCGGTGGCAGCGGCTTTGGTAGTGGTTTCAGAAATGAGTCCGATAACATTGGTTTAGAACTCAACCTAGCGCTTTTTTCTGGTGGAAAAATCCAAGCCCTCACCGAGCAAGCCGCTTTTCAACACATGGCATCATTGGACAATTTACAATCCTTACAGCGCACCACCTTAAGAGAAACGCGTGATGCGTTTAGAGGCGTGATCAGCAGTTCGCGTCGAATTAAAGCTCTGGAACAAGCCATTATTTCGAATAAAAGTTCCTTAGATGCTAATGAGGTGGGCCTAGAAGTGGGTACTCGTACCATCGTCGATGTATTAGATGCTCAAAGTAATTTATCACGCGCAAAACTACAGCTAATTGATGCAAAAAATAGCTATATCATCGATGTGTTAAACCTTAAGGGGATCACTGGATCACTGACCGTTAGCGATTTAGAAGTTGTTAATCAATGGTTACAACAGGACAAGCTATAGAGCGATGCCGCAAGGCAAACCGCGCTTAAGCTATCAACGCTTATTGGCTCGATTAATCAGCCAGTAAGCGTATATCATCTGCCGCCCAGCGTTTAATTGCCACAATCGCCACTAAACCGAGTACAACAAAAGCACTCGCCATATATAAAGCGCCGTTATAGTGCCCGGTTTCACGCGCCAAATAACCCGCGATGGTTGGCGCAATAATTTGCGGAACCCCATAACTCATGGTCAAAGTGCCCATCAGTTTGGCCGGTTTGGTCGGGTAAAAACGCCCCGCCATGGTCAACACGATGCTGACGATGCCCACGAAGGTGAAACCATATAAAGCCGCACTCAATAGAGCAAACAGCAAGCTATCCGCTAATGCCGGCAATACGATGCCCAGCGCGTGAATAAAATACGCACAGAATAAGGCGTTCAACACGCCTATTTTTCGCGAAATAAAATCCCAAGCGATACAGGCTGGCACCGCACAAAGCCCTAACAACAGAAACGCTAGGTCGCCCTGCCCTTGCAAAGCGGGCTGATTTTCCACAATCGCCACGATATAGGTCGCGCTGATCACGAAACCAAAACCGCCACAGAAATACACCAACATCATCAACCAGAAAAAACGACGACTCGGTGGCCTGTCTTGTAGCGTCTCACCCAAACTAGTCATCGTTGATGTCTCGGGTCTAGGCAACCAGCGCCAAGCGGGGACTACAAAAACTAGCCCCAGCAACCCCAGCAAGTACCATTGCTGCGCCCAAGCTAATGGCTCGGAAAAGCTGACCACCAAGGCCACCACCACAATGCCGAGGCCCATGCCGCTGAAGTGAATACCCATTTCACCGCGATGGTTATGCCTCAGCAACCAATTCAACATTAAACCCGAGCCTATTAATAAACCTGAGGCGGTACTAAAACCGGCAATAAATCGTGATAACGCCCATAACCAAGGGTTATCACTCAAGCCCATCATCAAGGTGGTCATCACCGCCAATAATAAACCTACTCGGTAAATTCGATCCTTTAACAACAAATTGCCAACCAACGTCGCGGTGAGCGCGCCCGACATATACCCTAGGTAGTTAATAGTCGCCAACCAACCGGCCCAAACCTTCGTTAAACCCGCTTGCTCAAACATAATCGGCATCATCGGCGTATAGGCAAACCGTGCGATACCGAGGGTCACCATCAAACAGAAAATACCCGAGGCCAACACCCGCAGGCGGTTATTTGAATTACTCACCTAAAATACAAACAATCTGCTGCGCGACTTTCTCCACCGCACCTTTATTTTGTTCAACAAAACGGTGTCCAGCCGACCCCATTTGATCTCGCTTTTCCGAATGCCGGAGTAAATCAATTAACTGGCTCGCCAGCTGTTGTTGATCCGCCACTTGGGTAGCCGCTTGCTGTTCCAGCAAACGCTGACTGATATCCGTAAAGTTATGTACGTACGGGCCAAACAATACCGGTACCGCTAAAGCCGCCGGCTCAAGCATATTATGCCCTCCGGTGGGCACCAAGCTACCGCCGACAAAGGCCACATCAACCGTACCATAATACAGTCTGAGCTCACCTAGGCTGTCTAATAGAAAAACATCACTGCTGACTCGTGCCCCTCGGTGTTCGCTACGTCGAGTCACCGAGTAACCACGTTTTTCACAGAGTTTAGCCACCGCATCGAAGCGCTCTGGGTGCCTTGGCACCAACACCAACAAGCTATTGGCAAACTCTTGTTTTAACTCGGCAAAAGCATCGAGAATTTTCCCGTCTTCGCCGTCGTGGGTACTGGCGGCAATCCAACTGGGCCGCTGTTGAAACCAGTCTCGACGAATCACCTCGGCCTGTTCACTCAAATTGGCTGGCAAGCGCATATCAAACTTAATATTACCCGGCACAGAGACTTTCTCTGGCGCAAGCCCTAGCGCAATGAAACGCTCAGCGCTGAGCTCTGTTTGTGCGCAGACCTGCGTTATATCGGCTAAGGTTTGTCGCGTAAACGAAGCGAAACGAGCATAAGCCTTGGCCGATTTTTCTGACAGGCGTGCATTCACTATCAGCGTTGGAACGCCGTGCTGTTTGGCCTGGTGTAGCATATTAGGCCAAATTTCCGTTTCCAAAATAACCCCAATCCTTGGCTTAAAACGGCGATAAAAACGGCGCATTGCCCCCGGCGTGTCATAGGGTAGGTAAACGTGTTGCACCCGATGGCCGAGAAAAGCCTTCACCCTCGCCGAGCCGGTTGGCGTGGTGGTGGTCACCAGTATCTCACTGGCTGGGTAGCGTTCTGCCAACTGATTAATCAGCGGGAAGGCCGCTTCCGCCTCTCCCACCGACACGGTATGGAACCAAATAACCGAGCCTGTTTGCGGCCCCTTATAATAAGCAATACGCTCCGCCCAACGGTTCAAATACGCCGGAGCTTTACGCCCTCGTATCAATAGGCGCAATAATATAAAGGGCAATAATAAATACAGCAGAGCCGAATACAACAAACGCATTAGTTAACCCGCATTTAACCACTGCATATAGGCTGCAACACCCTCGGCCACCGTTTTAAACTCATGTTCACAGCCGGCTTGACGCAATGCCTCTAAATCGGCCTCGGTAAAACTCTGATAATGCCCCACCAGGTGATCAGGAAACGGGATATAACTCAATTCACCGCGTTGATGATAGGCCAATACCGCCTGCGCCACGTCATTAAACGGTTGGCTACGGCCGGTGCCAAGGTTAAAGATACCACTCACCTCGGGGTTATCTAAAAACCAAAGATTCACCGCCACCACATCATCGACGTAAACAAAATCACGCAATTGCTCACCATCGGCATAACCATCACAGCCAGCAAAGAGTTTAATATCACCCTTTTCCAGTAATTGATTATTCAGGTGAAACGCCACACTGGCCATACTCCCCTTATGTTGCTCACGAGGACCATAAACGTTGAAATAACGCAAACCAATCACTTGGCTGGTTAAGGTTTGTCCTCGCACATACTGGTCGAAAAGGAATTTTGAATAACCGTATACATTCAACGGTGCCTCATTGCTCAGCTCTTCCTTAAACACGCTACCGCCACCGTAAACCGAGGCGCTAGAGGCATAAATAAAGGGAATTGACTGCGCCTGACAGAAGTGTAATAGGCTCTTCGAATACTCGTAGTTATTTTCCATCATAAACTTGCCGTCCCACTCGGTGGTCGATGAGCAAGCCCCCTCGTGAAACAAGGCTTCGATAGCCACTCCCGCAAAACCACCCGCTTCGACCTTCGCCAAGAACTGGTCTTTATCCATATAATCGGCAATTGTCGCGTCAACCAAGTTCTTAAACTTAGTGCCATCGCTGAGGTCATCCACCACCAAAATGTCGTTAATACCCTTCGCATTCAAGCCCATCACGATATTGCTACCGATAAACCCCGCACCGCCTGTTACTATGATCATTTGAAAATCCCTAACGCTCTAAATCGCGTATATTTTTAATTAAATTCGTTGTAGAACAACCATCTACATAATCCAGCACCAAAGTCTTACCACCGGCTTTTGCCACACAATCGTGACCCGCAATATCTTCGATGTTCTGGTAATCACCGCCTTTCACCAACACGTCCGGTAAAATTCGGCAAATATGCTCACGTGGCGAATCCTCGCTAAACTCACACACCCAATCCACACAGGCCAAGGCTGATAGCATTTCGGCGCGCGTCGCCACATCATTAATCGGCCGCTCTGGCCCTTTTAAACGCCGGACTGAGGCATCATCGTTCACTAGAATAATCAGCCGATCACCCAGCGCCTTCGCTTGCTGTAAATAGCGTACATGGCCTGGGTGCAAAATATCGAAACACCCATTGGTCAATACAACCTTTTCACCGTTAATCCGCGCCGTTCTCACCGCAAGGTCTAATTGTTCCGCGCTGACAAAACCACGCGGCGTATCATCCAAGGTGTGTAAACTCGCTTTTAATTCTGCCTGACTAATCGTCGCAGTGCCCAACTTGGCCACCACCAAACCGGCCGCTTGATTTGCCAGCACCGTTGCTTCGGCAAAACTAGCACCGGCGGCCAAACTCGCCGCCAAGGTTGAAATAACCGTATCGCCCGCACCGGTCACATCAAACACTTCTTGTGCCTGCGTTGGTAAATGTATCGCGGCTTGTCCGGGTTGCAATAAACTCATACCTTTTTCGCCACGAGTGACCAATAAGGCTTCCAGTTGTAAATCGAGTAATAGCTTGGTGCCACGCTCAACCACGTCTTGGTCGGTTTGACACTCGCCAACCACCGCCTGAAATTCACTCCAATTGGGGGTAATCAAGGTAGCACCGCGGTATCTTGTAAAATCGCTGCCTTTCGGGTCCACTAGCACCTTTTTACCCGCTGCCTTAGCTTCTGCAATCAGTTGTGGCGCACAGGCTAGAGTGCCCTTACCATAATCAGATAACACCACGACTTCATGCGCAGGCAAGGCCTGCGCGAAGTCGGCGCGTAATTTAGCCACCGGCATATGATGAAAACTGTCTTCGAAATCCAAGCGGATCAATTGCTGGTGCCGACTTAAAATGCGTAATTTGGTGATCGTTGGCTGATCTAATAGTTGCTCAAACTGACATTGCACATTGTCTTGTTGTAATAAGCGTTGCAAGCTGCGCCCCGCATCATCATTGCCGGTATAACCCAGCAAGGTTACACGGGAGGCCAGCGCGGCAATATTTAGCGCCACATTGCCTGCCCCACCCGGACGGTCTTCCACGTCTTTCACGTGAACCACCGGCACCGGCGCCTCGGGTGAAATACGCGAGGTATCACCCTGCCAGTTTCGGTCTAGCATCAGGTCACCCACCACCAACACGGCGGCTTGCTCAAATTCAGGTAATTTCATCTTCAAATATCTGTTCAACGATCTGGCGTGCATCATATCACGCGGCGGGCTATGCAGAAAAAGCCACCCCGCAAATCATTAGATAATTTATAATCGCTGCAAAATAATTATCAGGACAGAGCATTGAGCATTAAAATTTTCCATAACCCTCGTTGCAGCAAGTCACGCCAAACCCTGCAGTTACTGACCGACAATAATGTCCAAGTGGAAATTATTGAATACCTAAAAAAAGCCCCCAGCAAGGCTGAGCTTGAATCGGTATTGACCCTGCTCGGACTAACCCCACGCCAACTCATGCGTAAAGGTGAGGCTATTTATAAGGAATTAAATTTAGCCGATAACAGCTTAAGCGACGAACAATTATTGGAAGCGATGCTCAGCAACCCTATTTTAATCGAACGCCCTATCGTGCTAGCCAACGGCAAAGCCGCTATCGGCCGCCCGCCTGAAAGCGTGTTGGATATTATCTAAATGAGCATCGAAGTATTAGTTTTGTTCTACAGCCGTCATGGCTCAACCGCGCAAATGGCGAACCTCATCGCGCGTGGCATTGAGGAAGTAGACGGGGTCGAAGCGAAAATTCGCACTGTGCCGGCTATTTCAACCGTATGCGAAGCCATCGCCGATGACATTCCTGAAGACGGTGCCTTGTACGCCAGCCTGGATGATCTAAAAAACTGTGCGGGGCTGATTCTCGGTAGCCCGACTCGCTTTGGCAATATGGCCGCACCGCTCAAGTACTTCCTCGATGGCAGCAGTAACTTATGGTTAGCCGGTTCACTCATCGGTAAACCAGCAGCGGTGTTCACCTCCAGTAGTAGTATTCACGGCGGCCAAGAAACCACCCTCACCTCGATGATGCTGCCGCTATTACACCACGGCATGTTATTGGCGGGTTTACCGTATTCGGAAACCACCTTATTAACAACCAGCACTGGGGGAACACCCTATGGTGCTAGCCACCTAGCCGGCGCTAATAATTCCTCTAAGATCGACCCAGATGAATCCCAGTTATGCATTGCTCTCGGCAAACGCATCGCCACCCTCGCAAAAAAACTCAGCTAATGACCTTACCCGGAAAAAAAGTCGCCTATTGGTTACAACTCTTAAGCTACTTCAGCCTTATCTTTTTCATCACCGCGTGGATAACCCTGCTCGCGCCACCACAAACATTCCCCATCGGCTTGGTACTGATCTGTTGTGTGGTTCCCCTGCTGCTACCGCTAATGGGCGTTTTACACGGGAAGGATAAACCGGTTAATTGGGCGGCTTATTTGAGCCTATTATATTTCATTCACGGTGTTTCGGAAGCGATGGCCAGCCCAGACACTCGGCTGCTCGGCATTATTGAGATCATCATCAGTTTAACCGTGTTTTTTAGCGCTTCGCTCTATATTCGTCGTTTGAACAAGCCTTAATGCAGCAACAAATTCCGCTGCCGCTAAGCTTACAAGAAGACTTCAATTTCGACAGCTTCATTGCCGACGACAATGCCTTAATCGTCGACGCGTTAAAGAACTCTTCGGAGCCCTTTATTTTTCTTTGGGGGGATGCCGGTACCGGTAAGACCCAGTTATTACAGGCGACCTGTCAATACCAGACCCAGCGAGGCAGAACCGCCGCCTACCTACCGCTAGAGGAACTGCAGCAGTTTTCACCGCAAATTCTCGACGGCATGGATAATATCGATTTGGTATGCCTCGAAGACATCGAGTTGGTCTACGGCAAGGCTGAGTGGGAAGAAGCCTTATTCCATTTATTCAACCAGCTACGCCAAGCCGAAGGCCGCTTAGTGATCAGCTCTAATGCCTCTCCGCAACAGTCACAAGCACAATTAAACGACTTAAAAAGTCGTTTATGCAGTGGTTTGCCGTTGAACTTAAAACCACTATCCGATGCTGGCACCATCAAAGCATTACAGGCCCACGCACAAAAACTGGGCCTAGAGTTGACCCAAGATAACGCAAAATACCTAGTCAGCCACTACCCTAGGGACCTCCCTAGCTTATGGTCACAGCTGGAACAACTGAATCAAGCAAGCCTCGTAGCACAGCGTAAACTCAGCATCCCATTCATCAAAAACACACTTAAAAAAGACTAATATCTAACTTGCCAGTCAGCCCTTAGGTGTAGATACTTTCAGGCTTCAAAACTAACACCAAGAAGAAACAACATGGACGTATTATTTTCGGCACCAACACAGCAACAGATCCAAGAAATACTCACCGTATACGGGCTAAAACTGATCGCCGCCTTGGCGATATTCATTATCGGTAAACTACTCGCCGGTCTCATCAAGTCGGTCATCGGTAAGGCGATGGCCAAAGCAAAATCCGACCCTATACTTATTTCGTTTACCAGTAATATAGTTTATGCCGCACTACTCGCCTTCGTCATCATCGCCGCACTCGGCCAGCTCGGCATTGAAACCACCTCATTCATTGCCATTTTAGGTGCAGCGGGCTTAGCGGTCGGTTTAGCCCTACAAGGCTCCTTGTCAAACTTCGCCGCGGGTGTGCTGATGATCATCTTCCGCCCGTTCAAGCAAGGTGACTTCATCGAAGGCGCAGGCGTAGCAGGGGTTGTGGAAGAAATACATATATTCAACACCGTTCTGCGCACCGGCGACAACAAAACTATTATCATTCCCAATGCCGGTCTGATGAACGACAATATCGTTAATTACTCCAGTAAGCCCACTCGGCGACTCGACCTCGTCATTGGTATCGGCTATGACGACGACATTAAAAAAGCTAAAAATGTATTAAGCGAATTAATGCAGCAAGACCCGCGCATCCTAAAAGAGCCCGCACCTACCTTGGGTTTATTAGAATTAGCCGATAGCAGCGTCAATTTCGCAGTCCGCCCTTGGGTAAACTCAGCCGATTATTGGGCCGTACACTTCGACTTATTGGAGAGCATCAAACTACGGTTCGACCAAGAGGGCATCAGCATCCCCTACCCGCAGCAAGATATTCACCTACACGGCGCGGCCTGCACGCAATCATGAGCTAGATCATGGTCAGCGCAACTGAATTAGTAACCATTTTTATTTAATCGACTCCGCATTTACTTTAGTATATGCGGCAGACGGCGGAGCGGGTCAAACGGCTTACTCTGCCACTCATCATTTCAGCGCTTAGCGCACCAACCAAACCAGAGGCTCAATCATGACTCATGAATTACCTGCTCTACCTTATGCTATCGACGCATTAGAACCACATATTTCAAAAGAAACCTTAGAATTTCACCACGGCAAACACCACGCAACTTACGTGACTAAGCTGAACGGTTTAATCCCAGGTACCGAGTTTGAAAATGCTAGTCTTGAAGACATCATTAAAAAAGCATCTGGCCCTATCTTCAACAACGGCGCACAGATCTGGAACCACACATTTTACTGGAACTGTCTAACACCAGAATCGACCGAACCTGCCGGCGACTTATTAGCCGCTATCAACGATACATTCGGTTCAGTTGACGCGTTTAAAGCAGAATTCACCGATAAGTCTGTGAATCTTTTTGGTGCTGGCTGGTGCTGGTTGGCTAAAAATGCCGACGGCAAATTAGAAATCGTACAAACAAGCAATGCTGCTAACCCACTAACTGATGGCAAAACACCGTTATTGACTTGTGACGTTTGGGAGCACGCTTACTACATCGATTGTCGTAACGCTCGTCCAGTTTATATGGACAAGTTCTGGGCATTAGTGAACTGGGATTTTGTTGCACAAAACCTGTAGATCACTACGCTCGATAAGAAAGGCGCTGAAAAGCGCCTTTTTTTATGCCTGCTTATAAAGTGGGCTATTTTTATAACGGTCATTCACGTGGTTTAACAAAACTAACAACACCGCGGCAATCGGTAAGGCCAACAAAACACCGCTAAAACCGAATAATTGTCCACCAGCCATCACCGCAAAAATAACCGCCACCGGGTGTAGGCCAATTTTATCGCCAACCAATACCGGTGTTAACAACACACTCTCTAACACCTGCACCGTACCAAACACCAGCAACACCGATAAAATACCGCTCGCATCATGCAACTGCAGTAAGGAGGCCAAACACGCTAATAACAAACCAATAATCAAGCCTAAATAAGGCACAAAGCTCACCAGTCCAGCAATCAGTGCAATTAATAAGGCGAACTCTAAACCGAGCAGGCTTAAACCAATAAAATAAAGCAGCGCCAAACAGAACATCACCAAAACCTGCCCCTTAAAGAAGGCCCCTAATACCACATCAACTTCCTTCACGATCTGGCTGGATTTTTGTTCCATTCGACGTGGAATCGCCGCATGAATTTTTGCCGTCATCAGATCCCAATCACGCAACAGATAAAAGGTCACCACCGGTACTAATAGCACATTGGCCAACACCGCGATAAACGCCATGCTCGAGGCGCTCATTGAGCGCAGCAAACTCGCCGCGATACTACTCGCACCCCCGACATTCTCCTGCAAGGTTTTCGATAAGGTCTCTACATCCAGCGTCGCCAAACCAACGAAGCGGGTCTGCAACCACGGCAAAGCTGTTTGTTTTAGCCATGTAATCACCGCCGGAACTTTCCCCAACAACACCGATATTTGCTGCTCAAGCAAGGGCAATAAAACAACCACCGCCCCGCCCAGTAATGAAAAAATAACCACAAATACCGCGCTCACCGCCACCGTACGCGAACATTTATAACGCTCCAATCGATCGACCAAGGGGTCGCCAATATAAGCCAGCAATAAGGCCACCAAAAAGGGCATTAAAATCGCCGATAAGCTATACAACAAGCCGGCAAACACCAGAACGATCAATAAATATTTATTATTATCACTGCCCACGATAGCCCTCTATTTTTATTCGCCAAGCCCGCATACCCCAAGTCCAGACATACTCCAAACCACTAATCGCGGTGGTCAGTGCAACCACATACACCGCATACTCAAGCCAATCGTTTGGTAGTTGAATCGTACCTTGACTCGCGATCAACATCACCAAATAAATAATCTGAAACGCGGTATTCAGCTTGCTCGAAAAAGGCGGTTCACCGTGAAATTTTTCGATCGCCAAGTGGTATAACAAGGCCCCC
>Ga0209081_1000481_pt1 | contig 23872 bp, 17 predicted proteins | sample GOMGulsemesocosm_4_FD_184636 | JGI IMG/M metagenome (GOLD analysis project Ga0209081, IMG submission 184636) | Methane-oxidizing microbial communities from mesocosms in the Gulf of Mexico - GOM15B Gulf of Mexico (SPAdes) (version 2) | ecosystem: Environmental > Aquatic > Marine > Cold seeps... | reverse complement strand
CCACCCGTAGGGCCAGCTTCTCCACGAGTCAGATACACCAATCCCGTTGTAATATTGTTGGCGTTTAATTTGGCCAAGGTACCGGAAATACCTACTTCATCATCCGGGTGGGCAAATACAGCCAAAACACGATCACCAGGTTCTGCCAAGTCTGCTACAGGAATGCTCTTATCATTCAACTTGTGATTTGCAGCTAACAGAAAGCCAACAAACAGAAGAGTGGTGACGGTTAATATCGACAAAAATATTTTCATAATATCCAAAGCGCTCCAAAATTATTGTTATTTCCGCTATTCATAGAACTCTAGCTTTTACTTTATCTGTTGTGGTCATTACTAACTCATCAGACTTATCAGGGGGTCCCTATAAAAACCATGTCAATCATTAAAAATAAACTGACAAACAACAGCCTTCATATGAAATATCATCACAGTTAAAATTGATTAAAATCATTACCCACCCTCAAATTTCTCCAAACAAATACTGACGGGCAATGCGGAAAATATCCGGCTGAGTCACCATAGGGGCAACCAGCCCTCTGCCCTCTTCATTGCTTAACAGGGGCACACTGACACCAGAGTGCTCCTGTGAGAGAAAGTCATTGGTTGCGTAGTTAACCGACATGATTTGATTTTCGCGTGTGATAATGCGAGCCACACGCCCGGGCGTGTAGACCGCGAGGCCAATACCTGAATACATACTGTTATCGGGAATAATTTGCGCAGCCTGGCCGTGATCGGCGGTAACCAAAATTAGTGTATTGGGCTCCTTCTCGGCAAAAGCCAGGGCGCTGGCAAGGGCTTCATCCAACTGCTCTAGCTCACCGATACTGCCACAGGGATTAGCCTTGTGGGATTGCTTGTCGATGGAGGCCGACTCCACCATCAAGAAGAAACCCTTATTGTCCTGAGCTGAGAGGTGAGAAATGGCTGCCTCGGTCATGGCTTTCAGGCCTGGGGTATTGCCATAGTCCGGGTTCTTCTCACAGGTCATAGGCTCAGGGAACTCAACGCTGCCCAGACGCCAATCGATCATACGCAGAAGGCTGGGTTTTGGTTTTTCGGCCTTGCGACCGTCCTCACCGCGCAGGCGGGTTGGCAGGGTTTCATCGGCAAAAAGGCCTAAGACTTTTTTTGACGCCTGCAGCTTGGCAAGTTGCTCGCTGGAATTTAGCAGCTGATAACCGTTAGTTTCAGCCAGCTGCAAGATACTCCGCTCGCTGTTTTCAGCCTTTTGTTTAAAGTGCATTTGACCTCCACCCAGTATCAGGTCGTGATGGCCACTGGCAATTTGTTGTGCAATAGAGCCTTTACCCCCGTCGGTTATGCGGTCGTTATAACAGCGACTCGGATCCAGATAGAAGGGGTGGTCATCAGAAGGTCGCATGCTTTTCGGGTTTTCACAGGTGCGCAGGGCCACGTGAGAAATAAACGCTGCAGGAGTAGCGTCGGTTACACTGGCAGAGGTTACAATACCGGTGCTGAAACCCGCCTCTTTTGCCAGCTCGGCGATGGTTGGAATGTCCTGATCGTCGCCCGCCGTGGTAGCAATGCGGCCTCGACTGGTGACCACACCGGTGGCCATGGCAGTGGCGCTGTTGGCGGAATCAGCCACATAGACCGGGGTAGAGGGAGACTCGTCATCAACCGTCAATACCTGCGAGATACTGCGCAGCGGTAACTGATCCAACAGCAGGCTGCCCTTGGCGCCTTCGAGATAGTTGCGGGCCATGGTGATCTGCTGATCATCCATGCCATCGCCAATAATCAAGATCACATTGCGACGATCATCTGCTGCCAACACGGAGGCAGGTGTCAAAAGAGAAGCTGCCAAGATAACGACAGATAAAACACGAAAAGCCTGTCGCATAGCCGGTCCAATGCGACGACCAACTTTCACCGACTTACGGTGGGTGCACATCATCACTGAAGCTTTGTATTGAGGTGGTTTTGTAAGTGTCATCAGGCGTTCCTTTATTTATTCTGTATGCAATATCGGCACATATAATCTGTGATTTTACTCACTGGAACCTCTAAAAATTGCCCTTGCTTACACGGCAAGGGTAAGGGCAATACGTTAAGCAGTTGTTCTTTAACTGATTGACTTTAATCGCATCCCTTAAAGAGAGATTTTTTCAATTTTTAGAGTTGCCCCAGTTAAAATTACAACCAGGTGAAACGTAACGTTTATTGCGTAAACGTACTCTTAAATTTCTAAATCAACTCTATCATGGCGACCGCCAGCCACTGTTTCATATTTGAAACATAAACATGAAGCATGGAAAATACTGACTCTACTGACTCAAACAACAAGGTTCCATGATGCCACTAGAGGAATAGGGGGGAGTGGCCTACGGGAAGACCAAGGGAAAGGTTACTCCCCAGTGGGGAGTGGCATCCACAGCTCTTTTCGCGAGAGCGGCGTCTTCTCTGGGAGTAATGTATTCTTCAATGTTATTACGCGCCTATTTTTTAAACCTGAAAGGTCTAATGTCGTCTGGTGGTGCTCATAGAAGAGCTTATCTAGACTTCCGTCCTTTAGCGCCTCTTCAAGCCCACGCTCAATTTCAAGCGCCAAGGCGTTATTCCCCTTCTTTACAAAAAAATAAGCCGCCGCAGGGTAGTGAATTAGCAAATGGCTATCGACTTCTATCGGCTTGTCTTTATTTAGCGCCAACTCGAACCATATTTCAGTAATGGCTCGTGGAAAGTAATCTATGCGCCCTTGGGCCAGCATCTTGAAGAGTCCCGAGAAGTTACTGACGCCATATACATCCAGGCCGTTATTCTTCAGGATACGAGTATCCGGCCAGTCGTGAACCTGCCCGGACAGAAATTTCTGCAGCTCTTCCAGGCTGGTAACGGATTCAAAGATGTTGGGGGTATTGCGGCTAATAAGCGCTAAGCGCCAACCAATTAAGCCCTTGACGATGGGGAACCGAATGGGCAGAAACGCCTGCTCCCTTGCAACTGAAGTCATCGTGGCGACCACATCGTAAGTCTTGCCTTGGGACAATTGTGTCAGTGCCCGCTCCTGCAACATAAGGTTTTCACTCAACTCAACCCCTATCCCCTTATCGCTGTATGAGAGCGCCAGTTTCAAAAGTCTGAAAGGGTACTCTTCGATATCGGTCGCGGGTCCGAGTGGCGCTAGGTAGACAACCCGTTTGATTTCTCTTCCCTCACCCCCTGATTGACCAGGCAAAGAAATGGAAGAGCCTTTCAGCTCAGTCGCCGAACTCTGGCTGAATGCCAAGACTAGCAGTAAGAGCATAAGCCCTAATTTCATTGATTACTCTCCTCTTCAACTCCCCTTTAATCACTTTAGCGTAGTTATTGAAACTAGTTATTTAAATCAGGCTATGACAAGGAATAAACACGAAGGGAATAAGAGGCATGATGTTATATTCACCACTGATGCTGACTTGGTGAGAGGCCCGCATCACATTGCGTTATTGTCCGAAACCGCGATAAATTACTATTACAGGGCTTGAACATATGGTTTAAGCAATGACTGCCACTGTTTATAGCCCGAGCCATTTAGATGCAACTCATCGTAGGTGAAACTGTCTTCGAGACTGCCATCTTCGCTCTGGAAACTTGAATATACATCTATAAAAACCATACCCAGTTCAGCACAGTGGGTTTTAATATGCCGATTGAAAGTCTCCACCTCTTCACGGAATTGAGCAGCACGGGGCAGGATACTCTGAACAAACACTTGTGTAGCAGGTGATTCCGAGCGAATACGCTGAAGTATCTCTCGATACTGGCTGTAGCTGTCCTCACGATCAGAGGGGCCGTGGGTTAAATCATTGGTGCCTATTTTTAGAAATATGGCTTTTGGTTGACCATCGGTGACCTGATCTAGGCGCTCAAGGATATTGGTCGTTGTGTCTCCCGAAACACCTCGGTTACGGCTCGACACCTCAGGAAATATTTCATCCCATTGCCCACTGTGAGTAATACTATCACCCAAAAACACCACATCCTTGCTAGCCACTGGATAAGCCGAAAAAAAGTCCTGACGAGCCTGCCGCATACCATCTAAAATTTTACCGACTACCATCGAGGGCGAAGTCAACAACAGTACAGTCACTGCCAAAACCAGAATATTGCACAAAACGGACAAGCGGATCATCCACACTTTCAACACAAATACTCTCCATGGGATTTTATTACAATCAGCCTAATATATTAATGAAGTCCTTTTAACCAGAAACGGATGATAAAAAGGACCACACATACGTACACAGACATTTCAGTACGACGCTTATCCCCTGAGCTCGCGACGCAGGATTTTACCCACATTGGACTTGGGCAGCTCCGCCATAAATGTCACCTGCTTAGGTACCTTGTAGGCGGTCAGTTGCTGACGGCAATAATCCCGTAGCGCCTCTTCCGTCAGGTTGGTGTCAGTAGCGACGACATACAACTTCACGGCTTCGCCGCTCTTTTCGTCGGCCACCCCCACCGCCGCGCTTTCCAGCACCTGCGGGTGCCCTCCGGCCACTTCTTCAATTTCACTGGGGTAAACATTAAAACCCGAAACAATAATCATGTCTTTCTTGCGGTCGACAAGACGCAAACTGCCGTTCTCCTGGCGAATAGCCACATCACCTGTTTTCAACCAGCCGTGCTCATCAATGGACTCAGCAGTGGCTTGTGGTCTATTCCAGTAGCCTTGTAACATCTGCGGCCCACGGGCAAACAGTTCTCCCTCCTGTCCATCGGGTAGTTCTTCACCCAGTTCGTCCACAATTTTTACCTGGGTGCCTGCCGTAGGCTCACCAATACTGCCCAGTGGGTGAATGTCAGGATGACTAATCGAAAGAACACCCGATGATTCCGTCAGTCCGTAGCCCTCTCTAATACGGCAGCCTGTTTTTTCTTGCCAGCCCTGCGCTATATCCGACACCAGTGCAGTCCCGCCAGAGACGGTAATTTTCAGTTGACTGAAATCCACCTGGTCTATAGCAGGATGATTTAACATGCCACTAAACAGAGTGTTGATACCGGCAAAACCAGTGAAAGGAAAGTCCTTGATGGTGTTGATCATCGCAGTCATATCTCTCGGATTCGGGATCAATACCGACAGGCCACCGCGAAAAATCATGCCGTTCAGATGGGTGGCAAAACCATAAACATGATAAAGCGGCAGCGGGGCAATAAAAATCTCACAGCCATCTTCGAATGTATCTGCGGCGATTTCACCTTGCTTTGTACAGGCGAAGAAGTTGCCGTGGGTGAGCACCGCGCCTTTGGCCACACCCGTGGTACCCCCAGTATATTGCAGCACAAGAATACTCTCCATCGACAGGGGTACAGGCGGAAGCTGCGCCCGCGCGCCCATCACCAGAGCATCGGGAAAGGTGGTGATGCAATCGTCGAGCGAGGATTCTGGCGCCGGCTGGGCTGCATGCATGTCGAACACATTGCTGACGATAACCTTTTCAATTGCGGTTTGAGGCACCACCTTTTCCAGCACCGGCAGGAAGTCCGACAAGACCACCACCGCCTTGGCCCCTGAGTCATTAAACTGGTGCACCAGTTCGCGCTCTGTGTAGAGCGGATTGGTATTGACCAGAATGACTCCGGCACGAATAGCGCCCCAAGCGACGATAGGATACTGATTCAGATTGGGTAGCTGTATCGCCAGGCGGTCACCTGCTTTGAGCCCCCCCTCGTTGAGTAAATAAGCGGCAAAATCACCCGTGTGCTTTTCCAATTCAGAGAAGCTCAGGTTCTGCCCTAGACAATTAAAGGCCGGCTTGTCGGCGTAGGTCTGGCAAGCTTGCAGAAAGACCTCAACCAGGTTGTTATAACCTTCGGCATTGAGTTCTTTCAGCATCTGTTCGCTGTAACGTGTATTGGCAGTTTGTGACGACTTCATAACATATCTCTCTGTTCTGGCCCTGTCAATCTGGTGCGATTGACTAGGGTTTTATGATCACTTTCCCGCAACGCTCCGGTTCATGACCCTGTTCAGTGCATCGGTGGTATTCTCGAGAGGAAATACCTCATCTATCACAACGCTTACCTTGCCCTCATATACCATTGCAGAAACTCCTGTATTTTCCGGAGTAATCCTGTGGTTACGTCATGGCAAACATACCCGAGAAAACACCGACGACTGAGTAGCCATTGACAAGTGTCAAGCTGACGGGTACCTGAGGTATACGAACCGACTAAAAACCAATGGCCCGAAGGTGACTATTCCAAATTACGGCTGTCACCAAAATGACATTTGGTTTTTAAATTGACGTTAATTTTTTGACAAAAACTGGCGTTTTATTCCTCTAATTCTATAGCGTCTCTGTGACCTTATTGAGATGAGGAGGCACATCTGGGTTAAATCCACGCCGCAAAGACAACTCATTAGCCATACGATAAAAACTCTGAATCTGCAGTAATGGCGCACACGCAGGATGGACAGAAGGTATCACTGGCAAGCGCCAGGGAGCAGGCTCCCCCGTAGCAGCTAACATGACTTTGGCATCACGGTTTAAAAAATCCTCCGCGACCTCGGCAAGCCCGGCACTGGAGTTGTCTTCCTGTCCAAACATTAATACCGGAAAGCCTGGACCAACAATGGCCATAGGCCCATGCTTGACCTCTGCAGAACTGAGCGCTTCAGCGTGCAGGCCACATGTCTCCTTAAACTTTAATGCCGCCTCTAGCGCCACACCAAAGCCGTAACCACGACCGAGCACAAAAAGATTTCGCGCGGTCGCTAGATTTTCAACAACGGATGACCAGTCCAGCTCCCACGCCTGTAACATTTGTCCAGGCAATAACGCCAAGCCCTCTTGCAAGGCTTTATCGCCACTCCAGCAGCTTACCAAGTGCAATAGCGCTGAAAGTGAACAGATAAAGCTCTTGGTTGCAGCAACGCTTATTTCAGGACCAGCGTGCAGAGGAATCACAATGTCCGCGGCTTCTGCAAGCGGTGAGTCTACATTGTTAACCAGCGCTATCACTATTGCTCCAGACTTCTTTGCAGACTCAGCCTGACAAATTAAGTCAGGGCTCATACCAGACTGTGATATCGCAACAAATAACGCCCCATCCATTTTGGTAGAGGCTCCGTAGACAGAGCTTACCGAAGGTGCCGCAGAAGACGACACCAAACCCACGATGGTCTCGAACAGATATTTTCCGTAACTCGCGGCGTGATCTGAACTACCTCTGGCACAGGTGACAATGACACGAGGAGACATTCCTCTCAGGTGCTCTCCCAACCCTTTCATCAAGTCGTGATTTTCTTGAAGCTGTCGTGCAACGGCAGCTGAAGCTTCAGCCGCTTCCGTAAACATTAATGTGCTGGGTACTTTCTGATTATTAAGCATTTATGTAAATTGCCTTTAAATTTTAATTGAAAAAAGTATATTTTGATTTTATCTATATCTTAAATTCACTTCCCGCCGAAAGTCCTGCCGCATAATAAAATTCTCTGGCGGCCTCTTTAACCTGACTGGAAACACGAGGTATCTGAGCCATTGTAAAAACCGTAGCCGGCGCGAGAATACCCATTGCGGCTACGGTTTCACCGTGAGAGTTATAGATGGGTACCGCCAAGCCGCGTACATTATCGCAAAACTCACGATTTTCAACGGCATAACCACGCGCCACCACTCGAAGAGACTCCTCATTCAGACCTCTTAAAGTAGTCAGTGTCTTATCCGTATTTTTTCTAAAACCCACGGCTTTGTTAACTTCTTCGATTCGCCCATGAAACTTATGAGCTAAAAACACCTTCCCAACTGATGTTGAATGAAGTGGCATCTCCACACCCGGTGCGTAAGAGGCTTTTACTGAACTCGGGCTCTCACAGACTTCCATAATGACGCCACAATATTGATTGGGAACGGCTAACTGCGCCGTATATCCAGTCTTGATCGCCAATTCATTTAGAATTCTCATAGAGCTTGATCGCAGGCGACTTTCCGTGACCTCTTTAACCCCAAGTTTGACCAGTGAAGTTCCAACTTTGTAACAGCGACCCTGCTTCTGTACAAATTCCTCGTGGCATAATGTTTTTAAAATTCTAAACAGTGTTGTTCGTGGAATACCCAGCTCCTTTTCAATATCAGAAGCCTGCATACCCTCCACTGAATTAATGAGGAGTTTCATTATTCGGCACGCGTTCACAAGATTCGGAACTAAGTAATCAGCCATGGTTAAACACCATCATTGATAAAACACAGTGAAGAAACCGACGCGACACATTGAATAACTTTCATAGCGAACCACCTCTAAGGTGTATTAACAGACAAGTCTGTTTGATCCCTTACAGAAAACCATGTTTTGTTGACAATCAATGGTCTGGCCCAAAAACCGATACTAAATATATAAAGTATGGTTAAAAACAACACACACATGCCCGCACGAAGGCCCAACCAATCACCAAACACGCCTATTAATAAAGGCACCAATGCTCCACCAAATATTCCCGTACACAAAATCCCCGAGAATGAGCCATGGTGTTCGCGCACAGAATTAAGCCCCAATGAAAAGATGATCGAGAACATGACTGAGATAAGGAACCCTGACAATGGAAATGCAATCAAAGCCACATCCAGAGGGCCAAACAATGCACAAGCCACACCAACAAGCGAGCCGACACTGAACAATTTAAGTACGACCCTTGAATCCATCAACTTCAACAGACCAAGTCCGACGAGACAACCAAGGGACATGAGCCCCCAAAACTGCCCCACCACAGAGGCACCCTCTTGCTCTGGATTGACGCCATGGTATTGATGAAGAAACTCCGACATAAAGTTGGCCAGACCCTGCTCAGTTCCCACATAAGCGACTATACCAAAGAAGAACAACATGACGGAACGAGACGCCAACAACTCTTTAAACACGGCTAAACCACGGCTTTTTTCATCTGCCTTCAACTCCAACGAAGGTATTGACATGCGACAAACCGCTACTATAACCAGCACAAATACGACGGCAAAAACCCAGTAGAGAGAGATCCAGTGTTTATCTTCTGGCGTTACTGCACTGAGTAATCCCAATACCCAAGAGCCATCAGCACTGCTGTACTGCTGCAAGGCCATCATCAGATAGGTGAAGACCAACGGGCTTACAAAGGAAGCCAAACCAAATACCAGTTGTGCCATCACCGAGAAAAAGGCGAAATTTTCTTCTCCGCCAGCAGTACGCATTAAAGGGTTAATAATGACCTGCAGCATGGCCATGCCCATGCCGATCACAAACAACGAGCCCAGTGCCACCAGGTAAACGGGAAACAATGAAAACATCAGCACCCCCGCCAGGTTCAGGCTAAAGGCAATAATCATTGACTTCTTTGTGCCTATGGACTCGATCATAAGTCCGGAGGGGATCGACACCAGTGCATAGGCCAGGAAAAATGAAAAAGGCAAGAAAGCCGCCAAGGTTAGGTTTAAATCATAGGTATCAATAATGGAGGGCATCAGCGGCCCAATAATATTGGTGACAAAAGAGATAACAAACCAAACTATTAAAATAAAACAAACCATGAATCCACTGCGTATCATAATGAAATCCTCGACATTAATTCAGCGTACAAAAACCACGGTTGCTGCACCGATACTGCCGGTCCGACTGCCGAAGTGTGCGGCACAAATTGTTACATTTTCCATAGCGGCAGGCTGAGCAATAGCCAAGGCACGCTGCTTAAGTTCCTCAATATAAAAATCACCTACATCAGTGATATCACAAGCAACAATAACTTTTTCAGGGCCGAGAATATTTATTAAGCTGGCAATACCCGTCGACAGATTATGAAGGTGCCATTGCATGGCCGATGTGTAGTTTGAATCACCCAGAAGGTAACCTTTAGCAATTGATTCGCCATTCACTGGTTCCTGATCGACTCCCGCCAACGAACTATAATATCGAACCATGGCTGCCACCGAAGCACAGGCCTGCAAACAACCACGGTTACCACACTCGCACAGAGCACCGCCTTGCTTAATGACCATATGCCCAAGCTCTCCGCCGCGATTTCGGCTGCCACCATAGAGCTCGCCGTTAAACTTCAAAGCACCGCCAATCCCGGCACCGACGGTGAGAAAAATGACATCACTGGAATCCATAGCGGCGCCATAACAATTTTCTGCCACCGCCATCATGTGGGCGTCATTCTCTATGTATACCGGCAGGTCAAATACTGAAGACAGTTCGACCTTCATATCCAGCCCCAGCAAATCGGGTATATGCTCTACTGCCCCTATCACCTTGCCGTCTTCAATCAAAGCTGGAACGCCGACACCGATACCCGCGACCCGAATGTTATGCTCCTTGGCGACATCCATCGACAGAGTAATTAACCTTCGCAGCTCGGAGACGATTGAGACTCTATCTACTGGCGTAGTGCAGCGACTGTGGAACAGGGTTTCACCATCCACCCGCAGCAGAGTGCACTGAGTCCAGGTCTCGCCTATTTCAATACCAACGGCGCAACTCATATCATTTGATTTTTCGTACATATCAGAATGATCCATCACATTAATCATACTTTTTTATAAATAAACTCAGTCAACACGGTACGGTTGTGTTTCCCGAATTCATCACCTGATCAAGCACTAAAACTGGCTGTTTTTCTTGTTCGATTATTGAAAAAATCTATGGTTCGGACATTGGTGGCGAAGCCGAGCATGGAAATATTCGATTCCAGCTCATCGCCTATCGGTACATTGGGTATAATAGGTGTTAAGTCTGAAAACTGCTTTGCACCTAAAGGCTCTATATTTACTGAACCGACGGAAGAGATATAAATCGGTACACACTGAAGTGTTTTTCAAATGTTTCCGAGCGTGAATATTAACCGCCTCAATCCCGCACTCCTGCTCGCCAGCCGACAACACTACGCTTGGAGCAACGCCACCTGTCACCCCCGCAATCAGGACGGGCATTAACTTTTTAGCTGACGGGTCCGTTTTCATGGCTCTCCACCCCTCATGCTGACGTTAATCGATATTAGGTAGGTCACGTACCTAATTCCTAAAAAATCTATAAAAGGTATTTTTTAGAGAACAAAACTATTCTGGAGTTCTTAACTTACTAAAGACAGTTTCTATGACGGGATAATTATAGACAAGCCGATACCAGGATAACCCTCCAACGACCCAGCAGAAGTTCCACATATGGTACTCCCCCACAATAAGCATTAAATATTGACTATTCAGCGAATACGGCACTTCTTCGGCTGCCCGAACTTCGCCAAAGCTCGACAAGGGAATTCTGATTGATTTACGATCGAAGCCTTTGCACTGACCGGCATAGGACACTGGCCGCTAGTCCCAGATAATTGAGACGGTACGGGCAGCAGACCCACCTACTTCAGAGGCCAAGAAAGAAGCCATCTGTGGCCGAATGCGACCACGGGCTCATCGCGCATGAAACGCCTTCCTAACCTTTCGCAGTCCCAACCACAGCAAAATCAATACGCCAATCAAGACCAGTAGAATTTTGACTGCCATAATGGTAACCAAGCGAACGTAGGGGCTAGTATCCGCATTTCTCCCACTCTCTTTCGCGACAGGAAGCTCACCCAGCGATGCCTTAAATACCTCGACGGCTTTCAGCATGGTCTTCACCCTGTCACCCTCCCGTCCCGCCAAATTGCTCTTCTCTTCAGGGTCCTCTTTTAGATTGAACAACAAGAGTTCATGCCCAGAGACAAAACCTGACTGCAGCAGAGCCAGCGCCTCCATATCCCCCTCAAAGGGCAACTTCAGTTTCCAGTTACCGCTGCGGTAGGCGCGCAATTCACCACTCATATAATAGAAAAATTCCTGATCTTCTCTCTCGCCCTGGCCCGTCAGAACAGAACTTATATCTCTGCCGTCAATGGGCCTGTCACTTGGCACAGCTGCACCGCTCAGGGTGGCAAAGGTGGGCAACCAGTCCATCATAGTGGCTAAGCCCTCGGGCTGGATACCAGCAGTAATCCGGCCAGGCCAATAGGCAACCGCCGGAACTCGCATACCGCCCTCAAAAGTGTACTGCTTACCCTCTCTAAGCCCGCCGGCCGAGCCCCCTTGTGCGCCCATTAGCAACCAAGGCCCGTTATCGCTGGAAAAAACAACCAAAGTATTTTCTGACAGACCCCGTTCATCCAGTCGTTTGAGCACCTCTCCGACGCTCCAATCCAGCTCTTCAACCACATCTCCGTAGAGCCCACCGGCCGATTTCCCCTCAAACTCAGGGGATGCATAGATAGGTACGTGGGGCATATTGTGCGCAAGATAAAGAAAGAACGGCTGCTCTCTGTGCTTATCGATAAATTCTAGCGCTTTCTCGGTATAGGTCTTGGTCAGGTAGCGCTGATCAATTTCGTCAAAGGTGATCTCTTTGTCTCTAAAGTAATAGAGCCCCGCCATGTCGTTGCTGTATGGAACCCCGAAAAACTCATCAAAACCCTGATTCCATGGCATAAATTTCTCGTGATGACCAAGATGCCACTTGCCTACTAGGCCCGTCGCATAACCCACAGTTTTGAGCATTTCAGCAATAGTCACCTCTTCAGGGTCCATGCCCTGAAAACTCTCTGGGGTGAAGACACCGTGTATGCCCTGACGAATGGGGTAACGCCCGGTCAACAAGCCCGCCCGTGACGGCGTACACACGGGGGAAGCCGCATAGAATTGATCAAACTTGGCACCCTCTGCTGCCATTCGATCAATGTTGGGCGTGTTAATGGCCTGCGAGCCGTAGGCTCCGATATCACCGTAACCTAGGTCATCAGCAAAAATAAAAATGATGTTGGGCTGTCTGGCAGCAACAGCGAGGGAAGCCGTTCTCGGCTGAGCGAGCGAGGCCTCTGCTGGAGCATCAGCCTTTGCAATCGCTGAATTAACAAACAACAACACAACAAAAATATATAGCCTTGATTTCATATTGGCGCCTGCACAGGTTGTAGATAAAAATGTGAATAGGAAGATAGCGTACTACCAAAATAATCAGGAAACAGATGAGCTCCATCGCCGACAGTTGCTTCTGCAGACAGAGATATTGCCACTACTGTCGCCTATTGCCGAAATCTTTGAGTAATTCGACTGGTCCCTCTTGAGCCGTAAATAAACCTAGCCGGGGACAATCAATTACAAAATATAATTAATCTCCCGACCATAAGTTCGTGGACATTAAAAACGTAAGAAATATTTTTCTTGCCTCAGGACTACCTAACTCAACGACAAGAAATGTTATAATCTATAAACACCTAATATCTAATTGAAAAAAAAATTGAATAATTTTTTATCGAACAAAAAATAATACCTTTTTGATGATAGATAGTGTCTATTAATGGATACTTATACACAATTCGATGCTGGCGAAAACCACCGGAATCACCTATTAAAATCCATATATGGGACCAGCGGTCTAACCCTCGATACCTAGTATCGATTAAAAGTGCCCCCTGCCAGAGCATCGGCGCTTGAAACAGCCACATCAAGACAAGCTAACGCGTCAGTCGACACAAACCTGACATCACATGAGCGCCCTGCTCGTTTGCAGGAAAATGTTTTGGTTTTGCTATCCAAAAAAAATGCCAGCATAGGCTGGCATTTCCTTTTTCAGGTCTAACAGGTCGGATTAGAAATCCTTGTTCAGGGTGATACCGTAGGTGGCCGGTGAACCGCCAAAACCTATCAGCTTACCATCCTGTATTGGAGCATCGAAGCTTCCACCACCATTGTAGTGGTTATTCAGCACATTCCTGCCCCAGAGGGTCAGGTTGAGCTGGGACTCATCAAAGTAAACACCAGCGCGCAAGTTCAGCAAACCGTAGCCTTCACGCTGCTTCATAGGATCCCCGCTTTTTCCCTGACTAGAAAGGTAGGCGTATTCACCGAAGACATAACCCTCGGCACTATCGGCCAGAGTGAAGCTCTGCTTCAGACCCAGGTTGGCGAAGTGCAGCGGATCTTTGGCACCGGTTCGACTACAGACATCCTTTCCGTTTATAACGGTTAAGCTAGGATCATTCACACCGGTGAGCGCAGGAGTCGCCACCCAACAGGAGGAATTCTCAAAGCTCTTGAACTCTTTTTGCGTGTAGGCATAACCAAAGCTAACTTCGGTGTTCTGGGCTGGCTGCCAGAAGGTCTCTAGCTCAATACCACTAGTGGCAAATTTACCGGCGTTACGCAGAACATAGCTGTCGCCGTTAAAGCTGTTCGACTGGAAGTCGTTCATGATGGTGTAGTGTAACGCGGCATTGACGCGCAGCGCCTGATCTGGCAGTTCGGCCTTAACACCCAGCTCAAACGACTCGGTCGTCTCGGCAGCGAAGGAGGCTTCGACACCCACTGGAATACGGTCGGTATTGAGACCACCTGACTTGTAACCCGTGCCGTAGGAAGCGTAGGTCATCACATCTTCAGCCACGAACCAGCTCAACTTGAGGGTACCGCTGATCTGCGAGTCGTCCAGATTATCGTTTTCATCCACCCGCGGCGTGAGGCTGCCGAATAAGTGCTGCCCCCAACCGCGGCTTCGATAGGCATCAAACTGTGCCGCATAGGCGGGGGCAAGCAACAAGAGCGGGTTACTCTGCACATCGCCTAGAAGATCACCAGTCGCGGCGATATCACTGCCGCTGATTACTGGACCATCAACCAGGAGTTCACCGTCGAGGTATTCAGAGAAGGTAGTCGAGAGCTTTTTCTTTTCCTCGGTATAACGCAGGCCCGCCGTCAGAATAATATCTTCTGAAAAGTTGTAATCAAACTGACCGAAGAGCGCCCAACTTGTGGACTCCTGCTTGGCGTTATGACCGCCCGCCAAACCGTCGAAGGGATCTGCGCTAGGGGCAAAGGCTGGGTCATCAAACGCCACGCCAGGGGCGATTGTGAGACCATCCGCGCCAGCGGCGGTGAAACCAGCGCTGAGCGCATCAAATCCTGCTACAAACTCGTCAATACCCTCAGCCGCCTGAATAAACTCGCTCAGCTGTGTCCCAGTATCCAGAGAGTACACCAGATCAAGATCTTGCTGGGAGTAAAAGGCCCCGACCACCGCATTCATATTATCCGACACGAAGCTGAGGCGAAGTTCCTGAGAGAAGTTTTCCAACCCAGCATCGGATCCGGTATTAAAAAGGTCCGCATTGCTGAAGTCGGAGTCTTGGTAATCAGTGGAATTATACTTGCGGTAGGCGGTGACGGAAGTATAGGTGTAGTCACCCTGATCCCAGTTGACTTCGACCGACAGGCCGCGATCCTTGGAACTGGCTTCGGGTAGAACATTGACTGAGGTGGCGTAGCTATCGCTGACATCGCCTTCGTAGACGGTGGCGCCTAGGTCCTGCAAAATCGAATCAGTCGAGACATAACCATCCGCTACTGTCAGGTTGTCACCTATACCCACCACACCACAACACACTTCGCCAATCTTGGAGTAGTCGGCAATCACACGGATACTCAAGTCGTCTGTCGGTGTAATTAAGGCCTGCAGGCGCGTACCCCAACGATCGCGATTGTTTAACACATTATCGCCAAAACCCTCGGCGTCAATGTAGCCGTCGCGCTCGCTGCTAAATGCGGTACCACGCAAGACCAATACATCCTCAACCACTGACAGGTTGCCAGCAGCGGAGAAGTTCTGCATACCACGGTTACCGGCTGTTGCCGATACGAAGCCATCGGTCTCATGGCTAGGAGCCTTGGTACGAAAATGCACGGCACCCGCGGCGGTGTTCTTGCCAAACAGGGTGCCCTGTGGGCCGCGTAGAACTTCTACCGCTTCCATATCGATCATATCGTTGATCATGGAACTCTGGCGAGCTCGGTAAACGCCGTCAACATAGAGGCCTACAGAGGATTCTACGCCGAAGTTTGAGGAGTTTGAGCCTATGCCACGAATCGCGAAGGTGGTCGAGCTGCCCGTTGTTGCCTGGCCAACACGCAGGCCGGGCGTGCTGGTTTGCAGGTCAAAAATATCCTGAATCGCGGCCTCTACAATCTGATCACCGCTAACGGCGCTGATGGCGACTGGCACATCTTGCAGGTTTTGTGCACGCTTCTGGGCGGTAACCACTATTTCTTCGAGAAAGATCGCCTCATCTGTCGCTTGTACACCAACACTGGCCAAGCTGATGGCAACAGCCAGCAGCGAAACGGAAGCGCTCAAACGATTGGATGTCTTGGTAAAAGGACGATAGCTTTGTGAGTTCACTGGTTGTCTCTCCTTATCGTTGTTATTAACTGAGGGAACTAGTTGTTTACTTAATGAATTATTATTCACAGCGCGCAACCCTCATGCTTTATTTATACTGCGTAACGAGTTTCATTAACAAAGTTATTCAAACAAAAAGCTTATAATTAATACATTTACTATAGGACAAGCCGATTTTTAATCGACTGGCTGAATTCAGTTTCTCTGAACTCAGTGATTGAGACAAACTCAATCAGGTAAAGACCAAGCACTTACTATAAAAAATTTCATATATGGCACTCCCGCTTATGACAGATATCCAAAGCGCTAAATAACCTTCTTAACTCTCTATTTCTAGTCTTGGTTATAAATGAGGGGGGATTACCGACTTTGTACTAATGGCAGTCAAGGTTAATAAGGCGACGAATGTAATCATCGCTGGAGGGGTAAGCCGCAACACACGCGGTCTGGTCAACGTTTTCATACCCAAGCGGAACACAGCACAAGCGAGGCATAAGCCCTGTGTTCAACAGCGCTTATTAAGAGAATAGCGATCTCGGCGATCGCTTAGTTAATACTAAATTAATAACAGAACCGCAGCCGGCGCTTTGTCAAAGAAAAGCAGGCCTGTTCAAATCCTTCATTGCGCCAGCAGTCGGCACAATGATCATTTTCACAGGGTTTTAGTTTCGGTAATCCACGAATATCGGTGATGACCAGGCCCGTTGACCCACCGGCGCCTGACAATCATCTTCTGCAGACGTGCGGTAGTCGCCAAAACAGGGCGCGATCGACACAGGCGAGCCCTGCTCGTCAAAATCCGTATTGAGATTATTGGCGTTTATCGTGGCAACCGCCTCTTCAATGACACGCGCATAATAAAGTGCTGAGCGCCCTTCACTGGCAAAGTTTTCATCGGTAAATTCTATCGAACAACCATCAGCCGAAGGTTCGCATTCAAACACCCGCCACTGGTCTTCAATCAATGGGGGAATCGCTTCCCCGGCAAAAGCTTGGGGCCGTATTTTCACCACTTCAATACGCGCTATATCATATCGCTCATCGGAAGGGTGATAACACTCACCCTGCGCCATTCTATCCAAGCGGCGTTTTTCCAGTGCAGAGATCACATACTCAGGGCAACCCGGCAACTGCTTAAAGGAACCCAAAGCCTTTACCCGAAACAAGGGGTTTTCCGCCATCACCGCCTCACTGCCCATGGGTTGAGTGGTTCCATCGGCGCGGCCATTGAGCAGATCAAACCACAACATAATACGGTGTCCACTGGTGCCGTAAACTTCTTGCCGTTTCAACGCATCCCAGACGGCATCGCGGTTGCGACCACTGGCGTGAACGGCGGCAATACCGCCCCCGGTCATAAATGAAGTGGTGCGCTCAAATTCAGATGAATACAACTTGGCTTTTAACGGCTCAATTTGATCCGCCGCCAGTGAGCGAGCGCTGGCGGGCGGCAGCTCGGCCGTTGAGCGGGCGATGGATTGCCAGAAGGGTCCTCGTACACCATTGGAGTCGGTTGTCACCAAGCGCTGAGCTTGTTTAAAGCCGGCCCCGGCCTTCGCGGCGTGTGTGTCAGTGGAGGCAATAAAACCCCATCGAAAACGCTTTGGGTTTTCAGGGTCGTTGAAGTCCTGCAGTGCCAATCCGTACTGCGCCGATTTTTTAGGCCGATAGTTAAACGCGGGAAGAAAAACATCCCGCGCCTGGCCGGCATCCAGCCACTCTTCTGGTTTGCTGTCCGGCACGGTTAAAAAACCATGAATGGTATCCACCTGAACAAAATTATGCCGCGCCTCTAACGCCCGTTTTTCACACTCAACCCCATCGACACCTTCAGCCAAGCAGCGCTTACGGATGATATTACCTGCCTGCCAACAGGCTGGCAGGTAATTGTCCTGTGGCTCAGGGCAGTACCATTCACCATCTTCATCTCGCTCGCGCACAGCAAAATCCCTGAAGACTTCTGAGTTACCATGCCCGGAATAAACCTCTATCAATTGAGTTTTTTCAGGTGCGCTGTGCTCACCGCTTAGCTGATGAGCCCAGTTGGCATCGGGCGGTGTGTAAAAACCCCAACTGGTGCCGTGGGGAATAACGATGTTATCCAGCCCCCACTCATCCAGTTTTTCAAACAGTTGCGAAGGTGACGACGCCGACTCATAACAGTCAATAGGTAATTGCGGGCTCGGCACGGACGTATCGCAGTTAGGCGTCGCGGCCATAAGCCCCACCCACTCATTATAAGCCGCGTAATAACTGCGGTGACGCGGATCAAGTAATTGAACAGCGGCGGGCTGCTTGGAGCTCTCCGAGCGACTGGCGACCGTCGCGACGCCAGCACCCGTGGAACCAATGGGACGCGCAGGCAGTAAATCAAACGCATCATCCTTAAACAGTACATTGTGGTGGCCGTAATGTTTCTCTGCGGTAGCGCCAACCTGGGTCCACTCCCAGCCAACAAACGCCATCAAATCCGGATTCTCAGATTCTCCTGCCAGCTGATTACACTGCTGCACTGACTCAATAGCATCACGCCACTGCCTCGGGGTAAAACTCTCTGCGTGATCGGTGAGGAAATAAAAGTCGAGTTGAGAAATAAAACGCGCGTAGTCACAGGCATAAGCGGGTGGAAACGCACCCACTGCTCCGTGTATTAACGGCAGGCTATACATAAAAGCATCGGCCGAGTTGGTGGTGTGTACGTGGGTGTCACCAAACAGAATTTGTTTGTCTGATGCCGCCGCCACGGCTTGCATGCCTTTGCTGCGCGCCTCATCGCGTGCAACAACAACCGCTTCCGGCAAGCGAGCCTCAGTGACTGGCTGGGAGGTCAAGGGCGACTCACTCCACCACTTATCCGGATCAGGGAAGTAGCCGGGAAACACCCGGTACATTTGATCTGGCGCAGCGCCTGACAACAACCACCCCCCAAGCGATGCCAGTAGGAATATGGCTAAGCCTGCCTTTGAAGATGGCAATTTCATACATTTAACCTTTTATTTTTCAACGTTATTCAGAGTGCAAAGCTGCGCACCACAAACCAGTACGAACCTACTGCCAAGAGTATGGCGGATGCGCCATCCACAACTGCTCTAAAATTCTTTATCAATTCAAACCTTCGAGCACAACTTATTAGATACCAGGCCGTGCCTACGATCACCAACTGCCCCAGCTCAACCCCAATATTAAATCCAGCCAAGGCAGATAGATATCGCTGATCAGGCAGCCCTATCTCACTCAACAACCCCGCAAAACCAAAACCGTGAACCAGCCCGAAAACAAGCGTCAAGAACGGACGCATGGCGACGGCCTCGCTGCGGTTTTTCGACAAAGGAAGATAAGCTAAAGTAAAAACAATCAAGCCAAATACCGCCAGCGGCGTTAAACTTCCGCCCCAGAGGTAGGACATCAACCCCAACCCAGCTAATGCTGCTACAACCGCGTAACTCAGCTGGCGGTTCGCTCGTGTTATCGCACCCAGATTCTCAACGGCAACCAGGGCAATGGTAAATCCAATAAGCGCTTCAACCAGTACAACATCCGGTTCAACCAGACCCAATACCGCCAAGCTGAGCGTTATACTGTGACCCAGGGTAAAACCCGATACCATCCACACAACATCACGTAAACGTCGCAGTAACAGCATCAGCGCCAGCAGAAAAGCAATGTGATCCAGACCACTGAAGATATGATTTATACCCAGTTCCGCGTACTGCAGAAAAGCATGGTGAAACGTCTCGATGCGACTGCTAAAACGATTGACCACCTGGCTGCGTTGATCATCTGTAAACAGATACTGCTCGGGCATCTGCTCGGCAAAGGCCACCCGTGCGTAGTGCACATGGGAAGACGCCACAGAAAAAAAGCTGTCCATATGCAGGGTTCTATCGCCTTGATCGACGCAGCTGAAGGACCACTTGGCCCTGACATAACCCGTAGCGGCTGGGAGCGACATGGGCTCGCCGTTGCTCTGACAGAGCTGATCGCCCGACTCTACCTTTATGCTGCGCTGCAGGTGCGCTCTCAATAGAGCGTCCAATGTTTTCAAACCACCCTCTAACGGCGGCAATCGAGTGACTTCTCGCGCTTTTACGGTAAAAATAACATCAAGTGAATCGCCACTAATATCCCAAGAGGAAAATGACTGACTGCGATTGTGAGCCTCTGCCTGCAGACAAAAAAACAGCGCTGATAATAAAAAAACAGCCTGGAATAATGCGTGCCTGTACCGTGTCATTGCGCCAGCCGTTAGAACGTCACCAATCACATTACGGGTATAAAAAGAATCGTTATTAACCGTATGTTTACCAACAGCCCCCAATATTAATTTATCCATTCTATATTGGCCTCTTGCTGCAGCTGTTCTATGTATGCATCCAGCGCGGTTTGCTGAGGAGATTCAGCAATCACATCAACCTGGCTTTCTCTCCCCTCGACACTTGCAACGGTTTTGTCGTTTTCCCCACTATTTTTAGCGCTCGCCTCAAACTCAACGGTCACCCCTTTAATCAATGATTCAATCATCGCCATCCGCAAGGAGCGGTCACTTCGCACCAGCCCTATGGAAAATCCATGCTGTGCCAGCAACTCCTCTTCGATCATGCGCTCCAGCACCAGAGTACGATCCGCATCCGTGAGAACACCACGCTTTTCACTGGCCAATAAACTCAACGCTGTTTCATACTGCCCGCGTAAAATGTCGACTTGATTCACCCGCGCCACAACCGAGTTGGGTAATGTACCCAGCTCAAGCCATTGCATCACACTGAGAAAACCCAAAGTAATGCCAACGGCCGCGCCGATGGCCGCCAATAACAGCGAGCGTCGATTCGCTCTTAACAAAAGTTTGTCGGTAGGCGCAGCGCTCATAGCGTCCCAGACTCACTGTTGGCATTGACGAATATTGGCGATGACCAGGCTCGCTGTCCTTTCATGGTCTGGCAGCCATCGCTGCGTTCGGTGCGATTATCGCCGTAACAGGGGGTGATGCTGTCCACTTCGCCCTTACTGTTTCGCTCGGCACGTAAATTTCCACCGTTAATGGTGGCGGTTGGTTCCTCAATGGCTCGAACATAATAGACCGCGTCGCGGCCACTGCTGACAAACTCTTCGTCGCTGAATTCAACCGTGCAACCAGAAACATCTGCAACACAATCAAACACTTTCCAGCTATCGTCAATGAGTTGATCAACCGATTCACCGGCATGGTTTTGCGGCCGAATACGCACCACCTCAATGCGATCTATTAAATAACGCTCATCCGATGGGTTGTAGCACTCGCCGCTGGCCAGGTGATCAAGGCGTTTTTTCTGTAAAGCCTGCTCCACATAAGACGGACAGCCAGGTTTTTGTTTGAATGAACCTATGGCCGTCACGCTAAACTTCGGCGGCTTTTTCATGACCACTTCACTGCCCATGGGCAATGGGGTGTCGGCGGCATTAAGGATATCAAACCAAAGCAGCAGTCTGTGCCCGCTGGTGCCGTAGACCTCGCGTCGTTTCAGGGAATCCCAAATAGCGTTTCTATCCCGTCCCTGTGCGTGTACGGCAACAACGCCGCCAGCGGTCAAAAAGGACATCTTTCGCTCCTGCTCGGAGGCGTGCATCATGGCGTCGCCTTCCGGCGTCAATATCGATCGAGAATGTGCGGCAGGCTGCTCCTTGGTGCGATCGTAAATCATCCATTGCCAGAAGGGCGTGCGTCCACCGCGCATACCGGCATCGCCGGTACCGATACGCAGTGTCTGCTTAAACCCATTGCCGGGGCGAGAAAAATGCGTGTCAGTCGAACCTATAAAACCCCAGACGTTGCGCAATGGATTTTCTGGGTCGTCAAAATTGCGCAGTGCCAATCCGTATTGCGCGGATTTTTTTGGCACATAATTAAAGGCTGGCAGAAATACGTCCCGCGCTTGCCCTGCATCCAGCCAATCCTCAGCCGACGTACCTGGCACCGTAAGCCAACCGTCTACACTCGCCACATCGACATGATTTTGACGTGCCAGTTGTGCCCGCTGCTCACACTCAGCCTCATTTTCACCGGTTTCTAGACAGCGTTGCTGAATGATTACACCCGCCTGCCAACAGCTCGGCAAATAGTTTAGCTGGGGCTCAGGGCAATACACCTGCCTTTGTGCATCAAAAGCCCGTGCTTGAAAGTTTCTATAATTTTCTGAATTTCCATGCCCAGAGTAGACTTCAATCAAACGTCCTTTTTCAGGGTCGTGGTGCTCTGCCGTTAATTGATGATCCCAACTTGATCCAGGTGGTGTATAGATTCCCCAGGAAGAACCGTGGGGAATCACCAGCGTGTCGAAACCCCACTGATCCAGCTTGTCATGTAATTCGCCTGGGTCGGCGGCCGTTTCGTAACAGTTCACGGGTAACTCGGGGCTTGGCACACCCTTCTGACAATCGGGTACCAGACTTAATTCATCGTAAAATGTATTCATGGCCTGGTAGTAAGAGCGGTTACCCATATCGAGCCAGCCCAACATTTTTGCCATGCCCCGGGTTCCCTGCCCATCTCTCAGCCCTTTACCTGCAATCCCAGATGCGCCAATGGGTCGCGCCGGCAGTTGCTGCTTTTCTGTATCACGAAATAGCACATTGTGGTGCCCGTAGTGATCATCCGGGGTATCCCCCATTTGCGACCACTCAAACCCCATAAAGGCCACCAGGTCGGGGTTGTTCTGATCGCCGGATACCGAGTTACATCGGCGAATAGCTTCCTGGGCATCCTGCCACCGCTCAGGGGTATAACTTTCGGCATGATCCGCCAAAAAGAAGAAATCCAGTTGAGAAACGTAGCGGGCGTAATCACAAGCCGCTGCCGGAGGGTAAGCGCCTTTGCTGCCATTCATGATTGGCAGGGAGAACATAAATGCATCCAGAGACCAGGTGGTATGCACATGAGTATCGCCGAACAGGATTTGCTTGTCGGTTCCTGCAAGCTCACCGCTAGCTTCAGTCAATAGACTTGCCGCCGAGAGGTTTTCTTTGAAGGGTTTGAGTGGGGCACGCTTGCGCGCGGCCTCCTGTAACTGCTGTCGCCGAGCCAATTGATCTTGTGGTGTTGGCGCCTCAACCGGGCTGCCGGCCTCCAGCGGGTTGTTCAGATAATACCCCGATGGGTCTGCGATTCTCACATAGCTAAAATAGAGACCCGCGACAATAACAAGGGCCAGAACAAGGCTTGCACTCAGTACTTTTGTGAGAGATCCGGTCTTAGAAAAGGTATTCATCATTGGCTAACCCAGTTGCCTGTCTTGTTTTTCTTTGTCTTCATTCGTTTACTGCAACAGCAATAGAATTTCCCACACTGCTTGTTAACGCCGCTGTATCAGTTAACCTCATAGGGTCTGTGTGCGCCCCTTTGTCAGTAAGCGTCATCGGTTCAGTAAGCGGCCTAGGGTCAGTCAACACGCGGGGGCCAATTAGGCGGCGGTTTATTTTCACATCCGAGCTGGCCCATAGTGTTGCCAGTGTTTTCTCCAGTGCCAAATCTCGTCCTCGGCGCAGGTATTCGGCCCTAACCTCCTGCTTAACCTGCTCAAACTCTGGAATCGATACGGGTTGTACATGGCGTACATAAACCAGATAAAAACCATCGGCGCGAGAAGTCGGCACTGTCACCTCGCCTGACCCCAGTTCCAGTGCCATAGCGGCCAAGCTGGTACCCAGATAACGTCTTAGCA
>Ga0209081_1000479_pt1 | contig 23884 bp, 20 predicted proteins | sample GOMGulsemesocosm_4_FD_184636 | JGI IMG/M metagenome (GOLD analysis project Ga0209081, IMG submission 184636) | Methane-oxidizing microbial communities from mesocosms in the Gulf of Mexico - GOM15B Gulf of Mexico (SPAdes) (version 2) | ecosystem: Environmental > Aquatic > Marine > Cold seeps... | reverse complement strand
GCTTAGAAATGATAACATCAAATCACATTACGTTCGTTTACGTTCACTGCCGCACAGGCAGCTTAGAAAGTACGGCACAAAACTTGATAAAGAAGTGTTGGGTTCACTGCCGCACAGGCAGCTTAGATATTCAGAGCTTTATGATAAATGCAATCTTAAGTAACTGATTTATAATATTAATACTTCTTGTTGATACGTTCTGAGCATAGAAAGACAAGCTAAATACTTGATTAAGTGTTTGCTTGCCTTTTGGGTTAAATGCTTGACGTTTTTAATTTTTTTCTGACGGCAAATAACAAAGAGCTTAACGCTAATAATATTAAGGCGATGGTATTTGGTTCCGGAATTGGATGTTGGGTATGCAACTCAATTCTTAAAGATTCAATCATTGCCCCATCTAAAGCAAAGCCAGATAAGTCTCTAACATTTAAATCAACATGTAAGGCGTGTGGTTCGAAGGAAATATTGAAACCTGAAATGCCTTGATTTTCTGGAAACATATCAGGGTTTTCAGGATCACCGCCTACATTAAAGCCAAGTAGCCAAAAACCGGTTATCCAGCCATCCATGGGTAAGCCATCGGGGGTTAACCAGTTCAAATCATCAAACCAAAAACTCCATGGCGGTAAGCAACCTTCCTCAGGTGTACACTCTGGAGGAAAAGGTGGTAACTCAGGTAAGCCTGGTACTAAAGGCGGCAGAAGTATGTTGGGTTCATGTAGTTGGTGGAAGAAGTCAAATTGTATGTATTCATCAGCGATATCAATATCAACAAAAATATCAAAAAAGCTATCGGGTGCATTGGTTGGAATTGGCGCAATAGAAGTGAGTTGCAGTTGTACAATTTCAATGTCTATTGGGTCAACAGGTAATTGAATTGTTTCTGGAGGACAAAATGGTTGTTGAGGCGGTTGTCTTGGGATGGTTATTGGCGGTTGCCCTTCCATGATCGCCATAAAACAAATCTCATCACCGATGAGGCTTGCGTGGCTGACATTAGTGGCTAATGCCATTAATAAGCTAGTACTGCATAAGAGTATAAAGTTGAATACCTTATTCATGACGCTTGCTCCTCTTATATAAATATATGTTAAGTGAAGTTGGCCAACATGGTTAGTCAGATTCAAATTATGTTATGCGTAACTTATGCCACTTCAATTTTTATAATAAATTTCAATAGTCTGCAAAAAATAAAACAACTCCCTTAATGCAGCTTGTAAAAAAAACAGACACTTTTTTCGTTTGAGTATATAATCCGCGTCCTTATTTTTGTTTTCTTTTTTAGGTGATTTATGAGTGTTGATGCAATTGGTTTATCTGCAGATTTATTAAAAGCGGTTAAAGCCTGCGGTTATAAAAATTTAACGCCAATTCAACAACAAGCTATTCCTGTTATTCGCACTGGTGTTGACTTATTAGCCAGTGCTCAAACAGGAACAGGCAAAACCGCAGCATTTAGTTTACCTATTTTAGATGCGCTGGCTAATACATCATCAGCTTCAAAAGCGTCTTCGCTAACCAGTCATAGTCATAACCTTCGTGCTTTGGTATTAACACCAACGCGAGAGTTAGCCGCACAAGTGGCTGAGAACATGAAAGCTTATAGCCAATTTTTACCCTTAAAAATTGGCGTGGTGTATGGTGGCGGTAAAATGGCATCGCAAACCAATGTATTAAAGCAAGGTGTTGATGTGTTAGTTGCGACACCGGGGCGTTTATTAGAGCATTTAATATTACGCAATGTAGATTTAACACAAGTGAGCTATTTGGTGCTTGATGAAGCCGATCGCATGTTGGATATGGGCTTTTTATCTGCTATTGAAAAACTTATGCTGGCAATGAAGAAAAACCATCAAACATTAATGTTTTCAGCAACATACTCTAATAAAGTACAATCACTCGCGAAGCAATTACTTAAAACCCCAAAAACACTCGGTGTTTCTAAACAAAATTCCACCTCAGGTAAAGTAAAGCAAGCGGTATATTGGGTTAGTGAAGCAAGAAAGCGAGAGTTGTTATCTGAGCTGATAGGTGTCAATAACTGGCAACAAGTACTGGTTTTTGCTGGCACTAAAGAAAGCGCGAATATACTTGCCAAAGAGTTGAAGCTTGACGGTATTAAAGCGGCGCTTTGCCATGGTGATAAAACTCAAGGTGCCCGTAATAAGGCCTTAACTGATTTTAGTGAAGGTAAAGTTAGAGTGTTAGTGGCAACAGATGTTGCCGCACGCGGTTTAGATATTGATGATTTAGCTTATGTGGTTAACTTTCATTTACCGTTTTTAGCTGAAGATTATGTTCACCGTGTTGGTCGTACTGGGAGAGCAGGTAAGTCGGGTACGGCTATTTCGTTAGTGAGTCCAAAAGATGAACGTTTTCTAGATAATATAGAGCAGTTTATTGAGCGTAAATTTGAGCGTATTATTGTGCCTGGTTATGAATTAAAACATGATGAAGCGCTTGAATATAATCAAGCCAGTGAAAAGCGTGCAAGTAAGAATCGTTATCGAGCTACCCAAGAAAAGAACCAAGGGATTGCCAAAAAACACACTAAGAAAAATTCAACGGCAAATAAACAATATAATGTAAAAATAAAAAAGAAGCGCTAAGGCTTCTTCTTTGGCTTAGTTATATTTTATAGTTGGGTTTACACAAGGCTAAAGCGTTTAGACATAGTCAATTTTTGTCGATAAAGCGCCTTATCTGCTCGTTCAAATAAGCTATGTTCATTGTCAGCTCTATTCATAAAGGTTGTGCCTAGGCTGCAAGTTACTTGATATTTAGCCAAAAGAGCATTGGTTTTCAAGGCACTATCTATTCTATTTTGAATAATATCTAAAGCATACTCGCTGGCATTTTCAACAATAATGGCAAATTCATCGCCACCAAAACGAAACACGCTGTCAGAGTCACGAATGCAAGTGCGTAATACATTAGCAAATTGCTTTAATACTTGATCGCCAACGGCGTGCCCGTGGGTATCATTAATTGGCTTGAATTTGTTTAAATCACCTAAGACTAAGCCTACATGGCCTTGATGACGATTGGCATTATGCATTGCTCGCTTTAATTGTTCATCAAAGTAACGGCGGTTACCTAAACCTGTCAGTCCATCTTGCATAGCTAGCTGCATCGCTTGATGATATTGCAGTGTGTTTTTTAACGGGTAAAGCAGTATCTGATGGATGCGCTTTAATTCTTTATAATGCCCTATGCTAATAGGATTATTTATGCCATAACTTAGTGTGCCAATAAACTCATCATTAAGTTTTAGTTCAAATTGACGTTCTTGTTTGGCTTTCTTGCTACCGAGTAATGCCTTACTCACTTTTTGGTTTTTAAAATACAACCCCGAAAAGTTCACGTAACGAGCGGCTTCCATGGCAAAAATATCAAGTAACTTGTCTAAATCAAGTGTGGTTTGTAATTGCTCTAATAAATCCGCATTATTATTGTTATTGTTACGTCTGTCGTTTGCAAAGGCATTAAAAACATTAAATGACGTAGATGGATTATCAAGTATATTAAGTGTTTGCATACTTGTGTCTCACTATTTCGTTGTTGAGCAGCAGTATGTATAAGCGCTACTTTCGGGCTATGTTGGTAATTTATTACACTATGTTTATCATTCTAATTATCTTTGCAAATATTGTTCCATAATATAATCTAGTGTAAAGATAGTGGCTTAGTTGCATTTGTTTTTGTTAACTATTTGATTATTCTTTTAATTATTGTCAGAATCACTGTTAAATAGAATGTGTTTTTTTATTTGCCTCTAAAGTCATTAATTTGGCGGCAATAATTTGCCGTATGGCAATAAGTCAGCTGTTACTAATGCAGCCAGAATTAAGGCTGCTAGAATTAAGGTAGCCAAACTAAGGAATGTGTGTGAACGGTCATTTTGAAATATTAGCCATTTTATCAAGCGCTGTTTTTGTTGTTTGGCTTTTTCGGCGTTTGAAGCTACCTGCAATACTGGCTTACTTAGTTGCTGGCATGTTGGTGGGTGAGCACGGTTTAAATATCGCGCAAGAGCAAGTCGATTATGATCACTTTGCCGAGCTAGGTATTGTTTTTTTACTGTTTACTCTGGGGTTAGAGTTTTCTTTACCTCGACTTATGGCTATGCGTCATTTAGTACTGGCTGTTGGTAGTTTACAGGTTGGTATTTCTTTAGTTATTTTCTTGATTGCGGGCATGTTCTTTGGTCTTAGTTTTGAGTCTGCTTTTGTTGTTGGCAGTATTTTAGCCTTGTCATCTACTGCTATTGTTATTAGGCAATTGAGTGAAAGTGGCGCGATGAAGCGTAAGTCAGGGCAGCTTTCAGTGGCTATATTACTGTTTCAAGATGTGGCCGTGGTACCACTATTAATTGTGATACCGATGTTGGCCACTGACGGTGAAAGCTCTATGCTATTAGCATTGATGCTTGCTATGTTTAAAGGTGTTGTTGTTGTTACTTTATTGCTGTTTGTTGGTAAGTGGTTATTGCCGAAAGTATTTAATATTATTGCCCAAGTTAGAACCGATGAACTCTTTGTTTTAACCACTCTTTTAGTGACCTTATTAGCATCAGCACTGACTCAATGGTTTGGCTTGTCTATGGCATTAGGGGCATTTTTAGCGGGTATGATGCTAGGAGAGAGTGAATATAAACATCAGCTTGAAGCAGATATTAGGCCTTATAGAGATATTTTATTAGGCTTGTTTTTTATCACGGTAGGTATGAAGTTAGATATTGCCGTTTTATTATCATCACCTTTTAGCTTGCTTGCCATTATGTTCAGTTTTATGTTTGTGAAGCTTATGGTTATTAAAGTATTAGCCGTTAGAGCAGGTGAGTCGAGCAAAGATGCTTGGGCATCGGGTTTGATGCTAGCACAAATGGGAGAGTTTGGTTTTGTGTTGATTGCATTGGCAGATAAAGTAAAACTATTACCCAGTGATGTATCGTCAATGTTACTGGGTGTTGGTGTTGTCAGTATGGCTATAACGCCATACATGATAGATCATGCTCGTTCATGGTCAATTTTTTTAAGTCAAGAAAAATCCTCTCAAAGTCACGATTTAGAGCAGTTACCTGAAAATGAAAACTTAGAAAATCACGTTATTATTTGTGGGTTTGGCCGTATAGGACAAACGGTTAGCCGTTTTTTAAAACAAGAGTCGATAGACTTTGTTGCGATAGATATTGATCCTCTACGCACAAGAACAGCACGAGAGGCAGGAGAGAACGTACTTTTTGGCTCATCAAGACAAACAGAATTGCTAACGGCTGCGCATTTGTCTACAGCTAAACTTGTCGTGATTGCTTTTGGTGAAGACAAGCAATCACTTGAAGTGGTTCAAAAAGTGCGCTCAATATCACCAAACGTGCCTATTTTAGTGAGAACACGCAACGATGATCATCTTGAAATGTTATACGATGCTGGCGCTAATGAAGTGGTGCCAGAAAGTTTAGAAGGGAGCTTAATGCTAGTTTCACAAGTGTTATCGCTTACTGGGGTGCCCTTTTCTCGCATTATGCGCCGTGTGCAAAAAGAGCGGAAAAATCATTATAATCACTTGCACGGCTTTTTTCAGGGAGAGCATACCGATATGAGCCCAGCGGCAATTGACCGCATTGAGTTTGCCCATGCTATTTTAATTAACGAAGACTCTTTTGGTTGTGGTAAAACCTTAGCATCTCTTCATTTACAAAATCGACGCGTTCATATTATTGCTTTAAGACGAGGAGAGCTTGAAATAGAATCTCCTGATGAAGAAACTATTTTACAAGCACAAGATACCTTAATAGTACGTGGTAAACCAAGACGCGTTGAAAATGCTGAACGCTTTGTTCAAGAAGGAACATAACGCATTATGCAAAGAACAGTTGCTTATCGCTAACTCAAGTTACTATCACTTGAGTTTGTTATTGATGTCGTTATGCAAATCTACTTGTGTAATGTGAGTAAATAATTATTTTACTTGGTATAGGTTAAGAAAATGTTTAATTTGGTTTTCTTTTTCCATTGCATCTTCGAATCCCAGTTTGATTAACTCACCGCAAAAATTTTTGTCGAACAATAAATAGCTAAGAATACTCGACTCAGAGTCATTGTTAATACCCATACTGCGTAAAAGCAAACGTACAGGTAAAGGCAGTTCATTATAGTAATTTACGGCGATGGCATTAAAGTCATGACTAGGATTGATAACAAAACTGTCTATATGTTGTAAACCTTCTACTTTTTCTTTTTTCTTGGTAGGAATTAGTTCTAACGTATTGTTAATTCGATACATTCTTTCAAGGTCGCTATTCATGGTGTCAGCAAAAATGGAATCAAGTAAATGTCCTGCAATGGTCGCGGTCGTTGGTGGGTGAGGATTATTCTCGCTGGCGTGTAACGGCTCTTTAGGTTGATCGACACCAATAACAAAAATGCGCTTTGCCCCTAAGTGAATAGCTGGACTTAGGGGAGATAATTGGTGCACTGAACCATCGCCAAAGTGTTGGTTTTTAATTTTGATCGAAGGAAAAACCATTGGGATAGCCGCTGAAGCCATTAAGTGTTCACTATTTAGCTGACTAGATTGCCCCGATCTCTTAGCTCGCTGCCAAGGTAAAATATCATCACTTGATTGGTAAAAACTAATGGAATCGCCAGTACTATAACTTGAGGCCGTCACTGAAACTGCTGATAGGTAACCTCGTAAAATATTGTGGTCAATGCGTTTAAAGTCCATTACTTGATTTAATAAATCTCTAAGAGGAGCGCTATTAAGTAAGCTACGCGGTAATTTACTAGCATAATCGGCTTGAAAACTTGCGAGCATGCCTCTGCTTATGTGGCCGAAAACGCCCAGAGCATTACTGTGATATATTTTTGAGGTATCAAGGTTTTTCCATACCCACTCTAATTTCTTTACCCCTAAATGAAAGCATGATGCATAGCAGCCTAACGCGGTACTATTAATTGCACCGGCCGAGGTACCACAGAGAATAGGAAAGGGAATACCATGGTTGCGAGGAACAAATTTAGTGATAGCAGAAAGAACACCCACTTGGTAAGCGGCACGCGCACCGCCACCCGTGAGCACTAAAGCATTTTGGCTTTCTACATAGTTACGTTTGCTGGTCATAGCGTATTGTTATTAAATTTTATTTATTATTTTAAGTAATTTAAGTGTATGAGATTACAGTGCTAATCGCTAGTTTCATGGCAAGTAATAGTAAAAAAAAAGCCAGCTATAAAGCTGGCTTTTTAAAATGACATAGAATTATTAACGAGAATTTATCTACTTATCACCATTTATAAAAATGATATTAAGCTGTATGCCTAAACGCTAATAATTTATTAGCTACTAACGCGAGCGTTTGCAGCATCAATCAATGGTTGCGATCCAGTTTGCAATACAGCTAAATTAGCAGAAACAACTTTCTTTGGTAATTTTGAAATCATCAAAGAACCTGTTTTTACCGATCCGCTTGTCGATGCAAACTCTAATAAGTTTTTACCATTGCACTGAATACCGTTGAAGATACGACGAATTTTTAATTTATTCGTCTTTAAAAAAGAACGCATGCGTTTCTTGTCATCAGCAGCCACATACTCACATATACTTTGCGCAATGTTTGCAGCTTGTGCTTGAGGCGTCGATACAACAGACGTTAATGTTAAAACAGTGATAGTAGAAGCTATTAATAATTTTTTCATTTTAGTAACCTTTTATATAAATGGATTATTAAAAGAAAAAACCACGGGATGTACCTGTTAACTAGGTGACTCCGCTGCCGTAGGCTTTGTAATACTATAAATAATATTATAAAACCCCGTAGGCCGGTGGTTTTGCGTAATGCGTTTTCGCGCATTTTGCCTTTTCTTTGTCAATGATAAGTATCGCTAAATACGTTCTAAATTGCAACCATAGCCGTAATAAGTTGTTTTGTATTGTAAACCATTGATTACTGGTTAGTGATGATATTCATAATAACATTTCAGGGATGTCACCTGTAACAATCAATTCACCCTCAGTTAACTTTATTATCTCTGCCACAGGAACGCCTGGTGCACGCTCTAATAAATGAAATTTGCCGGCTTTAATTTCAATGAAAGCTAAATCAGTTAGTACTTTTTTAATGCAGCCTTTACCCGTTAATGGCAAGGTACAATGATTTAATAACTTTGACACGCCGTGTTTTGAGGCGTGAGTCATGGTGACAATGATATTATCGGCGCCTGCAACTAAATCCATGGCACCGCCCATGCCTTTAATTAATTTTTCTGGGATCATATAAGAGGCAATATTACCGTTTACATCGACTTCAAAAGCGCCAAGTACGGTTAAATCTACGTGGCCGCCGCGGATCATGGCAAATGATTCTGCCGAGTCAAAAGTAGACGCACCTGTTGCCATCGTCACTGTTTGTTTACCCGCATTGATTAGGTCGGCATCAATTTCTTCTTCCGTAGGAAATTGTCCCATGCCTAATAAACCATTTTCAGATTGTAGCATTACTTCCATGTTTTCAGGGATGTAATTAGCAACAAGTGTTGGAATACCTATGCCTAGATTTACGTAATAACCATCTTGCAGCTCTTGGGCTACACGTTGGGCTATTTGTTCTCTTGATAGAGCCATTTTTCTCTCCTTTTCGGTAACTACTCAGCTTATTGCCATTTTGCCCAATTTTGTTGTCATAAGTACTCATAGACTAAAGTCAATGAGTACTTTTTCTAAAACTGGAACAAATTGTCTGTAATCTTTGCAGTTATAATTTTATTGAGTAATTAACCTGCAATTCATTATTATTTAGTGGTATTTGATGGACGAACGGTACGTTGTTCAATGCGTTTTTCAAAAGTGCCTTGAATTAAACGATCTACGTAAATACCTGGAGTGTGAATGTGATCAGGGTCTAGCTCACCCGGCTCAACAATTTCTTCTACTTCAACCACGGTTATTTTTCCTGCGGTTGCAGCCAAGGGATTAAAGTTACGAGCTGTTTTTCTAAAAACTAAGTTACCGTATCTATCGGCTTTCCATGCCTTAACGATAGCAAAGTCGCCTACTATTGATTCTTCTAGAATATAATTATGCCCTTTAAACTGGCGCTCTTCTTTACCTGTTGCCACGGGCGTACCATAACCTGTTGCTGTAAAAAAGGCGGGAATACCTGCACCACCGGCACGCATTTTTTCTGCTAAAGTACCTTGTGGTGTTAATTCAACCTCAAGCTCACCAGCCATCATTTGCCGTTCAAATTCAGCGTTTTCACCTACGTAAGAGGCAATTATTTTCTTGATTTGGCGATCGGGTAATAAAATACCTAAACCAAAGTCATCAACACCACAGTTATTTGAGACTAAAGTTAAGCCTTTAGTCTCTTTGCGTTTTATTTCACTGATTAAGTTTTCGGGAATGCCGCAAAGGCCAAAGCCGCCTGCAATAACGGTCATATTGTCTGTTAGTCCAGCCATGGCTTCTTCATAGCTTGCGACTACTTTGTCAAATCCTGCCATTATATTCTCCTAAATGTTTATTATTTCTATTATGTGCAATATGCTATAGGTATGGTTACGCGTTTTTATCTGCTAATTTTTTTGCAAGGTATGCACTTGATACCTTTGAAATAGGGGCTTTGCCTAATTTTTCACTAATAAACCATCCTGCTTCAAGCAGCTGATTAAAGTTTATTGATGTTTTAATGCCTAAACCATTAAGCATATACACCACATCTTCAGTGGCAACATTACCTGATGCTCCTTGAGCATAAGGGCAGCCACCTAAACCTGCAATAGCAGAGTCGATTGTTGTTACACCCATTTGTAGCGCAGCGTAAATGTTAGTTAACGCTTGCCCATAAGTATCATGAAAGTGTACGGCTAGTTTATCCATTGGTACGCGGGCGCTAACGGCTTGTATCATTTTAGTTACGTTGGCAGGGGTTCCTACACCTATGGTGTCGCCTAACGATATTTCATAGCAGCCCATTTGGTATAGTTTCATTGCCACTTTGGCTACTTGCTCAGGGGTAATATCACCTTCATAAGGACAACCTAAAGCACAAGAAACATAACCGCGCACTTTTATATTGGCGTTTTTAGCTGCGGTTATAATCGGGGTAAAACGTTCAAGGCTTTCTTCAATTGAGCAGTTAATATTTTTTTGGCTAAAACTTTCAGAGGCGGCACCAAAAATGGCTACCTCATTGGCATTAACCGCCATAGCCGCTTCAAAACCGCGCATGTTTGGGGTTAACGCCGCATAAGTCACCTCTTTAGCGCGGTTAAGCTTTTCAAATACTTCTGTTGAGGTAGCCATTTGTGGCACCCATTTGGGAGAAACAAAACTGCCACTTTCAATGTACTTTATGCCAGCATCAGTTAGCTTTTCTATTAAGGTTATTTTGTCACTAGCATTAACGGGGGTTACTTCGTTTTGCAGGCCATCTCTTGGGCCCACCTCAACTATTTTCACTTGCGCGGGCAGATTGTTAGTCATGCTTAGCCCCCACTATTAGCTGAGAACGCTAATAATTCAGTGCCACCGTCAATCATGTCGCCTGTTTGGAAGAATATTTCATCAATAGTGCCGTCATTAGGGGCTTTAATGGTATGTTCCATTTTCATTGCTTCCATAATAATCAGTGGTTGATCTTTACTAACTTGCTGACCCGGTTTAACTAAGATGCTAACCATAGTGCCATTCATTGGAGCCGTTAAACCACCATGGCTATCATCACTATCTAATTGACCATAATCAGGCAAAATATGGGCAAAATTAAAGACGCCATTAGCGCGATATAAATTGATGTTTTCGCCGTCAAAGCTGATTGTTGCTTGGCTTCGATGACCATTTATATTAACAATCATGCGGTCATTTTTTCTTGAGGTCGAGGTCAGTGTGCCTTGGCAGTCAAATTGTTTACCATTAATACTTATTACATAATGAGCATCGCTTTCTTGATTTTGGTATAGTTGCTCAACCTCGACAGTGTATTCTGTATTATTATGCGCTAACGTTAGCGTTAGTGTATGAGACTCATTTAAACGCCAAGCATTAGCACTGTGCCAAGGTGAATGGGGATCATTACTTTGCAGAGTATTTTGCTGGGCTTTTTCCTTCATTGATAAGACAAGATATAAAGCTGCGATAGGTAATTCGTTGAGTAGCTCTTGTGCGTTATCATGAAAAATAAGGTCATGATTTTTTTCAATAAAACCAGTGTCAATATCTTCTTCAATAAAAGGCTTGGATGTGGCTAAGTTGTAGAGAAAATCAATATTAGTCGTTACGCCATTAATGCGATATTCGCTCAATGCTTTACTTAAACGCTTTAACGCTTTATCACGATTTTCATCCCAAACAATTAATTTTGCTATCATGGGATCGTAATAAATACTGACTTCATCGCCTTGGCGCACACCCGTATCTATTCGAACATGTTCACTTTCAATGGGCGTTTGTAATAAGCTTAGTTTACCTGTGGCGGGTAAGAAGTCATTATTCGCGTCTTCAGCATAAATGCGCGCTTCAAAAGCGTGGCCATTGAGTACAAGTTGTTGTTGAGTTTTAGGTAAAATTTCACCTGAGGCGACACGTAATTGCCATTCAACCAAGTCTTGACCACTGATCATTTCAGTGACCGGATGTTCAACCTGCAGGCGAGTGTTCATTTCCATGAAATAGAAAGAACCATCGACATCAAGCAAAAATTCAACCGTGCCCGCACCTTGATAACCAATGGCTTGCGCTGATTTTATTGCCGATTCACCCATTTCTGCGCGCAGCTCTTTACTCATGCCAAAGGCAGGGGCTTCTTCGATAACCTTTTGATGACGACGTTGCACTGAGCAGTCTCGCTCAAACAAGTAAACAGCATTTTTGTAATTATCACAAAACACTTGAATTTCAACATGGCGAGGTTGGGTTAAGTATTTTTCTACTAGCATGGTGTCATCACCAAAAGATGACATTGCCTCACGTTTTGCAGCTGATAACCCTTCTGCAAATTCTTGCTCGCTCCATACTTGGCGCATGCCTTTACCGCCACCACCTGCCGTTGCTTTTAATAACACTGGATAACCCATGTCATCAGCGGCTTGCTTTAAAATTGCGCTTGATTGGTCGTCACCATGGTAGCCTGGCACTAAGGGAACATTGGCTTTTTCCATAATATTTTTAGCGGCAGACTTTGAACCCATCGCCTCTATTGCGCCAACTGGTGGCCCAATGAAGGTGATATTTTTCGCTGCGCAAGCGCGGCAAAAGTCGGCATTTTCAGATAAAAAACCATAACCAGGATGAATGGCCTGCGCGCCAGTTTTTATGGCAGCGGCAATAACGTTATCGCCTAAAAGGTAACTTTCACGAGAAGGTGAAGGACCGATATAAATAGCTTCATCTGCGATATGTACATGCAAGGAGTCTTTATCGGCATCAGAATAAACGGCGACGGTTAGTACGCCCATCTTTTTCGCAGTTTTTATGATACGGCAGGCAATTTCACCACGGTTGGCAATTAGTATTTTATTGAACATCTTAACCCCTTTGTTTTTATACATCAGCTGGTTTTATTTGCCAATTTGGGACACGTTTTTCAAAAAAAGCACTTAAACCTTCTTGGCCTTCATCTGATACTCGAATAGCAGCAATACGTTTACTGGTGTCGGCTAATAGGTTTTCATCAATTATTTTAAAGGCAACATCTTGACAAAGTTTTTTTGCTTGTCGCCTTGCTTGACTGCCATTGGCTAATAATTTAGTTGTCATAACGTTAACTTCATTAGTTAAGTTTTCAGGTTCAACAACCTCATCGACCAAACCTAGCTGTTGTGCTTTATCGGCAAAGAAACGTTCAGCTGTTTGAAAATAGCGACGACTCGCTTTTAGACCTATGGCACCAACCACATAAGGGCTGATTGTGGCAGGAATAAGACCTAACTTTACTTCGCTTAAACAAAAGCTTGCTTGAGTGCTAGCGATAGTAATATCACAACAGCTCGCTAAACCGACTGCGCCACCAAAAGCCGCACCTTGGATTTTAGCGATAGTCGTTTGTGGTAAAAAATTTAAGGCTTTTAACATTTGTGCTAAGGCGTTGGCGTCTTTTAAATTATCTTCATAGGAATAACTAGCCATGCGTTTCATCCAGTTTAAATCAGCACCGGCACTAAAACTTTTGCCGTTTGAAGCAAGTATCATAATGCTGACGTTATCACGCTGGCTAATGTCATTAAAAATAGTGGTCAGTTGTTTAATAATGTCATCATCAAAAGCATTATGTTTGTCAGGGTTGTTTAAAGTAACGGTAGCAATACCTTGCTCGTTGACTTCAAACAACACTTTTTCATTAATAGTATTCATAAAGTAACAAGCCTTACATTCTGAAGATACCAAACTTGGTATCCTTAATCGCTTTGTTTAATGACGCTGAAATGGCTAAACCTAATACCTGACGAGTGTCAGCTGGGTCAATAATGCCATCGTCCCATAAACGCGCTGAAGCATAATAAGGGTGACCTTGATGTTCGTAATCATCAATAATAGGTTGTTTAAAGCTTAGTTCATCAGCTTCGCTCCAATTTTCTCCTCGTTTTTCTTTTTTGTCGCGAGTTACTTGCGCCATAACGCCTGCTGCTTGTTCGCCACCCATTACCGAAATACGTGCGTTTGGCCACATAAATAAGAAACGAGGATCGTAGGCGCGGCCACACATGCCATAATTACCCGCGCCAAAACTACCACCAATTAAAAGGGTAAATTTAGGTACTTGTGCGGTTGCAACAGCGGTCACCATTTTGGCACCATGCTTGGCTATGCCGCCAGACTCATACTGTTTCCCTACCATAAAGCCAGTGATATTTTGTAAAAACACTAATGGAATTTTTCGTTGTGCGCATAATTGAATAAAATGTGCGCCTTTTTCTGCAGACTCGCCAAATAGTACCCCGTTATTGGCGACAATGCCGATAGGGTAACCGAAAATGTGCGCAAAACCGCAAACTAAAGTATTACCATAAAGGGCTTTAAATTCGTCAAATTCACTACCATCAACAAGACGAGCAATAACTTCACGAACATCATAAGGTTGACGAGTATCTTTGGGGATAATACCGTAAAGGTCTTCGCTTGAATATTTTGGCTCAGTAACTTGTTGAAAGTTAATAGTGACAGGTTTTATTTTATTTAAATTTTTAATGGCAGAGCGGGCAATTTTAAGGGCATGATGATCATTTTGTGCGTAATGATCAGTAACACCAGAAATGCGGCAATGCACATCAGCACCGCCTAAGTCTTCTGCGCTGACTACTTCACCTGTTGCTGCTTTAACTAAAGGAGGGCCGGCTAAAAAAATAGTACCTTGCTCTTTTACAATAATAGACTCATCAGCCATTGCGGGCACATAAGCACCACCTGCTGTACATGACCCCATAACCACCGCAATCTGTGGGATGTTGTTGGCTGACATATTAGCTTGGTTAAAGAAAATACGGCCAAAATGTTCTTTATCAGGAAATACATCGTCTTGATTAGGTAAGTTGGCACCACCTGAGTCGACCAAATAAATACAAGGTAAATTATTTTCTTGGGCAATGGCTTGTGCTCTAAGGTGTTTTTTCACGGTAAGTGGGTAATAAGTACCACCTTTTACGGTGGCGTCATTAGCAACAATGACGCATTCTTGTCCGGCAACGCGGCCAATGCCGGTAATAATACCGGCGCTAGGAACATTATCATCGTAGACTTTATAAGCGGCTAGCTGTGAAAACTCTAAAAATGCGGAACCATCGTCAAGCAAAGCGTTAACTCTATCTCGAGGTAGTAATTTACCGCGGCTAAGGTGACGTTCACGACTGTGCTCACCACCGCCAAGCTTTATATCACTAAGCTTGGCACGTAAATCATCTACTTGTGTTTGCATGTGCGCAGCATTGTCTAAAAAATCTTGACTGCGAGTGTTAATCTTACTTATTAGTTTTGCCACGAAGAAACCTTAATATTAGTTAGTAAAAGCTTATTTTATTGCGATTTAGCCCAACTACGGCGTTGAAAAATACTCATTGACTAACGTCAACCCCGTTTTTTCCTTGTATTTGAACTCACTCGCTGCAAATTAAATTATTACTGGTTATCTAATTAGTCGTTTAATTCTGATAAAAAAGAGTTATTTTGATTCGTTGAACAACTCACGGCCTATCAACATTCTGCGGATTTCAGAAGTACCAGCACCAATTTCATATAGCTTAGCATCACGTAATAAACGTCCAGCAGGAAATTCATTGATATAACCATTGCCGCCAAGTAATTGAATAGTATCAAGTGCCATTTTTGTTGCTAACTCTGCAGCGTAAAGAATAACGGCTGCGGAATCTTTACGGGTTGTTTCACCACGGTCACATGCTGCGGCTACCATATAAGCGTAAGATTTAGCAGCATTCATTTGCGTGTACATATCAGCCACTTTACCTTGTACTAATTGGAACTCTCCAATTGATTGACCAAATTGTTTTCTATCGTGAATATACGGAACGACTAAGTCCATGCATGCATCCATAATGCCTAATGAGCCTCCAGATAAAACCACGCGCTCATAATCTAAACCTGACATTAACACGCGAATACCTTTGCCTTCTTGGCCTAAAATGTTTGCTGCAGGCACTTCACAATCTTGAAATACTAATTCACAAGTGTTTGAACCACGCATGCCCAGCTTGTCTAGTTTCTGATGACGAGAAAAACCCGGATAGTCACGTTCAACAATAAAAGCGGTGATACCTTTTGAGCCAGCACTAGTATCGGTTTTAGCATAAATTACGTAAATATCCGCATCAGGGCCGTTGGTTATCCACATTTTATTACCGTTAAGAATGTATTTATCACCTTTTTTATCGGCACGAAGCTTCATACTAACGACGTCAGAGCCAGCGTTTGGTTCACTCATTGCTAATGCGCCAACATGCTCGCCGGTACAAAGTTTAGGGAGATATTTTAATTTCTGCTGATGTGAGCCGTTTTTACGTAGTTGGTTCAAACATAAGTTAGACATAGCGCCATAACTTAAACCAACTGAAGCAGAGGCTCGAGAAATTTCTTGCATGGCAACTATATGCTCAAGGTAACCCAGACCTGAACCACCGTATTCCTCTTCAACCGTTAGGCCTAACAAACCCATGTCACCAAATTTGCGCCATAAATCGCTAGGAAACTCATTGTCGATATCAATTTGCGCTGCGCGTGGTGCTATTTCATCTCGAGCAAAGGCATTGACTTGATCGCGGATCATATCGACAGTTGTGCCTAGATTAAAATTAAGTGAGCTAAATGAAGAAATCATGATTTTTCCTTATGTTTGAATCTGTTAAATTATAATTATTGTCTTTATAGTTAGTGCTATTGGTGGGCTTTATTTAGTAAGTTGCGTCAGTATATTTTGGCAATTACTTTCTAAATCATTAAGTTCGATTAATACCGCATTGATATCATCAAGCTGCTGTTTCAAATCATTTTTTTTCTGAGAAATTAATCCCATCATGTTTGATAACTGTTTAGCACTAGACTTATCAGCGTCATAAAGTTCAAATAAACGGCCAGTTTCTGCTAGTGAAAAACCCAGACGTTTACCGCGCAATATTAGTTTTAGCCGAACCTTGTCTCTCTGGTTGTAAATACGAGTTTGGCCTTTACGTGCTGGCATAAGTAAACCTTGATCTTCATAAAATCGAATGCTACGGGTAGTGATATCAAACTCTTTTGATAAGTCACTAATTGAGTAGTTGGCTTGGATTACTTGCTTTGTCGTGTTCATTTTTTGCGTCAGCTTGTTTAAAAATAGTGATAATTATTAAATCAACCTTACAGGAAGTTTACGTAAACGTAAAGTTGGTTGATGTGATGTTTTTTTACAAATGAGTTTTTATTATTTCAATGATTGGTGATTGTCCATACTGTAACTATGTCATTACGAAAGAGTATAGGAAATTAGGGATTAGCACTAAAGTTTACGTTGGCGTAAACGTTATATTAAGTTAGTCTATTTACCTTGATAAATTAAAATTATTTTATTTCCTTATATTTGGAGAATCTCATGTCAACTAATGATCCTATTGTAATTGTCTCAGCATTAAGAACCCCAATGGGTGGCTTTAGTGGTTGTTTTGCTAATGTTACCGCGCCTGACTTGGGGGCTACTGCGATAAAAGCTGTTGTAGCTCAAGCTGGATTAAGCAGTGATCAAATTGATGAAGTCATCATGGGTTGTGTTTTACCAGCAGGTTTAAAACAAGCACCCGCTAGACAAGCAGCCATTGCTGCAGATTTAGCACTATCAACGGTTTGTACCACTATCAATAAAGTGTGTGGCTCAGGCATGAAAGCAGCAATGCAAGCTCATGATGCTTTGCTTGCCGGCTCAATTGACATTGCTGTAGCAGGGGGAATGGAAAGCATGAGTAATGCGCCCTATATTTTACCAAAAGTAAGATCGGGTATGCGTATGGGACATGGTCAAGTACTTGATCACATGATGCTGGATGGTTTGGAAAATGCTTATGACGGTATTTCAATGGGCTGCTTTGCCCAAGAAACAGCTGATGAGGCTGGCTTTAGCCGTGAAAATATGGATGAATTTGCTATTCGTTCTTTATCTCGTGCTAATGCAGCAATAGGTTCAGGTGCTTTTAAAGATGAAATTGCCCCTGTTACGGTGACAAGCAGACGTATCGAAACTGTTATTGATACTGATGAACAACCTGGCAATGCTCGCCCTGATAAAATTCCATCTTTACGCGCGGCTTTTAAAAAAGACGGCACTATTACTGCTGCTAACTCCAGCTCTATTTCTGATGGCGCTGCTGCGTTAGTGATGATGAAACTATCAATTGCGCAAGCACGTGGTCTAACACCTTTGTGTAAAGTTGTTGCTCATGCTACTCACGCGCAAAAGCCAGCCGAATTTACCGTAGCACCAGTGGGCGCTATGAATAAATTATTAGATAAAGCGGGTTGGGCTGTAGAGGATGTTGATTTATTTGAAATTAATGAAGCTTTTGCTATGGTCACCATGTTAGCGGTTAAAAATATGGACTTAGATATTGAAAAGGTCAATATTCATGGTGGTGCTTGTGCCTTAGGTCATCCATTGGGTGCTAGTGGCACACGTATCATGGTAACGCTTATTCATGCTTTAAAAAACAAAGGTTTATCAAAAGGTGTTGCTTCTTTATGTATTGGCGGCGGTGAAGCAACGGCAATTGCTCTTGAATTATTTTAGCCAGACATACTTTAAGGAATGATTTAAGTAATTTTTTTTGTCGTTGATAAAGTATTCCTTTTAATACCCATATTGGGATTGTCGATATTGAGTAGGCGACAATCCCATTATTTTTTTAAAAAGGCGTGAAAAATAGTAAGGATCGTCGTAACCAATTTTTAAAGCAACATCTTTAACTGAAATGCTCGACTCATCAAGTAATTTACACGCATGTTTTATTTTTAACTCTAAAAAATATCGTATAGGGCTAACACCAGTATGCTGTAAAAACTTTTTTGCAAAATAAAACTTTGACAACTTTAGCGAGTCAGCAATTTGCTGTAAGTTTATTTTTTGACTAATATTTTCTTCCATAAAGCCTGTCACTTTAGATAAATTGAAGTCTTGCTTTAATTGTTTTAATTTCACTGGGCTATTAACGGTAAACAGCGCAAACATTTTTTTGATAATATTTGCAGCAAGAATAAAGGAGCTTAATTGATAGCTTTTATTTCTTGTGGCGAGTAGTTGTTCAAATTCATTTATAAAAGCTATTTTATTAGAAATGTTTAAAGTTAAATTAACGCTATTTACACCAATAAAATCCATGAATTGTTCAAATAAATGCCCCTCAATATGAACCCAATAAATTGACCAAGGCTCTTTACTGCTTGATTTATATTGGTGCTCTGTTCCTTGGGGCAAAAAAAGCACATCACCTTTATTTATCGTACCTTGGCATTTAGAGGTACTAAATTCTCCAATACCATCAAAACAAAAAATAATTAAATTATCAGTATGCTTGTGCCTTTTAGTATGATGATTGTTTGCCGATACATATTTTCCAAACGATGAGGGGTACAGGCCACGGCTTAATATATTTAGTGCTAATTGATCTATTAAAGGCTTGGGGATTAGGTATCTAATACTATTTTTTGGTAGTGGCCAGTTGGATGCTGTGCTCATTTGCTAATCTCTTAGTTGTATAGCAATATAATCCATCAAGGTGGCAAGTTAATCAATGTATTTTTAAGGAGTTATTTGCTTTAATTAGCTCATGTACTACTAACTTGCTTGAATACGTTACAGGTGTTCAATGCATTGTGTTTTATCAGCGATAGTTATAGATCTTAGTCTATTGATTAGTGCTGCTTAGATATTTAGGGATTTAATGTGAATTTTGATTTAACCGCAGATCAGCAAATGTTTGCTGATACTGCTAAGCAATTTAGTGACAGTGAATTATTACCTCATGCAGCAAAGTGGGATCAAGAACATATTTTTCCTAAAGAGGTGATTGCTAAAGCGGGTGAATTAGGTTTTTGTTCTTTATATACACCTGAAGACGCGGGCGGTTTAAATTTAAGTCGTTTAGATTCTTCAATTATTTTTGAGCAATTGGCCATGGGCTGTACTGCCACTACTGCCATGATGACTATTCATAATATGGCCACTTGGATGATAGCGACTTGGGGTCATGATTTAGTGAAAGATGCTTGGTGCCCATCATTGGTTGCGGGTGAAAAACTGGCATCATACTGTTTAACCGAGCCGGGCGCTGGCTCTGATGCTGCATCATTAAGAACATCAGCAAAAAAAGATGGTGATCATTATATTGTTAATGGCTCAAAAGCTTTTATTTCTGGTGCTGGCGCTACTGATATTTTAGTGGTTATGGTACGTACAGGGGAAGCAGGTGCAAAAGGTATTTCAGCGTTAGCTATCCCTGCTGATTTAGACGGTATTATTTATGGTAAAGCGGAAGAGAAGCTAGGTTGGAATGCGCAACCAACTAGGCAGATTACTTTTGCTAACGTTAAAGTACCGGTTGATAATTTATTAGGTAATGAAGGCGAAGGTTTTACCATGGCAATGAAAGGGCTTGATGGTGGCCGTATTAATATTGCTACTTGTTCAATTGGTACCGCGCAGCAAGCATTAAACAGTGCTATGGAATATATGCAGGAACGTGAACAGTTTGGTAAGCCTATCGCTGCTTTTCAAGGATTGCAATTTAAATTAGCTGATATGGCAACTGAATTAGTTGCTGCCCGTCAGTTAGTCCGCCTAGCAGCCTATAAATTAGATCAAAACGATCCCGAAAAAACCGCCTATTGCGCGATGGCAAAACGTTTTGCTACTGATATTGGTTTTCAAGTTTGCGATGCGGCACTGCAAATTCATGGTGGTTACGGTTACATTAAAGAGTACCCGTTAGAACGTTATTTTAGAGATGTACGTGTTCATCAAATTCTTGAGGGCACTAATGAAATTATGCGTGTCATTATTGCTCGTCGCTTATTAACTGAAGGTGCAGGTAAGTTACTATAAGTGGTTGTTGTTTTTTGTAATTAATATGTTGGCTAATTTGACTGTTATGATCAAAAAAAGATGCACAAGCCCGTTGAGATAAGCACAGATCACTTCAGTTAAATAAAGAGTGGCTAAACCAATAGCGGCAAAGCTAATGCCGATAGATAAATAGGATTTTTATATGACTCAAGTAGTAACCTTTCAAGAACTCAATTGTGACAATGGTAAAAAAATTGCTGTGGCCACCTTAAACTCTCCTCGATCATTAAACGCTTTGAGCGGTGAAATGATTGATTTGCTTTATCCAAAATTAAAAGAGTGGCAAACACAAAGTAATATCGTTGCTGTTTTATTACAAGGTGAAGGTGATAAAGCTTTTTGTGCGGGTGGCGATATTGTGCACATGTACAATGAAATGAAGGCACATAAAGGTCAGTTTTCACCTGGCCTTGAGGAATACTTTACCAAAGAGTATCAGCTTGATTACCTCATCCATACTTTCAACAAACCTTTTATTGTTTGGGGCAATGGCATTGTGATGGGCGGTGGCCTTGGTATGATGGTTGGCGGCAGTCACCGTGTTGTCACTGAAAACTCACGCATTGCGATGCCTGAAATTAGCATTGGTCTTTATCCTGATGTCGGCGGTAGCTACTTTTTAAATCGTATGCCTGATAACTGTGGTTTGTTTTTAGGTATTACAGGAGCATCTATTAATGCAACCGATGCTAAATACTGCCATTTAGCCGATTATTTTGTTGTTAATGATCATAAAAAAGTCTTTGTTGAGCAATTAACTCAGTTAGATTGGCAAGATTCAACCGCCTTTAATCATAAAAATAACCATGAGAAACTTTCAAGACTATTAGTCGGCTTTGAACAAGACTCAAGTAACCATCAACCAGCAGCTAAACTTATCGAGCATAAAACATTAATTGAACAAGTTACTCGTTTTGATAACCTTAAAGAGATAGTGAACGAAACCTTGACTGTTCACTGTGAAGATAAATGGTTCACTCGTGCACAAAAGTCTCTCGAACATGGCAGTGCGTTAAGTGCCTCTTTAGCTTATCAGCAGTTAAAATTTGGTGACTCATTATCATTGGCTGATTGCTTTCGTATGGAATTAAACTTATCCGTTAAAGCGGGTCAATTCGGTGAATTTGTTGAGGGGGTGAGGGCGCTCTTAATTGATAAAGATAATTCGCCCAAGTGGCATTTTGACTCTATAGATGCGGTTGATAAAAAGGTAGTTGACTGGTTCTTTGAATCAAAATGGTCAAAAGAGCAACATCCATTAGCCAATTTAGAGGGTTAGCGGATTGATATAAACAACAGACAAATAAAATGTAATTCAAACTTTTAAAGGAATTATTCTTTAAAAATCATGAGGAAAGAATAATGGCAAATATCGCATTTATTGGTTTAGGTAATATGGGTGGTCCAATGGCCATTAATTTAGTTAAAGCAGGGCATCAAGTTTGTGTTTTCGATTTATCCGAATCTGCGGTTGCTAAAGTTGTCGAACAGGGGGCTAATACTAAAACAAGTGCCATAAATTGTGTTAAGGATGCTCAGTTTATTATTTCTATGTTACCAGCAGGCAAGCATGTTGATGCTGTGTATTTACCACCTAAAACGGGATTGATTAATCATATTGCTAAAGGTAGCGTAGTGATTGATTCTTCAACTATTGATGTGGCAACATCCCGTAAAGTCGCAACAGCATTAGCACAGCAAGGTATTAACTTTGTTGATGCCCCTGTTTCTGGAGGTGTTGGCGGTGCTGTTGCTGGTACATTAAGTTTTATGGTGGGTGGCAGTGATGATGAATTTAAGCAAGTTGAACCTATTTTAGATGCGATGGGGGGAAATATTTTCCATGCAGGTGCTCATGGCGCAGGACAAATAGCTAAAGTTTGTAATAACATGTTGTTATCTGTATTGATGGTCGGTACTAGTGAAGCGTTACAACTTGGTTTAGCAAATGGTTTAGATGCTAAAGTATTATCAAACATCATGAGTAAAAGCTCAGGTAGCAACTGGACACTAGATGTTTATAATCCTTGTCCAGATGTGATGAAAAATGTGCCTTCATCAAATGATTATCAAGGCGGCTTTATGGTTGACTTAATGGCGAAAGATTTAGGTTTAGCTATAGATACGGCAGTTGGTAGCCAATCATCAACACCTATGGGGGCATTAGCACGTAGCTTATATGCAATGCATGCGGCATCAGGGAATGGTAGCAAAGATTTTTCCAGCATATTTAACTTATTTAATCACACAGATAAATAATTTTTAAGCAAAAACAAACACCGAGAAATATATGAATTTAGAAAATAAAACCATCGTCATTACTGGCGGTGGCCAAGGCTTAGGCCGTACTATGGCGGTTAGCTTTGCCCAAAGTGGTGCTAATGTCGCTTTAATTGATTTAAATGAAGAGTTGTTACAGGAAACAGTAAAACTTGTTGAACAAAGTGGTACTAGTGCTAAATACTATCTAGCTAATGTTTGTGATGAAGGACAAGTCGAAAATACTTTTCAACAGATAAATGACGACTTTAATGGTATTGATGGTTTAATCAATAATGCGGGGATTCTTCGTGATGGTATGTTTGTTAAAGCAAAAGATGGTGTGGTAAGTAAAAAAATGTCATTAGCACAATTTCAATCAGTTATTGATGTCAACTTAACTGGCGTATTCTTGTGTGGCCGAGAAGCTGTAGTTCATATGATCGAATCAGGTAATAAAGGTGTTATTGTTAATATGTCCTCCATTGCACGTGGTGGCAATATGGGACAAACAAATTACTCGGCAGCGAAAGCAGGTGTGGTTGCTATGACCACAACGTGGGCAAGAGAGCTAGGACGCCATGGCATTCGTGTCGGTGCCATTGCTCCTGGAGTAATTCGCACGGCTATGACTGATGCAATGAAACCAGAGATGCGTGATAGGTTAGAGAAAATGACACCAGTAGGTCGTTTAGGTGAAGCAGCAGAAATAGCTCACACTGCAAAGTACATTTTTGAAAATGAATTCTTCACCGGCAGAACCGTTGAGATAGATGGTGGTTTAGCAATGTAAGTTAAATTTTTAGTTTATTTGGATGATTTTTGTTTGAATTGTGCAAACTTCGAACACTTGAACTAATATTGGTAAATAAAATTGAAAAAGATGTTTTTTTGCTTGACCTGATAATAGAAATCTATACAATACGCTCCAGTTCCAAGGGGTTCAGCCAAAAAGCTTGGCCAACTGGACGTTTTGATAAGTTATCTGCTTTCATTTGTTGATAAATAGCTAACTTAACCTTTTATTTTTAGTTT
>Ga0209081_1000478_pt1 | contig 23898 bp, 23 predicted proteins | sample GOMGulsemesocosm_4_FD_184636 | JGI IMG/M metagenome (GOLD analysis project Ga0209081, IMG submission 184636) | Methane-oxidizing microbial communities from mesocosms in the Gulf of Mexico - GOM15B Gulf of Mexico (SPAdes) (version 2) | ecosystem: Environmental > Aquatic > Marine > Cold seeps... | reverse complement strand
GGGATATTGTTTTTTTCTAAATAGTTCAGTACACCTATATGTGCAGCGCCTTTGGCACCTCCCCCACTGAATACCACCCCGACTTTAAGGCGAGTTTTAGCATTGAGTGGAACGGTAAAGATAAGACAAAAACCAATCATTAATAAAGATAATAAGCGCATAAAATCCAGAGAGTAAGTTGAATAATTATTGTTTTTTGACAAACTAAACTGCTTGCACCAAATATTTTAAATGAGTAATCACATCGTTTGATTCATAAAGCCATTGTACTTCACCACTTTCTTTTTCAATTCGTAAACAAGGCACAACGCTTTTGCCCCCTTGGCTAATTAACTCTTCTCGATAATTATTTTTTTTATTAATGTTACGTAGTTCAATAGTTAAACCTTCGCGTTTTATTGTGCGGCGTACTTTTACACAAAATGGGCAGCTAGGTAATTGATATAAACTCATCGACTTAGTTTTATCATCAACTTTTGCTTGCTCTTCTACCGTTCTTTTCGGTGAACTTGGGGAAAAGATAAAGTTAATTAATAATATAAGACGGCCAATAGGCCAGCGAATTAAAGACATAATCATTAAATTTCTGCTTTTATTTTAAAGGAAACCAAAAGATAATAGAGTAAAAACTCTATTATTGATAAATAATAACACAAACCGTTTATGTATGCTGTCTAAACAGGCTAATTTCAAGTTCTCTGATCTATTTATCCCAATGGAATCTGCTTACAAATTAAACACGTTTATGCTTAGGCACGAAATTTAAAATAGATACTGGTACTGTTTTCTTAACAGGAAACCCTTCTATTTCTTTACGCGTGATAATATGCCCCAAACGACTTTCAATAGCACACAGGTTTCTAAAGTTATCCTTGGCAACGAATGAAATAGCCTCGCCCGATGCGCCAGCTCGACCAGTTCGACCAATGCGATGAATATAATCATCAACTTTGTCAGGTAAATCATAATTGACTACGCGGCTCAGTGCACCAATATCTAAACCACGGGCGGCAATACCCGTGGCAACTAAAAATTTAATTTTTCCTGATTTAAACTCATTCAAAATTTGCTCGCGCACCGCTTGAGTTCTACCACTATGAATAGATTCAGCCTGAATACCTCGTTTTTCTAGTTGACTAACAAGTTTAGCTGCACCATGTTTGGTTTCAATAAAAATAAGCGCCTGCTGCCAAGCTTGTTCTTTAATTAAGTAACTTAATAAAGCTGATTTATTACCTTTATCTACTGTTATTAACCATTGATTAATTTTTGGCTCAGAGGCACTGTTTTTCCCAATAGCTATTTCTACTGGTTTATAAATTGATCGTTTTGCTAATGCACGAACATCATCAGAAATAGTGGCAGAAAACAGTAGGTTTTGTCGCTTTTCCGGTAAGCGTTCAATAATTTTATTAATGTCATCAATAAAACCCATATCAAGCATTCTATCGGCTTCATCTAGCACCAATATTTCAAGCTCATCAAAATGCAATACTCGCTGATGAGCCATATCAAGTAACCGACCAGGGGTTGCAACTAAAATATCTATACCCCAAATCAGCCTTTGTTTTTGCGGTTGTATCTCTGTTCCACCATACATAGCCATAGAGCTAAAATTCAAATATTTCCCATACTGGCTTACACTTGCTTCAACCTGCATAGCTAATTCACGTGTTGGCGTTAAAATTAACGCTCTAATACGCTTGCCACGTAATTGATGTTCATTATGTTTGGTGTGAAGCTGCTCTAATATTGGCAGAACAAAACTAGCCGTTTTACCCGTGCCTGTTTGTGCGGCAGCAATTAAATCTTTACCTGATAAGACCACAGGAATTGCTTTTTTTTGTATCGCCGTTGGCTCGGTATAACCTAAGTCTGTTATCGCATCGACAATAGGCTTAGATAGGTTAAGTGTTGAAAATGACATTCAGTGTTTCGCTTAAGGTTTTATTTCTAATATGATTATAGTAACTGGTGAAATTAAGATAACTATTGCAGTTTAATTTTCAAACCTTGCAAAAAAGCCGATAACACATCATCGCTACAATCACGGTAATGTTTGTTATTCACATTTCTAAAAAAGGCACTCAGTTCATATTTACCTAAACTCAATTCAGCCAATTCTAGAATCGCAATAACATCATCAGCTTTTAACGCCATCGCTATTTTTACTTTATTAAAAACAAGGTTATTAGTTATTACTGACTCTGCTTGACGTTGTCCACCATCTTTAGCGCCACGTTTATCGGTGATTAAACCATTTAAAAAACTCGCTAATTCAATATCTGACAATGCTTTATAATCAGTGTCATCGACTTCTTTTAAACAGCTTATAAGTTGCTCAGTGGTTATATCACACAACCCTAATGCAAATATCGTACGAGCTTGTTCATTGTCAAAATTAAAGATAGTGCAAATTTGTCGAAATATATCATTATTTATCATGGTGTTGCCTGAGTGTGTTATATAAGAAAGGTTGAGTAATACCAATTACATTACTTAGTGTGATTGGTATAAGTCACCTTTAAGTAATATTAACATTATAACAGTTTAAGTGTTCCTTTAGCCATGATGCGAAAATATTAATAGTCCGTATCACTATCAATTTGATATAATATTGTTAAGCCTAATTAAATCTTAGACAAGTTGTTTTTCATATGAATGCTACCCAACAGAATATTAATAACCAACAGGCCTCAATTGAAGATGTTTCTCAGGGTAATGTTTATGTGATGACTCATTCTTTTTTTTCTGATGTGATTAGAATAGGTTGCACCCCTGAAGATACGACAGTGTATGCAAAGCAACTTTCCGCAAAAACGCCTGGAGAGTATTCGGTGGCTTTTTCTCTACAGTGCCATAATCCATGTAAAGTAAAAAAACAAATAAGAGAATACTTAAACGCACAAGAGTACGTAAATGAGTTTTATCAAGTGTCACCAGAGGTTGCTGAAAAATTATTTAAAAGAGAAACCTTAAGAATTCCAGCATTAATGACACAGGCGACTATTTAACATTTCATTTCACATTTCAAGCGACATTTTAGGTTATACTGCCGCGCTCAAGCAGCATATTTAATTAGCAGAGGATAGTATCCTAGATTCTTCAGTTGGATATGTACTAGAACAAATTTATTTATCAAAATAATTATATTCGCTAAACGCGGCCAACTGAGGAGTTTAGGATTATGCACGATTTGTATTACAAAGGGCGTATTCATACTAGAGAAAATCACGTAAAAACAGGTTATAACAACAAGCGTAACATTAAGCTTGGTACAGAAAAACACCCGCTAACGCTGGTCGTTGCCAGCGAAGAAAGAAAGCAAGAAATTGCAATTTTAGTTGCCCGCAATGAACTCTTTGCCAATATCACCGTAGATAGCGCCGTCGATGAAAATATTAACGAACTTGATGCCATTTTAAATAAACCGACCACCACTCGATTTGATAAAACGCCAAATCGTAATGATCCTTGCTCATGCGGCAGTGGAAAAAAATATAAAAAATGTTGCGGCTAACTGACTTTAATCACAATTAGAATAATTATTCTTAAGATAAGCAAGCTATGTACCCACTATCCTATATTGAACCCGTATTTCGTCCACCAAGTGAGTGGCAAAGTCTTATATTGCAAGTTACCAATGGCTGTTCATGGAACAAGTGTACTTTTTGCGATATGTATACTGATGAAAATAAAAAATTTAGACCAACGAAAGTAGATCAAATTGAACAAGAAATTATCAAGGTAGCTAAATCTGGTCTAGCTACAAGGCGAGTATTTCTTGCTGACGGTGATGCGATGATGTTGCCCTTTAAGCGCTTAAAAGAAATTCTACTGTTAATAAAGCGACACTTACCGCAAGTAAGTCGAGTGTCTAGCTACTGCTTACCTCGAAACTTAGGTAATAAAACAGTAGAGCAGTTAACTGAGTTAAACGCCTTAGGCCTTAAACTAATGTATATTGGTTGTGAAAGTGGCGATAACGAAGTACTTGCTTTAATTGAAAAAGGTGAAACCTATCAAAGCTCATTACTTGCCTTAAATAAAATAAAACAAGCAGGTATGAAAAGTTCGGTAATGATTTTAAATGGTCTTGGTGGCCCTGAATTGTCTCGTCAACATGCCATTAATTCAGCTAAATTAATGAATGAAGCTCAACCTAATTATTTATCAACACTGGTGGTTAGTTTTCCTTTAGGCGAAGACCGATTTTCTGAAAACTTTACAAAAAACAATCGTCAGCCATTTCGTCAATTAACACAGCAGGAATTATTTAGCGAAATGGAGATATTGTTATCGGAGTTAAACTTACAGAAAACAATTTTTCGCTCTGATCATGCTTCAAATTACTTAGTGTTAAAAGGTGTTTTAGGTGCTGATAAAGAAGCGCTATTAACTCAAGTTAGACAAGCATTACAACAACCAAGTAGCGCCAACTTAAGACAAGAATGGCAACGAGGATTATAACTAATACCAATTACATTAATTAGGGAAGCTATTTTATACGCTGGAAAAATTGCCAAATACAAGGCATTTATTTCATTAACTAGTTGTTCTAATTATTAAATAAATAACGCGGTAGTTGGTGATTTTAACAAGTATAAATGATCACATACTTAGTGTGATTGGTATAAAATAGACTAAACTAAAACCTGCTTCACAAAGCTGCTCAGGTTTTTAGTCTATTTCGTTTGCTTGGGCTATGCGCTCTAAACGATCTTGCTCTTCTTCAAATGCGGCTTTTATTTCTTCTATAACATTATCAACATCCGCAGAAACATTACTTTCTTCAAACAAACCAGTAAGTTTTGTGTCATTCGTTAATTCACCACGTTCATACAAAGCCCACATTTCTTGTGCATACTTGCTTAACAGTAGTTCAGGAGCAAACTGACCATAATACTGGGTAATATTATCAACATCGCGAATTAACATCGCTTTCGCATTATTATTTGCTGAAGCATCTACTGCTTGTGGCAAATCAATAATAACAGGGCCATATTCATCAACTAATACATTAAATTCAGATAAATCACCATGAACAATACCCGCACATAACATACGCAAAATATAAATCATCAGTACTTGATGATCTTCAATGGCTTGCTCTTTGGACATAAGCACATCGTTTAATCGCGGCGCAACATCGCCAGCTTCATCGGTGATTAGCTCCATTAATAACACACCATCAAAACAGCCAAAAGGATGAGGAACACGAACACCCGCTTCAGCTAAGGTATAAAGTGCATCTACTTCAGCATTCTGCCATGCTTGTTCTTGTTGGTTACGACCATACTTAGAGCCTTTTTCCATAGCTCTAGCACGTCGGCTGTTTCTACTTTTTCTACCTTCTTGATATTGAGCTGCTTTTTTAAAGCTGCGTTTAATTGCTTCTTTATAAACTTTGGCGCAGCGAATTTCTTCGCCACAGCGAACCATAAAAACGGTAGCTTCTTTGCCACTCATTAATTGGCTGATCACTTCGTCAACTAAACCGTCGTCGACCAGTGGTTGGATACGTTTTGGAATTTTCATAGCGCCTTTATACAGTAATTAAACAAATGATGAAACATTTCTCTTAACTCCCGTGTTATTTGATTTAGTTAGATGAACTTACCATTGAATGTATATACTTCCAGATGTAACTTTTGAGTATTTTAGTCTTACTCAAGTTAAATTAAATACTGGTTACTTGTAACTTTAGACCACAAGCAGTTATCACTTTATTAATAGTATTAAAACTAGGATTACCATTTTCAGATAATGATTTATAAAGGCTTTGCCTATTTAGTTTTGTATTTTCTGCTATAACGCCCATTCCTTTAGCTTTAGCAACATCCGCCAGAGCTAAGCGCAATGTCACCGAATCACCATCTTCAATAGCGGCTTGAATATACTCTTGAATCATTTCAGGGCTGTCAAGGTAGTCACTCATTTCAAAAGGGCTAGTTTTAGTGGTCATAATCGACCTCCAATTCATTTATCATTTGTTGAGCCTTAGCAATATTTTCGCTTTGGCTGTCTTTATCGCCACCATTAAGTAGTATTATAACTTTACCGTTTTTAACGGTGTAGTAAATACGATAACCCGAACCAAAAAAGAAACGTAATTCAGCTAAATTTTGATCTATCGGCTTATGATCACCAAAGTGACCCTGAACAATTTTTTTTAATCGTAAGCCTATTCTGATTTTCGCTTGACTGTCTTTTAGCTTTTTAAACCATTTATCAAATATTGGTGTTTTTTCTATTTCATATAAACTCATCACATCCCTTTAGTGTCGTTTATACGCGACATTATAGCAAGTTTAATCTTGCTCGCTAGTGTTCAATATAAAATAATCGTGATTCAGTTTGTATGGATATACCCATAGTTAGAGGGGTTGGTATAAACACAATAAAAGGTGTGGTAATTACCCATTACATCGCTACTATATTATCTATCATTAATTGTACGGTGCGTTTACCCCGAAATTCGTTTACGTCAAGGCGATAAACAAGGTGTACTTGTTTGGCTTGAGTATTTGGCCACGCTTTTACGTCAACATTAAAAGCAATACCATCAAATACTTGTTTTCCTTGGGCAGACGATTTTTCTACCACTATTTTTAAATGTTTTTCACCCACAATACGCTGTTGCACTAAAGTAAACGTATCGTCAAATAAAGGCTCGGCAAAGTTTTGTCCCCAAGGGCCTGCATCTCTTAATGTTTCGGCAAACTCTAAGGTTAACTGGCTAAGTTCTAATTCACCATCAGACAAAATAATATTTTGTAAATCTTCAGCTTTTAACCACTGTCCTGCCATGTTATTAAAAACCGTTTGAAATGTATCAAAATCTTGTTGTTTGATAGATAAACCGGCTGCCATAGCATGACCACCAAATTTAAGAATTAAGTTTGGATGTTGACTGGCAATGTGTTCTAACAAGTCTCGAATATGTAAACCAGGAATTGAACGAGCAGAGCCTTTGATTTCTTGCTGAGCTGCGAGGATATTTTCATCATCGCTACCCTTGGCAAAGACAATACAAGGACGATGAAATTTTTCTTTTAAGCGGCCAGCAACGATACCAATAACGCCTTGGTGCCAGTCTGCATGATAAAGCGCAATGGCATTGGGTAAATTATTTTCCGAGAAGTTTAACGATTTAAAAATAGTTTCTGCTTCCGCTTGCATGCCCTGCTCTATTTCTCGGCGTGCTTTGTTTAAATCATCTAAATCACGCGCCATTATTCGCGCACTGGCTAAATCTGGCGCAAGTAAACAATTAATACCATAAGACATATCATCTAAACGCCCTGCGGCATTAATTCTAGGGCCTAAGGCAAAACCAAAGTCTGAGGCAACTAATCTTTGTTGATTTTTATTGGCAACTTCAATTAAGGCTTGAATGCCCGGGCGAGTTTGTCCTGCGCGAATACGCTTTAAACCTTGCTCAACCAAAATACGGTTATTCGCATCAAGCGACACTACATCTGCCACTGTGCCTAACGCGACTAAATCAAGCAACTGGGCAATATTTGGTTCTTGGACTTTTTGTTTAGTAAAGTAGTCTTTTTCACGTAAATAACTGCGTAATGCCAACATTACATAAAAAGCAACGCCAACACCTGCCAGTGATTTACTAGGAAAAAGGCAGCCATGTTGATTAGGGTTAACAATGGCATCGGCTTTAGGCTGTTCATGACCCGGTAAGTGATGATCAGTAACGATTACTTGTAAACCTAATGCTTTAGCGCGATTAACGCCCGCAACACAGCTTATACCATTATCAACCGTAACGATTAATTCAGCCCCTTGTTTAGCCGCAATATCAACTATTTCAGGGGTTAAACCATAACCATATTCAAAGCGATTAGGTACTAAAAATGAGTGATTATTACTACCCATTAAGTTTAGCGCGATCATCATTAACGCAGTACTCGTTGCGCCATCTGCATCAAAATCACCAATAATAACAATATTAGTTTTTTCAAGTAATGCTTGATGCAATAGCTGACAAGCGGCATCTAAACCTTTAAGGGGGCTTGATGTCTCGCCAAGCCCTTGCAGATTTTTAACCACAAGTTCAAGCTGCTGTTGTGATTCAACGCCCCTGCTGGCATATATTTGTTTAATTACTGTAGGTAGTTCACTAGACAAATGGCTATCATTAACAAGCGGACGGCGAATTATATTTTTGATCATTGATGATTTTCTCTATCTTTACTTTTTATAAGCTTCTATAAACTTTTTAATAGTTTCTCTAGTTGTTCAGGCGGTTGATAGCCTGGCACCATCATGCCATTTTCAAGCACTAACGCTGGCGTGCCATTAACCCCGGTTTGACGACCAAATTTAAACTGCGCTTCAATGGACGTATCACAAACACGGTAATCAACATTTTGGTTGTTTTTAGCTAATGTCATCGCCGCTTTTGGCTCGTCAGCACACCACACTGAGCGTAAATCTTTAAAGCCGTCACTATCATTACCGCTTCTATCTTTAATGCCTGAACGAGGATAAGCTAAATAACGAAAGGTAATGCCGCGATCATTATAATCGACCATTTGTTTATGCATTTTTCGACAATAACCACAGGTAATATCGGTAAAGGCAGTCACCACATATTTTTCATCTTTTGCTTTATAAACGATCATATCATCTTTAAATCGCTCTAAACCTTCTAAGCGCATTCTTTCCAAACTTGCTTCTGCTAAATCTTTCACCTCAGCAACTAGGCTATATACCTTCCCTTGAATAAAGTAATCACCATTATAGCTGGCATAAAATAAGCCTTGATTGGTCACAAGTAAAGCAATCCCAGGCACTGGTGTGGTTTCAACCCTTACTACGGTTAGGCCAAGTTTAATTTTTATTTTTTCTTTAAGTAACTCGATGTTAAGTTTTGTAGGATCTAGCTCAACTGGTTTGGCAATACCTGCTGGTACTGATGAGTTATTTGCTTGGACATTATTATTCCCTAGAAAAATCATACCTGCGGCGATTGTTAAACTACTGACAATCAGAATCTTTTTTAACATACTTTTATTTCCTTTTATTTTCTTTTTACGGCCTGAATAAACGTCAATTAATGTTCATATCAATTAAAATGACAGTTGTTAGCATAATTTTGTAACAATAAATTGAATTGTACTAAATGCTTTTGTTAAAATCTTCACAAATTTATAGCGCTACTCATTTTAGGCTCTCTTGTATGAAAATCGGTTTATTCTATGGATCTACTACTTGTTACACCGAAATTGCTGCCGAGAAAATTCAGGCAAGTATTGCCACTTTTCTTGAGGAAGATGAAAATATTGTTGAATTGCACAATATAAAAAATGTGCCTTTAGTTAATTGCCTTGATTATGACTTTATTATTTTTGGTATATCTACTTGGGATTACGGCGAACTTCAAGAAGACTGGGAGTCAAGCTGGCTTGATATTAACGAACTTGATTTAAGCAACAAGGTAGTTGCATTATATGGAATGGGTGATCAAGAAGGTTATGCTAAATGGTTCCAAGACGCATTAGGCATGTTACATGAACAGGTGCTTGCCCAAGGAGCAAACCTTATTGGTTATTGGCCAAATGAAGGCTATGAATTTTCAGCATCAAAAGCCTTAACCGAAAATGAAAGCCAATTTGTTGGTTTATCCCTTGATGAAGATAGTCAGTATGATTTAACTGACGATAGAATTGACCAGTGGTGTGAGCAAATATTAATAGAATATAGTGAGTTGTAAAGCCAAATCACTTCAAGGTGCGAATTTTAAGAGACTAGTTTCAAGATGCTAATTTCAAGATAAAAGCTACAAATCACCATGAAAAACCACTATAATTGCCCGAATATTAATATTCTTTCCAACTTTAGTGATTTCCCTTATGTTTGAGCAATTTGATCTCGATTCTGAATTATTAGCCGCTATTAAAGCGTTAGGCTATAAAAAACCTACCTCAATTCAAAACTTAGTTATTCCTCAAGCAATGGAAGGCAAAGATATACTTGCTTCTGCGCCTACAGGTACAGGAAAAACAGCCGCGTTTTTATTACCTATAGCTCAACATTTATTAGACTACCCTCGTACCAAGCCAGGTTTTCCTCGCGTACTAATATTAACGCCTACTCGTGAATTAGCGATTCAAATTGGTGACGATAGTGAAAACCTTACCAAATTAACGAATATAAAAACAGGTGTTATCACTGGTGGTGTTAATTACGGCAGCCATAATGATATTTTAAACAGCACTACCGATATATTAGTTGCTACGCCAGGGCGTTTATTAGAATACATAGAAAACGAGCAATTTGATGCCCGTGAAATTGAGATATTAGTGCTTGATGAAGCCGATCGCATGTTAGATTTAGGCTTTAGCGAAACCATTAATCGTATTGTTGGTGAAGCTAGATGGCGCAAACAAACCATGCTATTTTCGGCAACATTAGAAGGTGCCGGTGTTATTCGCTTTGCTAAAGAGCTATTAACCGAACCGCTATTTTTAGAAGCAAACCCATCTCGCAAAGAAAAGGCTAAAATTCACCAATGGCTACATATTGCCGATAGTGCGCAACATAAAGTTGATTTACTGATAAATATTTTAAAACAAACAGGTGTAAATCGAACGGTGGTTTTTGCTAATAAACGTGAAACCGTGCAGTATTTATCAGGAAAATTATACGCTGACGAATTACCCTGTGTTTGGCTTGAAGGTAAAATGCCACAAGACAAACGTAATAGAGCCATTGAACGCTTTAAAAGCGGTGAAATAAAAGTACTGGTTGCCACTGACGTTGCTGCCCGTGGTTTAGATATCGTAGATATAACGCATGTTATCAATTTTGATATGCCGCGCAAGGTAGATATTTATGTACATCGCATTGGTCGTACAGGTAGAGCAGGCTCTAAAGGAACAGCAATATCATTAGTTGAAGCGCATGACATGAGTGTCATTGGTAAAATAGAACGCTACCAAAATGAACGTCTACAACGTCGTGTTATTGATGACTTACGTCCTAAATATAAAGAAGCACGCGTAGCAAGTAAAAAAGTAAAAGTTAAATTAACCACAGCCCAGAAAAGAGCCAAAGTTAAAAAACAAACCAGAAAAAATACCAAGAGAAAGAAAGCGGGAAAATAAAGCCGAGAACCAATCAAACCTGAATAATGAATAGCCGCAGTTACAAACTGAAATTTATCCGTATTTATTGGGCTAACGGGCTAAAGCCCGAGCTACAAGTGTTACCCAAATATACCATTGTTTGATTGACCTCTAAATTTTTAACCAAACAAGCTCCCTAACTTACGCTTTAATTTATCTGTCGCCTTGTTTATCGCTTTATCTTGTAACTTTTTCTTCTGCTGTTTAACAACATCTGAATTTTTAAGCTGCTCAAGAGATTTATCGGTATCAGTTAATAAGGCTTCAAAATCAAGTAACTCAGCACTGCCTTGCTTATTTAATTTTAAGCTTTGCGTTAATTTATCGTTTAAGCCCGCATTTACTTGCCCTTTAAATTTAGCTAATTTATCAGCAATTTGTTTTTTAACTGCGCCTTTTAATGCATCGTTTATTGATGAAGATATTAATAGTTCCGGCTGTTTAATTTCACCTTTTATGCCAACATCAAGCGTTAGTTTATTTAAAGATTTAAAAGCGTCTAATAGCACCTTAGCAAAATTGGTTTCCGCTTCTCCTTGATAGCTTGCTTGAGTTAAGCCAAAGTGGTTTGTACTATGAATCAAACTCGTTTGTTCATTTTGATTAAAGGTAAACTGACCACCACCAGACAATTCGCCTTGTTCAAGTTTTAACGTCAGTGCTTCAGTTTTATCAAGTAAAGTTATATTTTCTAAAGCCAATTGTTCTATTAACCACTTGCCTTGCCCCTTAATATCGCCACTTTTATTCAGCTTAAATTCACTATCAAAAGTAATATTACCCTTTTTAGCAAGCTTGGTTGACTTAAAGTGAATTTCGCTAGGTCGATTTCTAAACCAATGTTGATGAGTGAATTCTTTCCCCTCAATAACAAAGTCTCCTTGTTTAAGCGTCATTGAAAGTTTAGCTTGTTTAATTAAAAAACTAGGTAAAGGGTTATCTTCAGTAAAATAAACGAAACGTCCTTTAGTGGTAATATTTTCAATCACTTCATCGTTGCTTTCATCTGATAACCTTTTAGACATCAAAGGCGCTATACGCTGGTATAAGCTTTCAGCCGTTTGATAATAACCACGTGCCTGCTCACCAAATAATATATGCGCAAAATCGTCAGTAGAAACACTATCAAGTTGATATTTTTTCTCTATTGCTTGCCAATCGTTACCTGGTGCCTTTTTAAGTGTAGATAATTGCTTTGCTAATAACGCTTTTGAAGCAAGTAACTGCTCTTTAGCTTGTTTAACAATAGCTTGGTCGGCTTTAAATGATTTTTTTATTGCCTTAAATTCAGCTTTAACTTTATTAAAATCATCTATCGACTTAACCTTCATTTTAGCCAGTGCTTTAATTTTATCTTGATAGATTTTCAATTTAGCTTTATTCGGTAGCTTTTCTTTTAAGGCTAATAATTTTTCCTGTTCTTGCGCGTAACTTTTTTGTAATTGTTCTGCTGCTTTAACGGTTAGTAAATCACTGTCTTTTAATAGCGATTTAACATCCGGTAATTGTAAATCCATCGCAGGCATCATTGACTCATCTGCCGTTATTTGCTCTTCCTCAACGCTAGATAGATAAACTTCGCCCACTGTTTTACGTTTGTTTGATAAGGTAAGTTGTTCTACATTGAGTTGTTCTATGATGGTTTTTCCGAATAGATATTGCCATACATCTATTCCCGCACTAGCGCGCTTAAAACTAAATAAATTAAACTCAGGTTGCTCGGCATCTGTTGCTTGCAAACCGTTTATTGTTAATACTAACGGAGAATATTCAAGGTTCACTGAAGCAACATTAACCTCCGCGCCTAATATTTCACCACCATTGTATTCAATCGCTTTTTTAATAAATAGTTCCGCAAATAAATAAACAAAAACGGTTATCAACGCGATTACTAGTACAAAACTGATAAGCCCTTTTAACCGAATAAACTTTTTCATCCCTGAATTAGGCACGTTTGAAACGGATTTGCTTTCATTTGCTATGCTTTTATTAGTTAAACTCATAATACACCTCCAATAGCACTATCTTGTCCGGAAAAACTTAAATATAACCGATAAAACTTGGAAGCTTTAAGTGCTTTAACAATTTTTAATTTTTCAAAAAACGCCATTATATGTGTGCGGTACTTTTCGATAATGACTTTACTAAAAAAGTATAAAGGAATCGCAAGTACACAACCTAAAACAAAAGCACCTAATGTATAGGTGTTATGCCAATGGGCGAGTTTAAATAAAGTTGACTGATAAAGTGCGGTGAACAGATCCAATAAGCTACTTGAGGTAAGTAACCACTCGCCTAGCATTACAATAAAAGGGGATAATAAATAACTTAAACCAGAGAAAAAACCAACAGCAAGAATAAAGCTACCAAGATGTACACGGATGAGCATAACAAAGAATAAAATAACGATATTATGCAGTGTGAATAGTGGTGATAAACCAACAATAAAACCCAACGCAATTGCCAGTGCAATTTGACGAATTGAGCTTTCCGAATTTAATGCTGAAAAAAGTTTTGCTAATAGGGTTAACATGTGACGTCCTTTAAATTTATATCCTTTAAGATGGTGCTTTAAGATTATGTTTTAAGATGATGCTTTAAGATTATGAAGTATATTTTATCTCTGTTCTGGCTTTCTTAATTTAGCTTTCTAACTTGCGCGTAAAAACCAAATCATTGCCTTGAGTTAACGCTTCACTAAATTGATAACCAGCCGAATCAAAGTTTTTCAGTTGTTCCGCATCAGTCAATTTGTTTTGAATAATATAGCGCGCCATTAAGCCTCTTGCTTTTTTAGCGAAGAAACTAATCATTTTATACTGACCATTTTTCCAGTCTTTAAACTGTGGGGTGATTATAGTTGCGTTTAATGACTTTTTCTTTACAGATTTAAAATATTCTGTCGAAGCCAAGTTAATCAACACGTTATCACCTTGGGCTATTAAAGCTTTATTCAATTCATCGGTAATAATATCACCCCAAAATTGATATAAGTTTGCACCACGCACATTATCAAGTTTAGTACCCATCTCTAAACGATAAGCTTGCATTAAATCTAAAGGTTTTAATAAGCCATATAAGCCTGACAAAATACGAAAATGCTGTTGAGCAAATTCAAAATCGTCATCACTAAATGAATTAGCATCTAAACCCGAATAAACATCACCGTTAAAAGCTAACACTGCTTGCCTTGAATTTTCAGGAGTAAAAGGTAATGACCACTCACCAAAACGTGCAGCATTTAAACCAGCAAGCTTGTCACTTAATTTCATTAACGAGGCTATTTGATCAGGCGATAATGTCACACAAGTCTGCATCAACGCTTCGCTATGCTTTAATAGCGTGGGTTGAGTATATTTATTCGTTGGTAAAGGTGAAGCAAAGTCTAGCTTTTTAGCCGGAGAAATAACAAGTAGCATAGTATTTATAAGTCATTTTAAAGGTTACATTTTTATAGCATAACTATAACACAGCAAGTTAGTAATCATAGCGTTAGACCCAAGCCACTTCAAAACGTTCTTACAAAAAATAACAAAAACTAATAAAATTATTTATAAACGTACATTTACCTTTTTATGTAGTAATCTTTTAGTTAAATAAACTATCAATTAAAGAACATTTAAAGGTTACTGTTATGACAAACTCTCCCTCTCAACTTGAACAATTAAAACAAATGACTACCGTGGTTGCCGATACTGGTGATGTTGAAGCCATTGCTAAATTTCAACCACAAGACGCGACGACTAATCCATCATTATTATTAAAGGCTGCCGCGTTACCTAATTATCAACACCTACTAACTAATGCAGTTAATTGGGCTAAATCACAATCAAGTGATGTCAATATGCAGGTTATTGACGCTGCCGACAAACTATCCGTTTTAATTGGTTTGGAAATATTAAAAACCGTACCAGGGCGTATTTCTACCGAAGTTGATGCGCGCTTGTCTTTTGACACCAAAGCATCTATCGCCAAGGCTCATAAATTAATCGCTATGTATAATGAAGCGGGTATTAGTAATGATCGAATCTTGATCAAACTCGCAGCAACATGGGAAGGCATAAAAGCGGCAGAGCAATTAGAACAAGAAGGCATTAACTGTAACCTAACCTTATTATTCAGCTTTGCCCAAGCACGCGCTTGTGCCGAAGCGGGTACTTATTTAATTTCGCCTTTTGTTGGTAGAATTTTAGATTGGTTCAAAAAAGATACGGGTCGCACAGACTACCCAAGTGATGAAGATCCTGGCGTGGTATCAGTCACTAGTATTTATAATTATTATAAAAGCAGAGGCTATAAAACGGTTGTAATGGGCGCAAGCTTTAGAAATACTGGTGAAATTTTAGCGTTAGCTGGCTGTGATCGTTTAACAATCAGCCCTCAATTAATGGACGAATTGGCTAACAACTTCAACCCTATTGAACAAAAGTTAACCCCAAGTGCAGCTAACTTAAAAAGTGCAGCTGCGTTATCACAAGGCGAGTTCCGCTGGCAGATGAATGATGATGCTATGGCAACTGAAAAGTTAGCAGAAGGCATTAGAAATTTCGCTATAGACCAAGTAAAGCTTGAGAAACAGTTAACTGCAATGATCTAACTTCAATATACTCAAAAATAAAAATACATCTTTATTTATGACAAATAAAGATGTATTTGGCGTATTGCATCATATTCGATAATAACATTGTCATATAAATTTATAGCTAGTCAATATTAACAAACAAATAGGACTCGCGTGAATCAAACATTAATTGCATTAACTGGCTTTGCTGGCTGGACATTAACCCTCAGCTTTATACTGCTCAATATGAGGGCTTATCATACTTTTATTAGCAGTAACAAAATTGCTTTAAACAACTTTTCTCCTGATGGTAGTAATACACCAGGCTTTGGTCAAAGAGTAACCAGAGCACAGTTGAACTGTATTGAAATGCTACCTGCATTTGCGGCTTTAGTGATTGTAGCTTCGCTTTCTGATCAGTTAGCTATAATGAATTCAACGGTTATGTATGTACTTTATGCCCGTATAGGTCAATCTGTTACCCATATGTTCTCTACTAACATCATAGCTGTAATAATACGCGCAGGATTTTGGGGCGTACAATTAGCATTACTTTTATTTTATTCATATCAATTACTTAACAATATAATATAGCGCTTATATAACCAACTATCGTTACCCCCCCCTAATATTTATAATTAAAAAGAGATTATTATGTTTTTTTATCAAGCATTACAGCGTAATGCCACTATTTTATCGAATACTATTGGTACATCTTTTGGTGAGAGAGAACATACCTGGAGCGAAGTTGAAAACCGTGTCGCTAAAGCAGCCAAAGGGCTAGTAAGTATAGGTGCAGGAAAAAACACTCACATTGCTATATTAGCATTGAATTCAGACAAATATTTCGAGTGTTTAAATGCTATCCCATGGTCAGGTAGCGTTATGGTGCCATTAAATATTCGTTGGTCGGTTAAAGAGAACTTATATTCATTAAACGATTCAGAATGTAGTATATTATTATTTGATGATGCTTTTATTGACACGGCTACTGAACTATTAAAGCAGTCAGATAACATTAAGCAGATGGTTTATATTGGTGAAAATGAGACCCCTGAAGGTTCAGTAAACTACGAGGACTTCGTTTCAAATAATGAACCGATGACACCTGTACAAGGTGACTATGACGATCTACTTGGCATTTTCTATACGGGTGGTACAACAGGCTTTCCAAAAGGCGTTATGTTGTCTCATAAAAACCTATGGTCAAGCTCAATTTGTCTTGGTTCTGGCATGAATATCAATAAAGCAGGTGAAAGCTACCTTCACGCTGCACCCATGTTCCATTTGGCTGATATTGGTATTGGTTACGGCACCGTAATTATGGGGTTAACTCAAGTCTTTATTCCTGCCTTCACACCTGACGCCGTTATTGAAGCGATAGAAACAAAACAAGTTAATCATGTTTTATTAGTACCAACCATGGTAACGCTTTTACTTTCAGCAAAATCATTAATATCTGCAGATTTATCCTCTCTTAAGAATATTATTTATGGCGCGTCTCCAATGTCTGAAGGAACGTTAATTTCTGCCATGGAAAAAATGCCATCCGTCGACTTTATTCAAGCGTATGGACAATCAGAATTATCACCTTTAATCACTATTCTTCCTGCTGAATACCACGTATTAGCAGGTGAAAAATCTGGCAAAATACGTGCTGCAGGGCTGCCAGGTTATTGTGTGAGTATTGAAATAAGAGATGAGAGTGGCAATGTTCTCCCTACAGGTAAAGTTGGTGAAATTGCTGCTTTTGGACCCAATGTTATGATGGGTTATTGGAAAAATGACAAGCAAACACAATCAACTATTATTGATGGTTGGGTTTTAACTGGTGATGCTGGATACATGGACGAAGATGGTTTCTTATTTCTTGTTGATAGAGTAAAAGACATGATAGTAACGGGTGGCGAAAATGTATTTTCTGCCGAAGTAGAAAATGCGCTTTCTATACACCCAAAAATTCTTGAATCTATTGTTATTGGTATTCCAAGCGATGCATGGGGTGAAGCAGTTCATGCCATAATTCGTTTAAGTGAGAATGAAACCATCACCGAATTAGAAATAATTGCACATTGTAAGGAAAATATAGCGGGTTACAAAGTACCTAAAAGTATTGAATTCCGTACAGCACCTTTCCCTATGACAGGTGCTGGTAAATATAAGAAGAATGAACTTAGAGACCCTTTTTGGAAAGATAAATCAAGAGGGATCAACTAATTAATCTATTAGCTCCCTTCTATTGTTGTTAGATTTATAACAAACTGATTTTAAATACAACTTGGCAGGGGCGATTGTAATCGCCAAAGCAGCGAAAATTAAGCTATCAGACGACTAAAGTCGCCTCTACAGGTAATAAAATTAACGGGTTGGTTTTCATTAAAAACCAACTCACATCCATACTCAATAACACCTTTTAAAATAAAAGGGTGATCAAGGCGCATTAGCATCAATACTGACAAAACAATTCACTATCCAATTAAAGACACGCCAAAACCTTACGAACTGATTAAGGTGGCAAAAAATTTATTCTGGCTGCGAATGCCAATGCCATTCGTTTTGAATCATATTAATTTATGGCTTATTGAAGATGATGATGGTTGGACAATTATTGACACTGGCTTAAATTTTACGAAAAGTAAGAATTATTGGAAAAAAGTAATTAAAGAACAATTAAAAAATAAGCCAATAAAACGCGTTATTTGTACCCACCTTCACCCTGATCATTTAGGATTATCAGGCTGGTTATGTGAACAGTTTGATACGCAACTGTGGATGTCTCAAGGAGAATACGAAGGTTATAAAGAGATATTTAAAGACATTACTAACGACACCCCTTCATCAGTATATAACTTTTATTTATCAGGCGGAGCAACTGCTGAACAAGCTAAACTATATGATAAATACATGAGTATATACACTACATTTACTTACCCTTTACCTAAAGAATATAACCGTTTGGTAAATGATGACACCTTAACATTAGGAGGTTATGAATGGCAGATTGTTGTTGGCTCAGGTCATTCGCCAGAACACGTTTGTTTATGGAATAAAGCCTTAAATATAATCATATCAGGCGATCAAATATTACCAACAATATCCTCTAACATTAGTGTTTACCCACAAGCACCCCATGCAAACCCATTACATAACTGGTTAACGTCATGTAAAAATTACATGAGTTTATTGAATGCAGAAACACTTGTACTACCCGCTCATGGAAAACCATTTACAGGGGTTATGTATCGGCTAAATCAATTAATAACCGAAATTGAGAGCAACTTACAAGCATTAATAAAAAGCTGTGAAACCCCACAACAAATAACCGATGGCTTTGAGGTGTTATTTCATAAAGAAATAACACACAAAACATTTATACTAGCTTATGGTGAAAGTAAGGCTCATTTCAATTATTTAATGCACTTAGGTGCTATAAACAGCCATATAGATACTAACAATGTAACTTGGTACAGTTCAAACTCAAATGCATAACCACGTATAAAAAGCAAAAAAAAAGATATTAATTTAAAAATTAATATCTTTTCAAAACTTTTATTTTCTAAGGTTTATTACGCTAAGTAATTAACGCTAAGTAATTAATGCTAATTAACCAAACGTAGGCGCAACACACTCTTTTAATAAAAAGCCTTTTTGAGTAGTCGCTTTACCCGTAAGTGCAAAACCTGTTACTTCGCCTTCAGCATTCATAAATCTTGCAACAAAATCAGGGCTTTCACCTTCCACTTTCCATTCACCTTCTCTAGACAGTGACGGACATACAATAGTAGAACATGTAGGTATTTTAACCGCTACCGCTAAGTGAGGAACACGAAGTGATGTTATTTCTGATTTTAATAATGTTTTAGCCAATGCTTTTGCTGCTGCTGTAGCAGGAACAATGAACGGTAAAGTTTGACCGCAAATTTCAGCACAATCACCAATGGCATAAATATATTTAGCACTTGTTCTTGCACAGTTATCAACCACAATACCACGATTAGTTTCAATATCAGCTTCTTTCGCTAAATCAATATTAAGTCGAATACCTACGGCAGAAAGCACTACATCAGTTTCTAGTTTTTCACCTGAAGCGAAAGTAACTTCATAGCCTTTACCTTTACTATCAACAGCAACGACTGATTTACCAAAATGAAAGTTCACTTTATCTTTAGGGAAAGAATCTACAATAGCTTTACCTAGCTCTTCAGGCAATGCTCTTCTTAATGGCCATGCTTCCATATCAACAACGTCGATATGATGTCCTAAATAACCAACATCACTAGCAAATTCAATACCAACAAAGCCCGCACCAATAACAAGTATACGTTCTTTATTTTCAATGATATCGCGGAATTCACGATATTCATCTAACGTATTAACAGAAATAACATCATCCTTTGCATTACCTTTTATAGGTAATTTAATGGGTTCAGCACCAGTGCCTAAAACTAAACTTTGATATTCTATTCGTTCAGTACCCTTACCAGCATCAACGGTTATAAAACGCTCTTCAACATCAATAGAGATAACTTTAGTATCTGTTTTAATGATAATATCTTGTTCTTTCTCAATGTGCTGAGCACTTTTCATCATTAAATCATTTGCAGTTTTCCCTAATGCAATGGCTTTAGATAAGTTCGGCTTATAATAAGCACAACCATCATCTTTTGTAACAATAATGATAGGTACTTCTTTGTTTATCATTCTTAATTCGCGTGTTAAAGTAAGTCCTGCATGGCCTGAGCCTATAACTACTATTGGTTTCATTCTACTTCCTATTAATTACTATTTATTATTTGCTATTTATTATTCTACTAAGAAAAAATCTGATTTCGATGCTGAACACTCAGGGCAAGTCCAATCATCAGGAATATCTTCAAATAAAGTGCCTGGTGCTATTCCTTCTTCAGGAAAACCTAACGCTTCATCATAAATAAGATCACAAGTAACACAACAATACTTTTTATATTCAACAGCACTCATAAAACACCTCTATTAATTTATTTATTTTTATTATTTATTTTTATTATTTACACACTTTATTACAAAAATTATTACAAAAAATACTAAATCATTATATACATAATAAAAAAAAAACACAAAAACTGTTTTCTCATATTTTTTAAACCAAAAAACAACCAGTCAAAAGCATTAAGATCAATGACTTATAATGACATATAATTCCATTTCATTCAGCATTATTGATTATTTAACATAAACTAAACTATCCACCTTTGAATTCAACTATACCCGTGTAATTGTTATCAAGTGACATAGTTAAGCTAACCATTGCAGCAAACATCGTAAAAAAACATTAATTTGACTTTTATTTTATTTTTACCTTTATTCTCACAAGAACCCTATTAAGTATTTAAAATCCACAACTTAGCAATAAAAAGCCTAATAAAGCAGCAACAAAGTGACAAATAAAAAAAATATTGTCGCAAAATGCTCTATATCTAAAAGTGACTTTACTTCATTTTGAATAGGCACTCAAAACGAGTGTTAAGAACTAAAATAACAAAAACGAGTAATTACAATAACTACAACTATCTAATTTACATAAGAGTAAATAACAATGAAAAATAATCCTATTATAAAGAATTCATTGAAAGCCGCTATAATCTTAGCTATTAGCGCTCCCGTCGCCCAAGCTGCTGATTTTTATTTTGGTGAAAATGAAGACATACAATTATCAATAAACTCACAAATTTCAATTGGTTCTAGCTGGCGCATGAAAGACAACGATCCTAATCTTCGCATGGCAGCCAATGCATTTGACGGTGTTTATGGAACGCAACCATTCGGAACCTCAGATGACGATAACTTAAACTTTGGCAAACACGATGCGTTTAGTACCATCATTAAAGGTTTTAATGATTTCAAATTAGAGCAGGGAGATTTTGGTGCTTTCGTTCGCGTTAAGTATTGGTACGATATTGAATTAAAAGATGGCAATCGTCCGCATGGTAACAGTGTTAATGGTTATACTGCAGGTATTCCATTAAGCGATGATGGTTTTAGTGATACGGCTAAGTTTGCTGGCATTCAACTTTTAGATGCTTATGTATACGGTGGTTTTGAAATTGCCGAAGTACCTATTGATGTTCGTTTAGGTCGCCAAGTCGTCAGTTGGGGTGAAAGTACCTTTATTCAAGGCGGTATTAACACCATTAATCCCTTAGATGTAAGTGCATTACGTCGCCCAGGGGCAACACTTAAAGAAGGTTTATTACCCGTTGGAATGCTATTTGCTAACGCTGGCTTAACTGAAAACTTAAGCGTTGAAGCCTTTTATCAATACGAGTGGCAAAAAACAGAAATTGATGGTTGTGGTACTTACTTTTCTACCCATGATTATGTCGCCGATGGTTGTGATTACATCACCGTTATGGGCGGTGATAAAGCTATGTATGATGCGGGTATGTATGCTTATAGAAGAGCAGATATTGAACCTGATGATGGGGGTCAATATGGTATTGCTGTTCGTTATTATTCAGAAGCGTTAAATGACACTGAATTTGGCTTTTATTACACGAACCTTCACAGTCGATTACCTTCTGTCAATGCCATTCGTTCTACGCATGCATATAATTACATGAACGGTTTAGATACCGACCCTAACCCTATCAGACCTGTAGCAGGCCAAGGCGTAAGCGGAGATCATACTGCCGATATGCTAAACGGTGGTTACCAAATTCAATATCATGAAGATTTTAAAACCTATGGTTTGAGTTTTGCTACAAACGTAGGTGGTATCGCTTTGTCAGGTGAAATCGCTTACAAACCAGACCAGTTAATGCACGTAAATGGTAATCATGCTGTCGGTGCTGCGTTATTTGATTATGGCATTGCAGCCCAGCAAACACCTGGGTTAGCAGATGATTACGATTATATATTTCCTTTTTCTGCTGACAGAATTTACCCAATGAATGACGGTACAGGGTTAGAGGGTAATGAAGCGATATCAATTGGCTATGAACATGATGTAACACAGCTACAAGTAACCGCTATACAGTTTTTTGACCAAGTGCTAGGTGCGCAAAGAATCACTTTTATTGGCGAGGTAGGCTTAACCTTAGTTGATGGTGTGGAAGCGGTAGGTCCATATTATCAATACGGTAGAGATACCCTTTATGGTTTTCCTGAGTTTACCGATGCAGATAAAGGCCAAGGTTTTTATACCGATTCATCATGGGGTTATAGAACACGTGTAGAGTTTGATTACCCTGATTTATTTGCTGGCATTGCATTAAAACCAGTTTTATCTTGGTATCACGATGTTGACGGGTACGGTGATCAATTTAATGAAGGTAGTACGGTTGCAGCTATTGCAATAGAAGCAATATATCAACAACAATACTCCTTAACGGTTTCTTACACTAATTTTGGTGGTGGTGACTGGAATACCAATACGGATAAAGACTTTCTTTCGGTAAGTTTTGCCTTATCGTATTAATGTTAGGAATTAATCCAGCGATAACAATGAGCATTAAGCGCGTTAATGGTAATTAACGTTTTCTCTGAGAGTTAAGTGGTACTTGGTTTAATGCCGACAATTTATTGTTTTAAGTTTTGCTAAAAATAGCAATATTACCTTAAGACCTTAAGCAATAACACTTAACTTTTTAGCTTTATAATCCTATATTGTAATCTATATTGTAATCTATATTGTAATCTAAGTATAAAACCGAGTATAAAACTGAGTATAAAAAGTACAAAAAACCAACAAGGCACTCATTTGACATTTACCTTATCATCGCACCATTAACCTTTAAAAATCATAAACTTGAAAGCTTCACCTTAAGCCGAACAATATAACTCAACATAAAATGACAAATGAAAAAGTATATTGTCGTAAAATGTACTGTATCTAAAGGCAGCTTTAGTACATTTTAAATAAGCATTCGAAAAGAGTGCTTCTAATAAATAATAAAAATTAAATAATAATAAAAATAATAAAAGTTAAAATAATTACTTTTACCACAATTATCTAATTAATACATACGAGTGAACAACAATGAAAAATAATCCTATTATAAAGAATTCATTGAAAGCCGCCATAATTTTAGCCCTTAGTGCTCCTGTAGCCCAAGCTGCTGATTTTTATTTTGGTGAAGATGAAGACATACAATTATCAATCAACTCATCACTTTCTGTTGGTGCTAGTTTCCGCATGAAAGATAATGA
>Ga0209081_1000477_pt1 | contig 23902 bp, 20 predicted proteins | sample GOMGulsemesocosm_4_FD_184636 | JGI IMG/M metagenome (GOLD analysis project Ga0209081, IMG submission 184636) | Methane-oxidizing microbial communities from mesocosms in the Gulf of Mexico - GOM15B Gulf of Mexico (SPAdes) (version 2) | ecosystem: Environmental > Aquatic > Marine > Cold seeps... | reverse complement strand
AGCCTCTGTTTCAATTACAGCGCCACACTGACGTCACTCTTTTTCATATTTACGACCATCTGGAAACCCACTTGCCAAAATCTGGACTCTTCACCATAACGGACGGTTTGCAAAGGCACTCCTTGGCAGCTGGCAACCAGGCCATTAACAAGGCTTTTCAAGACCGCTTTACTCAACGCCTCTCTAGTATTACCAAAGCGTGCCAAAAAATGGGGGTTTCGCTGGTCTCCTTTGCCACCCATGACGATCTCAATGCCGGTATGAGAGAGCTGTATGGCAAAAAGTCTCGGAAGCCTAAGGGCCGACCATGAATCAAGCCGATCCTTTAGCTGAATTGCGCGACCTCGCAAGCCCTGATGCCATTTCACTGTGGCCGCTGGCCCCAGGCTGGTGGATTCTAGCGGTACTTGTACTTGCCTGTATTTATTTCTTAAGTCGGAAAGTTCAAAGAACTCGCCGTGCTCGTGCTTACCAAAGAGAAGCTATAAACGAAATATCTGCTTATTGGCAGCAATATTTAGACAAACAGAATGTTTCAGAGTATTTGCAAAACTTGGCGAATTTGATGAAACGTACTGCGTTAAGCGCCTACCCAAACAGCAATGCCGCCAGCACGAGTGGCGACACTTGGTTAGCTTTTCTGGACAGCACCCTGCCAGAAACTGGCTCAGACAATCGTTTTCAATCGGAGATTGGGCAACTTCTGATCACGGGCCCCTATCGTAAACACACTGACACAAACCCTAGCGAACTCCACGCTTTAGCGGAACACTGGCTACGCTCCCACACATCACAGTCTTCTGGAGTACGGCCCCTTGCTTGAATTTGACTTCCCCTGGCTTCTAACCTTGCTGCCACTACCTTTATTGTTGCGCTGGTTATTGCCGATGAAAGAACAGCAAGACGCCGCCCTGAAGGTGCCCTTTTATCAAGACTTGGCTAGTACTAGAACTAGTGCCACCAGCACTTTAGCCAGCAGCAAACTGAATATTGCCCTACTGAGCTTAATTTGGTTGGCGGCTCTATTGGCCAGTGCCGCGCCGAAATGGATTGGCGAGCCCATCAGTTTGCCGAGCAGTGGTAGAGACTTACTCATTGCCGTCGACATCTCAGGCAGCATGGACACCGAAGATATGGTACTCAACAATACTCAGGTAAATCGACTGAGTGTTGTAAAGCAGGTAGTGGGCGATTTTGTTATCAGGCGGGAATCTGACCGCTTGGGCTTGGTGCTTTTTGGTTCGCAAGCGTACCTTCAGGCCCCACTTACCTTTGACCGAAACACCGTCAATACCTTACTCCAGGAAGCCCAGCTGGGGTTTGCAGGGGAAAAAACCGCCATCGGCGACGCGATTGGCCTTGCCGTTAAACGCTTACGATTGCGCCCTGAATCCAGCCGGGTGCTTATACTGCTCACCGACGGCGCCAATACCTCTGGAGAAGTAAGCCCCCTTAAGGCCGCAGAACTCGCAAAGCAAGAGCATATAAAAATTTATACAGTGGGTGTTGGCGCTAGCGAAATGACTGTGCCGGGTCTGTTTGGCAGCAATTTTGGCGCTCGCCGCATCAACCCTTCCGTCGACTTGGACGAAGGCACACTTAAGACCATTGCCGAATCTACCGGCGGACGCTACTTTCGCGCCCGAAACCCGGAGGAGCTTAATAACATCTATACCATTCTCGATACTTTGGAGCCTGTAGAACAAAACGACGAAGTTTTTCGTCCAGTGCGCAGCCTATTTTTTTGGCCCTTGGCCTTAGCCTTTATCAGTAGCTTGTTATTGGTATGCCTGCATCTACTGAGGGCAACTCGTCGATGAATACTCTGCAAGAATTTCATTGGCTTCGCCCTGAGTGGCTACTTGGCTTGCTGCCTGTTTTCATTCTTCTGGGCCTTTTGTTTCGCTTACAGCGCAGTGCAAATAATTGGCAACAAGTCATCGCACCGGAACTGCTCCCTCACCTTATCGAAGGAACACTCGCACCCACCCGCCGCCGAGGTTTAATTGTTTTGCTGATGGCATGGGTCGTTTGTTGTGTCGCTTTGGCCGGTCCGGTTTGGGAAAAGATTACCGTGCCCATTCACAAAAAAGAAAGTGCTTTGGTCATTCTGTTTGACCTATCGCCATCTATGTTAGCCGAAGACATCAAGCCCTCTCGCCTGGTGCGCGCTCGTCACAAACTGATCGATTTATTACGTTTACGCAATGAAGGTTTAAGCGCCTTAATCGCCTATGCTGGCGAAGCCCATGTGGTGGCGCCGCTTACCGATGACACCGCCACCTTAGAAAGCTTATTGCCCGCCCTGCACCCCAGCATTATGCCACTGAAGGGCAACAACCCTGAGATGGCGGTTGAGAAAGCTCTGGCACTACTAAATGACGCGGGGCTACAACAAGGCGACATTTTAATTGTTAGTGATGAAATTCCCAGCTCCGCGGCAAGTGCTATTATTAAAAGTTTGCAGGGGCTCCCCATTCGCGTTTCAATATTAGGCGTTGGCACAGCTGAAGGGGCACCCATTCCCTATGGACAAGGCGGCTTCGCGAAAGACAGCCGCGGCAACATTGTTATTGCATCATTAAACAGGCCCACGCTTCAGCATTTGAGTGCACAGAAGAACGGTCGCTACGCTGACCTGCGCCCCGACAATCAAGATTTGGAATGGCTCATGGCACTGCCAGATAGCCTTGAGGAAAAAACCCGCGAACTTGAACGGGAGTTTGATAATTGGCGGGAATATGGCCATTGGTTAACAATGTTACTACTGCCTGTGATTGCCTACTGCTTTCGCCGCGGCGTACTTGTCTGCCTTTTCCTTGTGCCCTTGCTCAGCCTGCCCCAGAAAAGCCACGCGTTCGGCTGGGATGACTTATGGTACACCAAAGACCAACAAGGCCAGCGCAGTTTAGCCAATGGTAAGGCCGAACAAGCGGCCAAGGAATTTGAAAATTCCGACTGGAAAGGTACAGCGCAGTATCAAGCCGGAGACTACAAATCGGCTACTGAATCATTTCAAGCAAGCACTGGTGCCAAAGCCCATTACAATCGCGGCAATGCCTTAGCGCGGGCAGGAAAGCTGGACGATGCTATTGACGCCTATAGCCGCGCGTTAGAACAGCAGGCTGATTTTGAAGATGCCGAGTTTAACCGCGAGCTTGTAAAAAAATTAAAACAAGAGCAAAAAAAGCAAGAACAAGAGAACAAAGATAAAGATAAAGATAAAGATAAAGATAAAGATAATAAAGAAGAACAGGACCAAGAAAACCAGGGTGAAGGCGAACAAGACCCAAAGGACCAAGATCAATCAGGCGAGCAAGAGCCCAGCGATCAAGAAGGTGAGAACTCGGAGCCCCAAGACTCTAAAGAACAACAAGAACCAGAGAAAAACTCTGAGGAAGATTCTGATAACGACCCTGAAGACAGTGAACAGGAAAAACAAAACGCTGATGAGCAAAATCAGGAAGGCGAAAGTGAGCCAAATCCTCAGGAAGCTACAGAGTCAGAACTCGACCCCGAGCAACAGCAGGCCCTGGAACAATGGTTACGACAAGTGCCTGACGACCCCGGTGGTTTACTGAGAAGAAAATTTCAGTATCAACACCGACAGCTACGTAAAGACTATCAGCGTGGCGATTGGTTACCGCCCGACAACGACGCTAATGAACGCTGGTAAATACCTGGTATTAAAAATTGCTTTGATTTACTGAAGCAGAACAAACACGCACAACCAAAGAGTCTAGGAACATGTTAAAGAAAGCCCTCCTCTGCCTGAGCAAAGCCGCCGCGATCATATTGCTCAGCCCAACACTCGCGCTGGCGATTTCGTTAACGGCAAGTGTCGACCGCAGCACCATCGACCTAGAGGAAACACTTCAACTCACCTTAAAACTCGATACCCAAGCCAATGGTAAAGGCCCCGATTTTACTGCGCTCAATATGAACTTTGACATAATCAGCAACAATCGCAGCTCGCAATACCGAAGCGTCAATGGCAAAGCAGAATCCTTTACCGAATGGAAGCTGATACTCTCTCCCAAAAAAGTGGGACAGCTGCTCATTCCATCGGTGAATTATCAGGGGATATACAGCGAGGCTCTGGTGGTTGAGGTCAAAAAAACTGAGCCCAGCAATAATTCCAGCAAAGACATTTTCATAGAATCTAGCGTCTCGAAAAGCTCGGTGCATGTTCAAGAACAGATTATTTTTACGGTTAGACTTTTCACGTCCATCAACTTACGCAGCATCAATTCAGACGAGCTTGTCGTAGACGATGCCTTGCTGGTGGAGCTGTCTGAGCAGCGCTATCAAAAACGACTCAATGACAAACCCTACGCGGTAATAGAAATACGCTATGCGCTTTTCCCTCAAACCAGTGGCGTACTTGAAATACCGCCTCTCATTTACTCGGTGGCGACTAAAGGCCGCGTGAGAGACCCATGGTCTGACCCGTTTGGCACCCAGACGGGCGAGATGAAACGCCTTAGAACCCAACCGCTGACGGTTACCGTAAAACCGGCTGAAGAGTCTTTCACTGGCTCGAGCTGGTTACCTAGCAGCCATCTAAGCTTGAATGAAGAATGGAGCAGCGACCCAAGCACATTCAAAGTCGGCGAGCCGATCACTCGCGTGATCACCCTCGCGGCGAAAGGTTTAACCGGTGCACAGCTGCCCCCCTTGAAATTTGCCGCCGAACCGGGCGTGAAATATTACCCAGATCAGGCACAAACCCAAGATCAAAACGTGGAACAAGGTGTTACAGGCTTGCGAACGGAAACCATCGCTGTAGTACCAATGAAAAGCGGCCCACTTACGCTCCCAGCAATATCTCTTAGCTGGTGGAATACCGACACCCAGCGGCAAGAAGAGACGACACTGCCGGCCATTAAGGTTGAAGTTGCTGAAGCGGCCGGTGTGGATTATGCCCAAGCCTTGCCAGCGCCACTTCCCCAGTCGCCTACACAGGAGGAAGGAAATACCAAGCCGAACAGCACCCCCCCCTTTCTCTGGATGGCCATCTCCGCGGCATTGGCACTGTTGAGCTTGGCTTTACTTATCGCCTATTGGCGTTTAAAAAATCGAATAAACAAAGGTGTAAAAGATTCTGAGCTTGAACATCAATCTAGCTTACGAACTGAACACGAAGATGAACAAAAAGCTTTTCAAGCGATGAAAGACGCCTGTAAAAACGGGGATCTCGCCGCCACCAGAGAAAAAATTATCGCTTGGGGGGTCAGTCGGTGGCCAAACAAACACAGTCATAGTTTGACAAGTGTGGGCCAGTACTTAGACTGCGAGGAAGCTGATGCCCTTTTGAAGGAACTAGACGCGAGTATTTATCGTGGCACGCAGAATAGTGAGTCTTGGCCTGCGGACAAGTTTTTAAATTTGGTGAAGGATTTGCGCAGCAAGAAAGTCACCCGCAGAGAATCAGGCTCTAAGCTAAGAGCGTTGTACCCTACAAATTAGCCTTAGCGCCTAATCAGCTAAACGTGAGCCCTAGAATAATTGTGCTTTTGTGACTTGTGCTGGGAACAATTGCGGGCCGACAGGCCAGGGGGATTCTAAAACACCATAGCCGCACTACAGGTCACTAGGGTCATAATAAACACAAACCATTTCAATGTATTTTGACTAATTTTTATCGCCAATTTAACGGCCACCATTGCGCCCGCCATAGTGCCCACCCCGAGGATCAAACCCGGCAACCACAGCACCATTCCCTCTATGGCAAAAATCGCCAGCGCCACCGAGGTAAACGCCAAGCTACACAGCATTTTCAAAGCATTGCTGCGGACAAGGTCGTAGCGTAGCACTCCCGACAGGGCGGCTATCAAAATAAAGCCCACGCCAGCCTGAACAAAACCGCCGTATATTCCAGCGATAAACAGCGCCATCCAGCCCACAATAGATTCATTCACTTTTCTAACAGGCGTGCCGTCTGCTGGCGCAATCGCCGCGGGCCGAAGTAAAATAATCAACGCTGTTAGTACCATCGAGCCAAGCAGCAAGGGCTTTAACACCCACACAGGCAAAAATGCGGCGAGAACCGCCCCCACCAAGCCTCCTAACAGCGTTGGCACCAGAACTGGCCCCATATCGGCGGTGTCCAATCGCCCCGCCCTGTAAAAGCCGCGAGTGCCCACTAAGCACTGCAAAAACACCCCTACTCGGTTTGTGGCATTAGCCACATCGGCAGGCAAGCCCAACAACAACAAAGCTGGAATGGTTAAGCTTGAGCCTCCTCCGGCCAATGTATTGATAATGCCTGCGATAAACCCTGTGGCAACTAATAATGCGAGTAAATATGGACTGTATTCCAGCATTAAACGCCTAAACTCTTACTCACAACCTCATATACATCTTTCGACAATTCGGGTGCCTGTAAAATACGCTGAAGCTGATCTTGCATTAAAGCTTGGCGTGTAGAATTGTACTGTCGCCATTTTGTCAGCGGAGTCAGCAAACGAGAGGCAATTTGTGGATTAAGGGCATTCAATACTATGATTTGATCGGCTAGGAACTCATACCCTTCACCATTTTCTGCGTGAAAATTAACCGCATTGCCCGCACAGAAGCCGCCGATAACCGAGCGTGCTTTATTTGGGTTTTTAATATCAAATGCAGGATGCTCCATCAAAGCTTTCACTCGCTCCAAAGCACCAGGCAAAGTGCATGTTGCCTGTACACTCAGCCACTGATTTACCACCAGTGATTCCGATTGCCACTTATCGTAGAAATCGTCTAGAGCCTTGCGACGCTGCAAATTGGCCGCCTCATCGCGGCTGTTGACCAAATTGGCCAAGGCAGCCATAACATCCGTCATGTTATTAGAAGACAGGTATTGCTGATAACACTTATCAAGAACGTGAGCATCGCCACTTGACATCAAATAGCCTAAGGCGATGTTACACAAACTGCGCGCGGCAATGTCGGTGGCCGTCGGCGCGTAAGGCACGCTGTGGTCATAAGACTCATAGATACCGATGAATTCACTTTTCAGCGCTTTGGCTAAGGCGCCCTTCACGCCATCACGAGCGTGATGGATAGCATCCACATCAATCTCAGTCGCAATCTCGCTGAGATAAGCTTCAGTGGGCAAAGTCAACATCAAGGCAACCATCGCCTTGTCGAGGCTGTTGTCATTCAACACTGTGCGATAGGCTTCCACCAAGAGTGGGTCAACTGTTATGGGTGATTGCGTTTTCCAGGCTTGCATGGCGTCGTGAATTACGGCAACGCCTAGTTGCTGAGCGGCGTTCCAACGACTGAAACCATCACTATCTGCGCGCATTAACAAGGTTAAATCTTCACGACTGTAGTCGTATTGTAACTTCACAGGGGCCGACAATGCTCTTAATAATGAGGGTACCGGACGCTCAGTGACGCGTTCAAAAACAAAGGTTTGCACCGCTTCTGTAATTTCCAAAACACGGTGTGTATTGTCGCTGCTCTCACCCGGGGCTTCGTCTCCGCGCAAATACAAAGGCAGCTCGCCAGCGTCACCCAATAAGCCCATAGCCACAGGAATATGGAAAGGTAACTTATGCTCACTTTCAGGGGTTGGCGGGCAACTTTGGGTCGTTTTCAAAGTGAAGGTTTGTGCTGCGGCGTCATAGTGACCCTCAACATTCAATACGGGAGTTCCAGCCTGAGAATACCAACGCCTAAATTGTGCAAGGTCCTTACCCGAGGCATCTTCCATTGCTTGAACAAAATCATCGGTGGTTACTGCCTGACCATCGTGGCGATCAAAGTAGAGATCAGAGCCTGCACGGAATTTTTTGGGGCCCAGTAAATTGGCAATCATACGAACCAATTCAGCGCCTTTCTCATAGATGGTTAGGGTATAGAAGTTGGAAATTTCCATATACGATTCAGGCCGCACCGCGTGGGCCATTGGACCCCCGTCTTCAGCAAACTGTGCAGTGCGCAGGAAGCTCACGTCTTCAACCCGCTTTACCGTTGGCGAACCCATATAGGCTGAAAATTCGGCGTCACGATACACCGTGAAGCCCTCTTTCAAGCTTAACTGAAACCAATCACGACAGGTTACGCGATTGCCGCTCCAGTTGTGAAAATATTCGTGCGCGACAATAGCTTCCACTCGCTGATAGGCGGCGTCGGTGCTTATTTCCGGTTTCGCAAGCACACAGGATGTATTAAAAATATTAAGACCTTTGTTCTCCATGGCACCCATATTGAAATCGTCTACGGCCACAATCATGAAAATATCTAAGTCATATTCACGACCGTATACCTCTTCGTCCCAGCGCATAGAATGCTTTAGAGAAGTCATGGCATGATCAACTTTATCAACATCTTTGCCTTCTACAAAAATGCGCAAGCTAACATCGCGCCCGGAAGCCGTAAGGAAACTGTCGTCGACGCGCTCCAGATCACCTGCCACTAAGGCGAAGAGGTAAGCTGGCTTTTTAAAGGGGTCGTGCCAAGTTGCCCAATGACGGCCGTCGTCACTTTTACCCGCGTCTATGGGGTTACCGTTTGACAAGAGCACAGGAAAGTTCGTCTCGTCAGCTTTGATGGTGGTGACAAATTCACTCATAACATCGGGGCGATCGAGATAGTAGGTGATTTTCCGGAAACCTTCTGCCTCACACTGTGTGCAATACATAGTGCGTGAGCGATATAAACCTTCAAGTGAAGTATTCTCTTGAGGTTTAATTCGAGTTTGGCAATCCAGAGTAAAGTTAGCCGGCAGTTCACACAGGGTCAGCAGTTCATCTGTCAGCGCATAGCAGTCTTTACTAAGCACTCGGCCGTCAATACGCAGCTCCATCAACTGCATTTCTAAGCCATTCAACTCTAGTTTCGGGCTGAGCTGCTCACACTCAGGGTTGCGACGCATATGCAATGTTGACTGTACCGTTGTATATTCATCTTGTAGGTCAAAAGTCAGTTCCGTTTTATCAATTAAAAACGGCGGCACTTTGTAGTCTTTCAAGTAGATGGTGCTTGCACCCATTACGCATTCCCCTAAGGTATTAATTCGTGTTACGCGGCTGAAAATTCCAGATCGTAAGCGCTGTACTTGCGGATATTGATCACTCCAGTATCCAAGATCCAATATTGACCTTTGATACCCAACAAGGTGCCCTCTACCAAGGGTACTTTATCCAAATTGTGGGTGACGATTTTACTGGGGTATTCCAATACTGGATATACCAGCTCTTGCACCTCTACGCCGCTTATGTGGTGTAGTGCCTGCAAGCCATAACTCTCCATAAAAAATTCTAAATCTTCCTGCGACTGGTCGATTAAGCGATCGGCCAAAGCCGGCAAATCCACTTTTTCAGCATCGCCTTTTAGCAAAGCGCGCCAATTTGTCTTATCCGCTATGTGCTCACGCAAAGCGTCTTCCACAAAACCCGAATGCTGCCGTGTTTTCACCCGAAAAATCGGCAGGGCCTGAATTGCACCCTGGTCAACCCAGCGAGTGGGAATCTGTGAAATACGGGTGATGCCCACCTTAGGTGCTGAAGAATTCGACAAGTACACTATATGATCACTCATACAAAATTCGTCAGCCCACTCGGGTTCTCGACACGTACCTTTGTCGTAGTGGCACTTCTCAGGGCTCATGATACAAAGATCACACTGCGCCAATTTGCTGAAACAGGAGTAACAAAAACCCTGACTAAAACTCTTATTGGTTTTACGGCCGCAGTGCTTACAGTGAATTTGGCCGACAAATTTCAACTGTACTTTTTGACCGACATAAGGATTCAGGTGAATGCGATGTTCACCTAAAGGTAAGTAATATTCAATGGGTGCACTTGCCACTGAAGACAAGACCGATTCCATTTTCGCCGCGTTACCACGCGCTAAAACTTCAAGCATGATCTATTGCCATTTCAGGGTTTTTTCTTCAGGTTCCGCAAGCTCACCCTCACCGCCGCAATGGCTGTGTTTTTTGGGTGGGATGTAGCCACTGCGCTCGTCTTCTGGCAAGTTACTCGCCTCCCAGCTAATAACCGCCTGCAGGCACAATCCCCGTTGTTCGCGGCTAATCTTTTTACCGTCTGGCCACTTGCCGAGTTCAACAGCTCGCTTTAATGACTGATAAGTATCAGGATTAACAGATTCCAGCAACTCTTTGAAATCCAAGAGTATTCTCCAAAAGAAGTTATGTAGTTTTCGCCCATATCGGAGCTCAGCGGGCGATTATAGCAATGCTTGAGGCTAAGGCCTATCTCGACTTGCAGCAAAAGCCGCCAACATCCCCGCGAGTAAGCCTCCTACATGAGCCGCATTTGCAACGCTGCCGCCAATGAACATATCCACAAATCCAGAAGCGGCCACAAGTAGCCACACCAACATGAAGATGATCACGCCACTGGGCAGTGCAATCAGTGGGTTGGGTTGTAGCCTATTGCGAATCCATAAGTAGCCTAAAAGACCATAGAGCACACCTGACATACCCCCAAACAGTGACGGTCCCTGCCAGAAATATTGAGTGGAATTTGAAGCAAGGCCTGTGAACAGCACTAAACCCAAGAAGCGTGAGCTACCCAAAAAACCTTCTAAGCGACGGCCAAACTCCCACAGCCACAAACTATTAAACAAAATGTGGAAAAGACTGAAGTGAAGAAATATAGGACTAATCAGACGCCAATATTGCCCTTCACTGAATATTTGAGACGCCGTACCGAGACCAAGTCGATTGCCCACAACATGAATATCTTGATACGTCAGCCAACGCACAAGCGATAAACTAGGGTTGAGCTCAACCAACAAAGCCCCAAATATTGCAAGCACGAGTAAACAAATTGTGGCGGGAAAACGACCTGCTTGGGAATACCAAGAGTTTGCGGGAGTAAGGCTATTATGCTCCGCTTTCTCGTTCAGATTAAATTGCACATCCCCACGACTCACACCCTCCACTAGTTCCAAAACTGCGGCAGCATGCCCTCCGTGTTGCACCCAAATTACTTGAGCCCCATTTTCTTCACTGATTCTGTGATTCACGCCCTGCTGATGTAGGTAAGCGCTCATGGCAGCCAGGTCGAGGTCGGCCGATAAGGAGGCAGCTTTAACCCAGCTCATTGGGGCCTCCCTCGTGAGGAGCTTCGTCCAAGTGATCTTGATCCACATATACCCAGACGAATTTATCGGTAGACAAGGTAGCTTCCCCATCCATACGATAAGCGGCCAAACGGCCATATTTAACGGCACTATAATCTAAACATGCAACGTTTGCGGCCAGTGGTTTAGGCGACTCATTTAGCCAGTAGTGACCTACAAACAGAGGTTTTGCGCTTGAACTGTATTGACTAATTCTCGAGCGATCATCATCGCTTATGGCAAGCTCACCAATTTCTTTAGGCAGAGGGTCTGGCTGAAATATCACATCATTATAAACTTTCGGTTCAGTGCCCCAAAAACGCGTTCGGAAAAACTGCCGCTCGTATCCGTCTTTGCTTGTCATAGTGCCGCCGCCGGGCAGGGGCATATCGGTACCGCGCGTTAAGCGGTCCATTAAAACACCTGCAAATGAGTGCTTATCCACAGAGGCGTGAATAAAATCCATATCAACTTGGTTACTACGGTATTGCCGTAAATAACGGCTGATAAGATCGTTGTCCCAACATGCGTGCACCACACGAAAGCCGGGTTTTTCTAAAAAAAGTGGCAAGTCCTTAAACCAAGCCAAATAAGCCTTCCAGTCTTCTGGATGATTGGCAAACTGCTCCAAAGTTTCTGCAATTTGGCGGGTGTGGCGCTCGTCATGCTCGCGCAAATATTCGCGCCCGGTACCTGGGAGAGCTTTGGTGCAATAAGCGATGGCATTGTATTCGTGGTTACCCATGATCATCTCGGCGTGCCCCGCCACCACCATATCGTGTACCAACTGCAAGGCCTCGCGAATACGAGGGCCACGATCAAGCACGTCGCCTAAAAAAATCACTTTGCGGCTAGAATGTTGGTACACCCCGCGAATTTTCTGATAACCCATTCGCTCTAGTAGCCGGATAAGTGTCTCTGCACATCCGTGTATGTCGCCAATGATGTCGTATGCGCTAGTCAACTAAGTGGCTACCCCACCCTAATTTTGAACGGCAAATTTCATAAAAATTATGATTCAAAGGGTGTATTAATTGCAGCTTATGAGGCTTTTTAATAATGTGTACTTCGTCTCCAGGCTGCGTAACCAAGTGGGTTTGGCCATCGCAAGTCACATGGGGGTATGCTGAATTGTGTTCACCGATCTTAATTTTTATTTCGCTGCTGCCGTCTACCACAATAGGTCGACTACTTAGCGTATGAGGGTTAAGTGGCACTAGCACCATAGCGTCGAGCTTGGGATGCATTATTGGGCCTCCGCCGCTCAAGGCATAGGCCGTAGAACCCGTAGGCGTCGAAATAATCATTCCATCAGAGCGTTGGCTGTAAACAAATTGACCATCAATATAGAGCTCAAATTCTATCATCCGAATAAACTTACCAGGGTGAATCACTACGTCATTGAGCGCGTCGCCCCCCTCAACTCGAATGCCATTGCGTACCACATGCATGTCGAGAAGAAACCGCGATTCCATGAGGTATTTGCCGGCCAGCACTTCACCAACCTTGCTTTCAATTTCGTCTGGCGTGATATCGGTAAGGAAACCTAAACGTCCACGGTTAACACCTAGCAGCGGCACCGAGTGTTTAGCCAGGGCTCTGGCCGCGCCGAGTAAACTACCATCGCCACCCACCACAATGACCAAATCGCAATCTTTGCCCAAGTGCTCTTTATTGCACACGGGTAAATCATGATTCGGCAGTAGGCTGGCGGTCTCCTCTTCTAGAGTAACAGCAAGGCCTTCGCTTAATAGGTACTTAATAAGCCGTTTCATGGAATAAACAGCTCGCTCACTGCCTAAGCGCCCAATCAGCCCTATTGTGTTAAATTCTGCCATTTAATGCCTACTTCATCTGAGTTGACCGATCATTATAACGGTAAGTTTCCAGTAAATGGCAGCATTTAGAGCGATATTATCGTCTAATGACATGTTAAGGTGGCTCAATGTATGCCCCAAAACTCAAGAATCAAGTCGTCCGTGATCTTGCCTGGATGCTATTCAGCCCACCTCTAATTGATCTACCTCCGGAATCCAAGGTCTGTGTACTCTGGCCGGCTAGAGATTTAAACGCCAATGCGCTACGCCTTTGGCTAAGCGAGCTTGACGCTAATCCGGCGGAGTTAATAAGTTACCTTGAAACACTCAAAAGCCCTCGCTTGGGTATATATTTCGAGGGTTTGTGCGGCTTTTTCTTTCGTTCTTTTCCAGATTTCACACTCATTGCGCAGAACTTGCAGGTGAATCGACCCACAGGAGGGAATGCCAAACAAACTTTGGGCGAATTTGACTTCATCGTTCAACATGGCTCTCAAACCTTGCACATTGAAACAGCTGTGAAGTTCTATTTGGGGACAGGTGATCAAGGCTCACACACCTCGGCTCAATACTGGATAGGTCCCAATGCCAACGACCGCTTAGACAAAAAAGTGGACCGACTGCAAAGCCATCAATTGGCTTTGGGCAAGTGGGCGGAAGGAAAAGCTGAACTGGCAAAACATGGGGTCAATAAAATAACGGTGTGCTTATTGATGGCGGGGTATTTGTTTTACCCTCTTCCCGCCAGTTCCCCTGTTCCCAGCATCGCCCACCCAGCCCACAACAAAGGGCATTGGTTAACACAGGCGAAAATTTTGGAGCTCTGCGAAAACCCATGTTTCGATGATCACGGTTGGCATTTTTTAGACAAGCAGCTGTGGCTGAGCCCTGCAAAACTCAATGACGACATACTGAACCGCGAGCAGTTAAGTGCCGCAATCAAAGAATATTTTTCAGATGAGAACGCCTTAAGCACAAGCGATATCCATGCCCAAAGGCGCGCAAAATTGGCCTACAACCCACGCCTGAGTCATCGACCTATTCTCTTAACTAGACTAAGCCTATTGGCCGATGGCTGTACTTGGGAGGAGCGAGCGCGTTATTTTGTGGTGCCGAACTACTGGCCAGCCACCGCCACACCATTGCGTAAAACATAATCTTGAAAATATAGCACATTGTCTGAACGCGACTTTTGATTGCGCTTACCGTCCAGCCCGCCGTCCAAGACAAAGGCCTTAAAACCTTGCTCTGACAACAACCACGCAGCCGCCTTGCTGCGACGTCCGGTATCACAGTATATCAAATACGTTTTTTCTGAATTTAGCTGACGGGTTTTTAAGCGCAAGAGATTTAACGGAATATTGGCGGAGGAGTCCAAGTGTCCCTCTCCGTATTCGGCATCAGTTCTCACGTCAATACAAACGTAGTCTGCGCTATTTTTTTCAAATTGTTCGCGAGTGATAGTAGCCACATCAGGCTCTTTCAGAAGGTCAATGAAATCACGCTTGCGTAAATGCATGAGCACCCCGTTAGAGGTCATTCTTACCGTGGCATTTCGCACTGCATCGTTCACCAGAGCATCTTCACCAAAACAACGCCCTTCTTGAATACTGGCGACGGTTTCAGGTTTTTTTACGCCGTCAGGTGACTGACTCACTTCAGCGCTGCCTTCTTTAATGAAATAACAACCATCACCAATTTCACCTTGGCGCAAAATAACTTCCTCACTCGAGACAAGCAGAGGAGTTAAACGAGAAAATATTTTCTGCACATTGGTGGGAGGTACTTTATGAAACAGGTTAGATTTAAGCACCGTTGTCATCCAGTGCATATCTTCGTCTAAATCACGCTGGCTACTGATGTCTAACAACAGGTAATCGGCTATTTGACTCCAGGTCAGCAAGCGATCCAGTTTTTCGCTATTGATGCGCACAATGCTGCAATCGCTGGTGGCGCGGGCAGTATACTGGCGGGGAAAATGATGGCTGAGCGGGTTCATACTGGATTGCAGAGACAAATTTTCGACGACGCCAACTGCATTCTCTAGTTCAACTTCACCGTGTAGAACATAAACATGTTCTCGCGTATAACACCCGCGTTCGAAAATTGTATTGCCCTTGAATACGTACTCCACCACACAATGGGGCAGCAGTTCGCTCAAGTGAGCACTGCTCATGGCATTTACTGGAATAAGCGTTTTGGCAATATCGTAATTGAAAGTATGGGTATCCATAACCGTGTAATAATTCCTTTTAATATTCAAGCAAGGCGTTTTTAGCCTCGGGAGTTAAACCTTCAAATCCCCGTCGACCCTGGAGGCCTCCAGAGTGCACAAGCACTAGACGACTGCCCGCTTTCCAAACACCTTCGGCTGCCATAGTTTCAATACCCGCAAATAATTTCGCTGTGTATATAGGGTCGAGCAATAGCCCCGTTTGAGCTTCAAACTTAAGCATGAAGGATCTTAACTCCGGCTTGAGTTTTGCGTAGCCTCCGCCGTGATGCCCTTTAACCAGGTGCCACGATCGTGAATCTTGACCGCACAAGGTGCTTACTAAATTGGCTACTTCCTCGGCCATACTACCCTGACCTTTTAGCACAGACAGACCCCATGCGGTTTTATTGCCACTAAGCCCGGCGGCCACACCAGCCAAAGTAGCCCCTGTACCGCAAGCTACACATATATCGCTGAAATCACCATTTAGAGCCAATTCAGTTGCCATGCTGATCGCTGCACAACCTTTTGCGCCCAAAACATTTGAGCCCCCCTCAGGGATCGTATAAAAACGACCATATTCCTTCAAGAGCTCATCAAAGAGCTCAGCATCAATATGCTCGCCTTTGTTCTGCCTGAATTGCTCCCGCGTCCAATACTTTAATTTCATACCAAAATTTTGAACGTCTTTTAACATGGCCGTTGGCACAGGCTCACCACGAACAATACCCACTGTTTTAATACCGTGAATTTTGCCAGCGGCGGCCAGCGCGTAAAGATGATTTGACCACGCGCCGCCAAAACTCAGTACGGTATCGTGCCCTTGGCGCTTCGCTTCCATCAGGTTGTGATGCAATTTATAGAATTTGTTGCCGGATAACTGGGGGTGAATTAAATCGTCGCGCCTCACAATAACTTCAATACCGTGCGCCTTCATTCTAGGCCAGTGAACGACTTGCAAGGGCACTGTTGCGGCTTGAGCCAATAGTGATTGATCAACCGTAAATTGCATAATCCTGCTCTACCTAAGAACGAAGCGATTTAAGTGCAGGTATAGGGTCTGCCTGATGATGCTCACACCGGTCATTTTCACCCGCGTGAAAGTCACGGGGGGCGGCGACTCGCACTATATTAGCGCCACAAATGCTGCCCCCTTCTGCCAAGGCCTGACACTGAGGCAGCTGATGGTGCTTATGCCACTGTTGGTATTGATCCACACTCACACCGCTCTTTTCCGCGGCATAAGATTGCGGGTTTTCAATATATTTTCCCATATCATCTACTGGAATGGTTATATGCCCAGCCCCAGGTAAAAAGGTCACGAAACTAACGCCCGACAAACTTAAGCGGGACAAAAGCTGGTCCCCACTGTTCGCCATAATGGCCTGTTTCTCTTCCCGCAAGGCCCTTATCTCTTCTTGAAAGCTATTTTCTTGCTCACGACGATAGAGTAGTTCCAACTCGCGCATTTGCAGTTGGTCTTTCAGCTCGGTACGTGCGGCTTCCACCTTTGCTTCTAATTCTAGCTCAAAATTCGCTTCAAGCGCTTCAAGCTGGGCCGCCTCGCCTGTTTGTGCATTGGCGAGCTTATGCTCAAAATACTCACGTACACCTTCAATCTTCTGTGCCTGAGCGTCGATGGTCTGCTTCAGCTGAGCATTGCGCTGCTCGCTATCGTTCAAACCTTGGGTCTGCTCAAAATGCTGCTGTCGATATTGCTGTAAACGCTCTTGATGCTCTAACTGAAGTGTTTTTACTTGTAATTTATGTTGGCTGTTTAGCGTGGCAATACGCAAACGCTGCTCTTTGAGCGTACTGGCCATATGATTGCGGAATTGCTGCTCCCGAGCGGTATCCGTCGCCAAGGCGCTTGCATCCGTCGGCACGCCCTTCTCAGCTGGCTTGAACATCAAGCCTAAGCGATTGTTTTTGATCGCCTTTCTAAGGTTTTGAAAGTGGTTGTTACCAGGCGCCATATCTGGGTCCCAGAGCTTATCCTGATGCCAGGCTACATTGCACTGACTGTGACAGGCTAAGCGGATGGGCCCAGCACCCAAGTCCGGGCCCTTCGCGGCCGTATCGGAAAGCTGCTGAACAGGAATATTCCACTGCTTGTCTGCAAAGCCTTTGGCGTCAAATTGAATAGTGAAAAATACCGCCGAACGAATCGCAAAATCAGAGTCTATACGAACATAAACAGCGTTGAGGTCTTGCTGCCTGAAGTCTGGAATGGGTACGTAGCAATCAAGCACCGCTTCAAACTCAGAGAACAGCATTTCCCTAACGACCTTTAGGCCTTCGAAAAAGACAACGGCTTCCGCCTGTTCTGTAATCTCGTTTAGCATTACCTTACCTGACAAGGGACAAAGGAGTATGTGGGTGGGTGATGATGCTATTATGCCAAATTAACAGCCTTAAAGGTGTGATGTGGTCTGCAGAACACCCAAAATCATGTCTCTGTGAACGATCTATTAAGACTTAAACATTAGCAAAACCCGCTTTAATCCGCCAATAAAGAGCAATACCTGTGAATAAACAATATCCTGCATTCACCCGCCCTATTAAAACAGCCGTAGTGGGTTATGGCTTTTCAGCCAAAACCTTCCATGCTCCCTTCCTTAATGCACTTCAAAATTTCACCTTATCCGCCATAAGCAGCCGTCAAGTTGAAACCGTGAAACGCGACTGCCCTGAGGTCACACACTTCTTAAGCGCAAAAGAGATGCTCTGTGAGAGTGAGGCCGAGTTAGTCATCATTACGGCTCCGAATGACGTGCATTTTTCTCTGGCAAAATTGGCCTTAGAAAACAATAAACATGTAGTGCTAGAAAAACCCTTCGTAACAAAAACTGAGGAGGGAGAAGTACTGATTGCTTTGGCCAAAGAAAAAAACTTAATACTCAGTGTTTATCAAAACCGTCGCTGGGACGGCGATTTTCTAACGGTTGATAAACTCATTAAAGAAAATCGCCTTGGGAAGATTAAAGTATTCGAATCTCACTTCGATCGCTTTCGCCCTAAGGTACAGTCACGATGGCGGGAAACAGCGGCCGTGGGTGGCGGTATTCTATTTGATCTAGGGCCCCATCTTATTGACCAGGCCTTACAACTATTTGGCTTGCCCGAGGCCATTACCGCCACCTGCAGAGCCATGCGAGAGAATTCAGAAAACACCGACTTTTTTCACCTCACACTTCACTACCCGGACAAAGTCGCGCTACTACAAGCGAATTTATTTTGCTCAGGACCCAACATTCGCTTCAGAGTACAAGGAGATGAAGGTAGCTATGAAAAAATGGGGCTCGACCCACAAGAAAGCCGATTAAAAACAGGGCTTGTTCCCAACCAAGCAAGCTGGGCTGATGAAACTGAAGAAGAATATGGTTTTATTTATGAAGCTGACAAGTCACAGCTCGTAAAAACTGAGAGAGGTGGTTATCAGGTGTACTATCAGGAACTTGCTGAGGCCATTCGCAACGGTGGTCCAGCACCGGTTACCGCTGAGCAATCTCTGCAATGTATCAAACTGATTCTTTTAGCAATTGAAAGTAACGACAAGGGTAAAACTCTAAAGGTGAGCGATAAAGCCCACCTCGAGCGTAGAACAATAGCCTAGCCCAGATCACTTTGATCTCTGGCGTCAGCAGCTAAGCTACCTTGGGAGCTTTAGGGCTATAAGCGGCTAAGACCGAGCCGCCAACGATTGTAAAACAAGAAAAAAGCAAGGAAGCACTAAGCACCCCTTCACCGGCGGCTAGCAGTAAAAGAACTGAAATGAGCGGCGTCGCATAAGCAAGGGAACCTAGTAATTGCAGGTTTCCATGTTTAACGCCGTAATCCCAGGTGAAAAATGCAATGCCAACAGGACCTAGACCCAAACCCATTATACCCACCCACTGGCTTATATTTTCAGGCCATACAGTAATTTCCCAGGCAAGGTGACATACCAAGGCCATCACCGCAGTTACTGCACAGAACCAGCCCACGGCGTCGGTAGGAACTGTATTTACAAAGCGACTTGCCACGGAATAAATCGACCAAATAAATGCGCAGGTGATGGCGAGCAAATAACCACTCAGGTATTCTGAGCTAAATCCGCTAACTCCCTGCCCCACCAATATCCAGCACCCAGAAAAGGAAAGTAATGCGCCCAGCACATGTTGCAATTTAAGCCTTGTCTTAGGCAGTAGTGTTGAAAATAGCACGATCAATAAAGGCCACAAATACGCCAACAAACTCACCTCCATTACTGGAGCCTTGCTCATTGCTGCAAAATAGCAAAAATGATAACCAAAGTAAGCCCCAACGCCGATAGCCCAGCTCAGCGGAGGTTGGCGAAGATAACGCAGTCCCGTGTGCCCCTGAAGCCACCAGCGAACATTCATCAAAATAAATGCCACGGTGAATGTCATCGCCATCAGTTGAAACGCCGGAATTTTATCTTCCGTAAGGCGAGTCAGCAGCGCAAGCGTACTCCACAAGAGAATAGAAACGGAGCCAATCAATGTGGCGCGATGTATTTGTGTCACTGGCCTACCTACGCAAATAATTAAATTTTTGAAGCGGTCAGTGTATTAAGCCCTTTAACCCGAGTCTTTAGCGATCTGGCAGACTTTTTTGTCGTTCTGGCGAATATTGCGAGGCGATTGACCAAAATGCTTTCGGAAGCGATCGCTAAATGCGGAAAGGCTCCCGTAGCCAACCGAATTGCTCACCTGCTCTACACTATGCGCGCCTAGTTCTAACATCTGCCAGGCCCGCTGCATACGTTTTTCAGTCTGATATTGCATCGGAGTCATTCCTAGCTGCTGCCGAAAAGCTGGCTAAGCTGACGCGTACTAAGATTTGCTACCCCAGCCAATTCAGCAAGAGGAAGCGATGTAGAAAAGTAGTGATCGAGATGCGCCCGCGCGGCTTCAATGCGGTGATCGAGATGAATTACACCGCCAAAGCGCTCTCTAAGTAACTGAATCAGTAGCACAAGCATTTGGCGCTGACTATTGCCACTGGTGCCACCCTTCACTAGTGCTTGGTGTAAAAACCCAATGTACTGCGCCAAGGTATCATCAACTGGGATAAACGCCGGAAGTGCTTTTAATTCCGGCGCCAATGCGATGGGAACATCGGCCACGAGAAAACAATTTTTCGAGTCTGAAGAAAAACCGTGATCGTAACCCGCCGGAATCACAGCTCCATGCTGCTGAGAGACTCCACCTTCATCCTGCTCCACACGCATGTCTATGCGACCGGCAACAGAAAATACGAGCTGGTGATAATCATGCTGATGAGCCTGAACCTCACTGCAATAGCTGCGAAGGTCCAAAGTCAAATTTTTGGATTCCATTATTGTTGCCTGTAGCAGGAGTGACGATTTGAGAGCTTCGAGCACGCAAAAAATAATCTTCTAGATTTGTTTCTCCAAGCCATTTCGGTATTCGTCAAATAAAACGGAAACGGCTTGATAGGCCGACTCAATATCCGTCATCAATTGTTGTTGAATGTGCGGTTCTTTACAGGATTGTAATTGATTCGCAAGTTCTTGCAATGGCAACGCACCTAAGTTTCCTGCCACGCCTTTTATTACGTGGGCCAAGTGTTCCACTTGATCCAACTCTTCGTTATTTACTGCCTGGATCAGCATGGTTATACGTTCAGGCATATCACGTGCAAACATTTCCAGCAACTTATTGAGTATTTTTTCTTTGCCGCCAATGCGCCTGAATGTATTTTCCTTATCCCATATCACTATAGATTCATTTGCGGCCTTATCAGCAGAAGGTTCAGAATTTTCCATCTGTATATCAGAGAAATGGGATTCTGCCTCAGTATTGACAAGGATTGACTCGTCAGGCCCGAGTGTTGCCATGCTAGGATCAACACTCTCACTCAGCAAAGGCGCGGTCCATTTAACGAGCGCGGCTTGTAATACATCTGGCTCGATGGGTTTGCTCAGGTAGTCATTCATACCCGACTCTAAGCATTTTTCTCTGTCGCCTTTCATAGCGTTTGCCGTCATCGCTATAATAGGTATCCCTTGATTAATTTTGCCAGCCTTGCCCAGCCGAATCTGTCGCGTAGCCTCAAAACCATCCATACGTGGCATCTGGCAATCCATTAACACAACCTGGTAGCGGTCATTTTCTTGGGCATTATTAAGGGTCTGCAGTGCTGCAAGCCCGTCAACCGCGACGTCGGCGGTCAAGTGAATACTTTCGAGAATTCCCAGTGCTACAAATTGGTTAATCTCATTATCCTCAACTAACAGAATACGAATATTGGCAAGCTTATTGTCGACAGGTATGAATTCAGGATCTCTCTGAAGCGAGTATTCGGTGTCGCCTGCTAGCGAATGCAGGTAATGGTGAGTGACCAGAGGGGTAGCCTCTGTTAAAACTTCTCCACCCTCCATTAATACTGACAAAGCGTCGAAAAGGTCAGAAGGCGTTACGGGTTTCGAAAAATAGGCATTGAACCCCAATTGCGCAAAATACTGAGCATCTCCCCGCCCGGCCATGGACGTCATCATAATGAGTTTAATATCTTTAAATCGCGCATCAGCCTTCAAAATGCTGGCAAGTTGCGCGCCATCCATTTCCGGCATCTGCATATCAATGATGCCTATATCAAAAGGACTCGCCCCCGCGTCGGAAAAATTTTCCTCTAAACTCCGTATCGCATCTTCGCCACTGGCCGCCTCCAATATTTGTGCGCCCCAGGGTTCGAGCTGCCCTCGAAGTATTTCGCGATTGGTGGTGTTATCGTCTACAACCAATATGTTTAGTTTATCGATATTAATACTAGGTACACTCCGGCGTTGGTCATGATTTACGCCCAAAGCCACATTAAATTCAAAACAACTACCCGCGCCTGCGACGCTAGTCACTTTGATGTCACCACCCATTTTCTCGCAGAGACTTTTACAGATAGAAAGGCCCAAGCCGGTACCGCCGTATTCTCGTGTAGTTGACGCGTCTACCTGGGTAAAGGTATCAAAGAGAACAGATAATTTATTGGCTTGAATCCCTATGCCAGTATCCGCAACAGAGCACCAAAAAATACCATTATTGTTACTGCCGCGCTCCAAGCTGACCCGTATCACAATTTCACCCTGGGCTGTAAACTTGATAGCATTGCCGACCAAATTTGTCAGTATTTGGCCAAGCCTACTGGGATCACCTTTGACCGCAGAATGTGATAGCTTTGATGTATCTAATATAAGCTCCAAGCCTTTTTCTTGAGCGCGGAAGGCCATGGTTTGAACAAACTCGCCCAACATACAACTAAGGTCAAAATCGATAGTTTCAAGGTCCAGCTTTCCAGAATCAATTTTTGAGAAATCGAGGATGTCATTGATCAATGCCAGCAGTGAATTTGCACTGGATTGAGCGATGTCAGCTTTGTATTCCTGATCCTCGGTTAATTTGCTTTTACGCAAAAGCCCCAACATGCCGACAACGCCATTCATGGGTGTACGAATTTCGTGGCTCATACAAGCTAGAAAGTCCGACTTGGTCTGGTTCAGGCGTTCCAATTCATTAGCACGATCTTCCAATTCTTTATGGGCCTGACTAATCGCAACACTGTTTTCTTCAATTTCCATCTTCTGAGTCTTTAATGACTCATTTTTATCTGCGAGTTTTCGAGCATCGCGCCGCACTCGCGCAAACACCCACCAAAATACCAAGGAAAGCAATCCGGCCATCAAACCGAGAACAAGAAATGTGGCCTTAAGATTTGATTGCGTTAGAAGTTGTGCCTCACTGACAGGAAGCACCACCTCCAGCACTCCGCGCACATCGCCCACACGCCAGTCATTCTTGGGCGTGTCGGGATGAGTATTGTGACAGCTGACACAGGCTTCTCGCATTTCGTCAGCGATGGCGTACCTAATAACGGAACGACCTTCGTAAATTTCGAAACGATAAAAGGGCTGGGAGGGATCCAAGCTAAGTCTCTCCCAAGCGTCGCGAGGAAAATCCTGAGAAAACAATTGCTCGTGTTCAGTCTTACGCCATGGAAATGGATACAAACTGTAAAGGAAGGTTTTTGCTCCGGAACGGTGATTGCCAATACTTTCGCCCAACTTCATGCTGAAGGTCGCAGGCAGCGGAATTGCCCCTTCTCGCTCCTCATAATCGTGGCTCACGGTCAGCCCATGCTTTTTGGCAACCTGAACAACTTCAGAGGTGTAGAGAGTGCGGAATTCAGCTAAGGCTTCAAGGTAGCGCTTGGCGTCAGTCACGGAGCTTTCACGCAGTATTTGTTTAGAGGCGCCCGATAAATAGATAAACGCCAGCAGCATGGACGCAATGGTAATTAGGGACAGTATGAGCAAGGTGTATTTGCTTAAAAATCCGAATACAGGTTGAAATATTGGTCGAGATAACTCATCCATAAATAAACGATTTCTCCTTTAAGACTTCCGTCGAACCCTACACCTGTCGCTTTGCCAGCCTGGCATCTACGGTGCCCCCTTCAAATTGTAGCGAACTTTGGCCATTCAAGCCGAATTACTTGCATTTTGACGCCTAAATCACCTCTGCCCCTCGCGCAAGTGGCAAGGCTGCTCTGATACAAGAAGAGTTTTACTATAAAGAAGGGTGGAGTTCAAAAGTTTATCGAAATAAGGAAAAAGGTGGAGCGGAAACTATAAGGAATTGAATCGAAAAATTAATGGCGGACCGGACGGGACTCGAACCCGCGACCTCCGGCGTGACAGGCCGGCATTCTAACCAGCTGAACTACCGGTCCGCAAAAACTTTTTTAACTTTGACGGGCACATAAT
>Ga0209081_1000476_pt1 | contig 23914 bp, 21 predicted proteins | sample GOMGulsemesocosm_4_FD_184636 | JGI IMG/M metagenome (GOLD analysis project Ga0209081, IMG submission 184636) | Methane-oxidizing microbial communities from mesocosms in the Gulf of Mexico - GOM15B Gulf of Mexico (SPAdes) (version 2) | ecosystem: Environmental > Aquatic > Marine > Cold seeps... | reverse complement strand
GTCTTTAGCACGAACAAAGTTCCTATCAATCAATAAACGAACTTCATCATTAATTGCTTGAGTGGTTACGTCTGAGATCATTTTTGGCTGACCTCCTGTATAACCCATCGCATTTTGATCATCACCATAATTTAATGGGCCCAGTTTTTCTGAGAAACCCCACTCAGTAACCATTTTGCGGGCAATAGATGACGCACGCTCAATATCATTTGAAGCACCCGTTGTTACAGAGTCGGCCCCATAAATAATTTCTTCAGCTAATCGACCACCATATAGGCTAGACAACTGGCTTTCTAACTTACGCTTACTAATACTAATTTGGTCACGCTCAGGCAGAAACATCGTCACGCCTAAGGCACGTCCACGAGGAATAATGGTCACTTTATAAACAGGATCATGCTCAGGCACTAAGCGCCCAACAATCGCATGGCCAGATTCATGATAAGCCGTACATTTTTTTTCTTCATCAGACATCACCATTGAGCGGCGCTCAGCACCCATCAATACTTTGTCTTTAGCGTTTTCCATGTCGTTCATATCGACAACTTTCTTATCAGCACGTGCAGCAAATAAGGCTGCTTCGTTCACTAAGTTAGCTAAATCAGCGCCTGAGAAACCCGGTGTACCTCGCGCGATAATACTTGGTTTAATAGTATCGCTCATAGGTACTTTTTTAAGGTGAACCTTAAGAATTTGCTCACGACCTCTAATATCAGGTAACGGCACCTCAACTTGACGATCAAAGCGACCTGGACGCAATAATGCAGGATCAAGAACATCGGGACGGTTGGTTGCAGCAATAACAATCACACCTTCATTGCCTGAGAAGCCATCCATTTCAACCAATAATTGATTCAATGTTTGCTCACGCTCATCATTACCACCACCCATGCCCACACCACGCGAGCGGCCAACGGCATCAATTTCATCGATAAAGATAATACAAGGCGCGCTTTTCTTCGCTTGTTCGAACATGTCACGCACACGTGATGCACCCACACCGACAAACATTTCAACAAAGTCTGATCCTGAGATACTAAAGAATGGAACTTTAGCCTCGCCAGCAATGGCTTTAGCTAGTAGTGTTTTACCGGTTCCTGGTGAGCCAGACATTAAAATACCACGTGGAATCATCCCACCTAGTTTTTGGAATTTGCTAGGATCTCTTAGGAAGTCAACAACCTCAACAACTTCTTCTTTCGCTTCTTGTACACCAGCAACATCATCAAAAGTTACTTTTATTTCATCTTCAGATAATAATTTTGCCTTACTTTTACCGAAGGACATGGCACCACGACCTGCACCACCACCGCCTTGCATTTGGCGCATAAAGAAAATCCAGACCCCAATAAGTAACAACATTGGGAACCATGAGATTAACAAGGACATTAGAAATGATTGCTGCTCAGGCTCTTTAGCAACGATTTCCACACCGTTTTTCAATAGATCATCAACTAAGTGTAAATCACCTGGGCTACGTGTTGTAAAACGCTCACCAGAAGTTTTCTTGCCCACAATATTAGGCCCATCAATAGACACCGTACTAACCTGTCCGGCATTAACAGAGCTTATAAACTGGGAATAACTCAATGCACTCCCTTGCTTACGTTCGGAACCGCTAAAGTTACTGAAGACTGACATCAATACGCCAGCGATCACCACCCACATAATTATATTCTTAACCATTTCGTTCAAATTAGTACTCCCTAGCTATGATTGTGGCAATAGACACAAGTAAGACTGTTGTAGTTATTATTCGTTCAATACTATATGGGGCTAGGTTACTACAATTTCAAGCCTTTTGCCAAAAGGTATACCTCACGGCTTCTAGCACGTGACGCTTTGGGCTTCCGAATGACCACGCTGAGAAATGATCCTCTGGCCTGCTTCACGTATTGGTCAAAACCTTCACCTTGAAACAACTTAATAAGAAATACACCTTTTGGCGCCAAACTATTAATGGCAAAGTCTAATGCCAATTCAGCCAAGTACATTGATCTAGGTTGATCGACGGCTTTACTGCCACTCATATTAGGGGCAATATCTGACATAACAAGGTCAATGGGTTTTTCATCAATAATAGTTTGAAGTTGCTCAAAAACAGCATCATCACTAAAATCACCTTGAATGAAGTCAACACCGTTAATCGGCTCAATCTCAAGTAGGTCCAGCGCAATGACATGCCCTTTCGACCCTACTTTTTTTACCGCATATTCAGACCAACCACCCGGTGCAGCGCCTAAATCCACCACCACTTGATTAGCACGTACCAGCTTGTCTTTCTTATCAATCTCTTCAAGTTTAAACACGGCTCTAGAGCGTAAGCCCATTTGCTGGGCTTTTTTAACATACTCATCGCTGAAGTGCTCATCCAGCCATTGTTGCTTGTTTTTATGTTTTGTCATTCGTACCGTACCTAGGTTTATTAAAGGTAGACGGACGGCTTCCATTAATAGCGAAAACCTCCGCTCAGTGCTACTTTAAGTGTAAAATGCCCGACTTAATTCAATACCTAGCGATAAATACCATGGCTCTAACAAACCAACAAAAGAAAAAGCTTAAAACTCATGCACACAGTCTTAAACCTGTCGTTATGCTTGGTCAATCAGGCCTTAGCAGTACCGTGCTTGATGAAATTGAACAGGCGATTGAACACCACGAGTTAATTAAAGTGAAAATAGCCGCCGCTGATCGCGATGAAAAGAAAGCGTTTATTCAGCAAATTGCTGAGAAAACTCAATCTGATATCGTTCAAACCATCGGCTTTATGGCTGTTTTTTACCGTGAAAATTCAGATAAAAAAGCTTATTCGTAACGTACTTCGGTAATTTCGTATTCGGTGTTTCCGGCTGGCGCTTTCACTTCAGCAACATCACCTTCTTCCTTACCAATAAGCGCTTTGGCGAACGGTGAAGCATAAGATATTAAGTGATTCTTAATATCTGCTTCATCTTCACCAACGATGGTATAGGTTATAACTTCTTCCGTTTCTATATTTTCAAGCTCAACAGTACAACCAAATATCACCTTGCCGTTCGCATTCAACGTTGATATATCAATTACTTGTGCATTACCCAGCTTGCTTTCAATATCACGCACTCTTGCTTCAACTAATCCCTGCTCTTCACGGGCTGCATGGTATTCAGCATTCTCTTTTAAATCACCGTGCGCACGCGCATCGGCAATCGCTTCAGTAATTCTAGGGCGACGAACATTTTTAAGGTCATCCAACTCGGCTTTTAAACTTTCAGCGCCTTTTTTAGTTAACGGTGTTTTATTCATAATATTTCCTACTGTTTAGTTACGCGCTTGCAGATCATGCAGCTCTCTAACCTCTTTAACACTGATGTCGGCTAGTGCATCAACCGTCGCTTTAGCGCCAGCGATCGTTGTACAGTAAGTTGCTTTGTTTTGTAGCGACTCACGGCGTATAGGAAAGGAGTCTTGGATGGCTTGTTTACCCTCAGTGGTATTAACCACCAGCTGAATACTCTCATTCTTAATAATATCGACGATATGAGGGCGTCCTTCATTAACCTTATTCACTATCGTACATTTAATACCAGCCTTTTTAAGTGCCGCTGCTGTACCACCGGTCGCCAATATTTCTTTACCGCGTAACACGAGTGTTTGTGCCACTTCGATCATTTTCACTTTATCGGCATCACGCACACTAAAGAGCACTTTATCTTTATCACACAGCTCAATACCTGCAGCACGTTGTGATTTACCAAAGGCTTCACCAAACGTATCACCAACACCCATGACTTCACCGGTTGATTTCATTTCAGGGCCGAGCAAAGGATCTACATTTGGGAACTTAACAAATGGGAAAACAGACTCTTTTACAGAGAAATAATCTGGTACAACTTCTTCCGTCGTACCTTGCTCTACAAGTGATTGACCCGCCATACAACGTGCAGCGATCTTTGCTAATGGATAGCCTGTTACTTTAGACACAAAAGGTACAGAACGTGAAGCACGAGGGTTCACCTCAAGAATATAAATATCCTCCCCTTTAATAGCAAACTGAATATTCATTAAACCGACCACACCCAGCTCTTTAGCCAACTGCTTAGTCTGAACACGCATTCTATCTTGGATATCTTTGCTTAAATCAAACGGTGGTAATGAACACGCTGAATCACCGGAATGGACACCCGCTTGTTCAATATGCTCCATGATGCCACCAATCAATAGGTCTTCACCATCAAAAATAGCATCCACATCCACTTCGACTGCATCATCAAGGAAACGATCTAATAACACCGGAGAGTCATTAGAAACGCTAACCGCTTCACGCATATAAGTACGTAACTCTGATTCATCATAAACAATTTCCATCGCACGACCGCCCAGTACATAAGAAGGTCTAACGACAAGTGGGTAACCAATTTCTTCGGCCAATAAAACCGCTTTTTCTGGTTCACGTGCGGTTCTATTCGGCGGCTGTAATAAACCTAAACGCTCGACTAACTGCTGGAATAACTCACGATCTTCGGCTAAATCAATTGCTTTAGGCGAAGTACCAATAATTGGCACACCGGCCGCTTCTAGCGCTTCAGCCAATTTAAGCGGGGTTTGCCCACCATACTGTACGATAACACCCGTTGGCTTCTCGATATTAACCACTTCAAGCACATCTTCAAGCGTTAATGATTCAAAATACAAACGATCTGAAGTATCAAAATCTGTTGAAACTGTTTCAGGGTTACAGTTAATCATAATGGTTTCATAACCATCTTCACGCATCGCTAATACAGCATGCACACAACAGTAATCAAACTCAATACCTTGACCAATTCTGTTTGGACCACCGCCCAACACCATAATCTTCTTACGGTCTGTGGGTTTAGATTCACATTCTTCTTCATACGTTGAATACATATAAGCGGTTGATGAGGAAAACTCACCCGCACATGAATCAATACGCTTATAAACAGGACGAATATCAAGCCCATGTCTATGTGCTCTAACCGCTGACTCATCAACAGCGAGCAAGCTAGCTAAACGCGCATCGGCAAAACCTTTGCGTTTTAAACGCCACATCGTTTTATAATCAATCGCTGATAACGCGACGCCCGTTAAAGCATCTTCCTCTTTAATCAGATCTTCAATTTGCACCAAGAACCAACGATCAATTTTTGTTTGATTAAAGATACTTTCTAAACCGAAACCTTTTCTAAAAGCATCGGCCACATACCAAATACGATCAGCGCCCGGCTGTTGAATTTCATGACGCAAGGTGGCATCAGTCGCTTCATCATCAAGATCTACAATAGGATCTAACCCGTTCATACCCGTTTCAAGACCACGCAATGCTTTTTGTAATGATTCTTGGAAGGTACGACCCACCGACATCACTTCACCCACTGATTTCATTTGGGTGGTCAGGCGATCATCCGCCATTGGGAATTTCTCAAAAGTAAAACGAGGAATCTTAGTAACAACATAATCAATAGAAGGTTCAAATGATGCAGGTGTCGCACCACCTGTAATTTCATTACTCAGCTCATCTAAGGTATAACCAATCGCCAATTTTGCAGCTACTTTAGCAATCGGAAAGCCCGTTGCTTTTGATGCTAGCGCAGATGAACGAGAAACACGTGGGTTCATTTCAATAACGATCATATCGCCATTGTCAGGGTTAATCGCAAATTGAACGTTTGAACCACCTGTGTCCACACCAATTTCACGTAACACATCAATCGATGCATTTCGTAATATTTGGTATTCTTTATCAGTTAGTGTTTGTGCAGGCGCAACGGTAATCGAGTCACCCGTATGCACACCCATTGGGTCAAAGTTTTCAATTGAACAGATAATAATGCAGTTATCTTTATGATCACGCACCACTTCCATTTCATATTCTTTCCAACCCAGCACCGACTCTTCAATCAAAAGCTCATTAGTTGGCGATAAGTCTATACCACGTGTACAAATTTCAATAAATTCTTCGCGATTATATGAAATGCCACCGCCACTACCACCCATCGTAAATGATGGACGAATAATGGTTGGGAAACCAATTTTTTCTAAGGCTTCAAAAGCCTCTTCCATCGTATGAGCAACGAATGAGCGCGGTGTTGATAAACCAATTTTAGTCATCGCTTTCTTAAATAAATCGCGATCTTCAGCTTTATCAATGGCTTCTTTAGATGCACCGATCATTTCTACATTGTGTTTAGCTAAAACACCGTGACGATCAAGATCTAAGGCACAATTAAGCGCTGTTTGCCCACCCATTGTTGGTAGCAATGCATCTGGCTTTTCTTTTTCAATAATTTTTTCAACGGTTTGCCAATCTACAGGTTCTATGTAAATAGCATCGGCCGTTTCAGGGTCGGTCATAATCGTTGCTGGATTAGAATTCACCAGAATAACGCGGTAACCCTCTTCCCTTAACGCTTTACACGCTTGGGTCCCTGAATAATCAAACTCACAAGCCTGACCAATAACAATAGGACCTGCGCCCAATAGTAAAACTGATTTTATGTCGGTTCTTTTTGGCATAGTCGTCTTTTATACGTTTTTATGCGATGCCATCATCGCGGTAAATTGATCAAATAGGTACACAATGTCTTGTGGTCCTGGGCTTGCTTCTGGGTGTCCTTGGAAGCTGAATGCTGGGCAGTCTGTACGTTCGATACCTTGCAAGCTCTTATCAAATAAAGACACATGAGTAGCTTTAAGGTTATCAGGTAAGGAATCCGCATCCACAGCAAAGCCATGATTCTGACTCGTGATCATCACACGTTTTGTTGATAAATCTTGTACTGGGTGATTAGCACCATGATGACCAAACTTCATTTTCACTGTTTTTGCACCACTGGCTAACGCCAATAACTGATGACCTAAACAAATACCGAAGACAGGTACTTTTTCTTTTAAAATTTGCTGGATCGCACTAATTGCGTAATCACAAGGTTCTGGGTCGCCCGGGCCATTGGATAAGAACACGCCATCAGGCTTCATCGCCAATACTTCAGACGCCGGTGTTTTTGCCGGCACGACATGAACACTGCAACCTGCATTGACTAATAAATTCAGGATATTACTTTTAGCACCAAAGTCATAAGCAACCACCTTGTATTTAGCCGCTGGCTTAGCCACTGAACCTGGCTTTAATTGCCAAATAGAGTTCGTCCACTCGTAAGGTTTCTCACTCGTCACAACTTGCGCCAAATCAAGCCCTTTTAGCGAAGCTGCTTCTTTCGCTTCTTGTAAAGCAAGCGCTTCATCAACTTCTGGCCCAGCAATAATACAACCACGCTGCGCACCTTTTTCACGAAGAATACGCGTTAACTTACGTGTATCAATATCAGCAATGGCCACAATACTGTGTCGCTTCAAATAATCAGACAAGGACTCTTCTGAGCGCCAATTACTGTGCAATAAAGGTAAATCACGAATAACTAAGCCACGCGCATGAACAGCCGTAGACTCCTCATCTTCAACATTGACTCCAACATTACCAATATGTGGGTACGTTAAAGTAACAATTTGATGAGAGTAGGAAGGATCAGTAATAATTTCTTGATACCCCGTCATCGCGGTATTAAAAACAACTTCACCGGTTGTAAGCCCTTGGGCTCCAATGGAGACACCCTTAAAAACACTGCCGTCTTCAAGAACTAATATTGCTATATCAGTCAAATTACACCACCTTTAGATATGCAAAACGGGAAGAACCTAGCTGGCACTACCCGTTTTGATTGTTAATATGTATATGAGGCGGATTTTACTGGATTTTATACCTTTTTGTCCAATGTAACGCAGTCATATTTGTTAATTTTATCTAGCGGCATCTAAGGATTGCGCAAGATAAGCATTCATTATTAATGTTGGGTCTTCAATTAACTTTCCTTTCCACTCACCCAACGGCACTTCCGACTGTATCAAGCCACGTAAAATACCTACATTATCCGTACGCCCTACAGTCACCGCACCCACTAATAAATCATCTTTAAAGTTAAGGCGAATATACTTATAGTTCTCTTTATCAAGCATTGAAGCCGTTTCACCACCTTCTACACCACCCCAACTACCAAATGAGGTTGAGACAAGACCTGATGTGTCCAATACATTCATACTTAAGCTACCTTTATAAGTAGCTGCACCACCCATCATATTAACCGCTGCAATTCTGCCGTGATCAACAGCCGTTGGTTGAATAGCATGAACCGACTGCCCACCGGTTGAAAAATCTAACCCTTGAGCAACATCACCTGCAGCATAAATATCGTCTACGTTAGTATGTAAACCTGCATCCACCAAAATACCATTATCTGTTTCAACGCCGCTGCCTTCTAAAAACTCAACATTGGAGTAAACACCCGTTGCAACAATAATTAAATCGAACTCCGTTAAGCTATCATCGTCTCGTCTAAGCGCAGGACCTGCCTCAATTGATTTGATAGTTGAAGGAACAATGGTAGAGACACCTTTCGCCTCACACCATGATTTAATCATATCACCGGCCGTTTCATCCATCATTCGGCTAACCATACGGCCAGTACGACCCATCATCACAGTAAGGTCAACACCTTTTTTCAACATGGCTTCAATAATAATCGAGGCAACAAAACCCGCTCCAAGCAGAGCAACTTTTGCACCCGGCTTAATATGCGTCATAATTTCTCGACCATCCGCTAACGTCCAACAGTTAACCACTCCCGCATTATCTGCACCTGGGAAAGGTGAGTTAGCCGGTCTTGAGCCAGTTGCAATTAATAACTTATCGTAGTCGTATGCATCACCATTATCGAGAATAACTTTATGCTCTTTAGACTCAACCTTTTCCACCTTTGCATGCACATGGGCGATATTAAGGCTTTCAAAATGACCTTCTGTTTTTCTAAGGTGCGTACCACTATCTTCAATAATACCACTTAAATAATAAGGCAATGCCATACGTGAATAAGGCTGCTCTTGCTCAAGGCCAATCATCGTAATTGAACAGCTAGCATCCGCTTTGCGTAAGGTTTCTGCTGCTCTGACAGATGCAGGACCCGCACCAATTAATACATACTTTTTTGTTTTTATTGTCATTGATTCTTCTGCTTGTAGTTGTTGTTTTTCCTGAGGCACAGAGGAAGAAGGGGCTGTCTGCTGCTCTGCCTGCGTAGACGGCTCGTGCTTTTCTTTATTCGAACCAAAGCCAAGCATTGCTGCAATTTTACATAAAATACCCATCATCAAACCTCCAAGTTATCTTAAAAGTGACGTTAAGGAATCCCTGATTAAGTCGATTAGAATATAGGCTTACTAAAACAATTGAACTGGATCAGAGGCTCCTTAAACTAAACCACGGCAAAAGCCGTGATTTAGAAATACTACCAGAAAACAGCAATGATGCTAGTGAAGTTTTAGTCCTTCAAATTTAATACATCTTGCATATCATATAGACCAGCCGACTGAGCCGACAACCAACACGCCGCACGTACTGCTCCAGTCGCAAATGTCATACGACTCGTGGCTTTGTGAGTGATTTCAATACGTTCACCCTCATCAGCAAACATAACGGTATGCTCGCCCACAATATCGCCTGCCCGAATAGTAGAAAAACCAATCGTTCCACCTTCACGCTCGCCAGTAATACCTTCACGTGCATAAACTGCGCAATCATCCAATTTCTTGCCCATAGCCTCAGCTACAACTTCACCCATGATAAGTGCAGTACCTGATGGAGCATCGACTTTATGCTTGTGATGCGCCTCAATCACTTCAATATCAACCGACTCACCAATCGCTTTAGCAGCCAACTCAAGTAATTTTAACGTTACATTAACGCCAATACCCATATTGGGCGCAAAGACAACAGGAATGGTTTTAGCGGCAGCACTAATTTTCTCTTTTTGTGCCTCGGTAAAACCTGTTGTACCAATAACCATTGCCTTATTATTACGCACACACTCATCAAGCTTTTCAATACAAGCATCTGGTCGAGTAAAATCAACAATCACATCAAACTGATCAAGTACTGAGGGCAAATCAGAAACAACAAGCACACCTTGTTTACCAAGCCCTGCTGCTTCACCAGCATCCACACCAATAGACTCTGAACCTACGCGCTCAATAGCCGCAGAAAAGACAGCCGATTCATTTTGAAAGCACGCCTTAATTAAATTTAGGCCCATTCGGCCACTCGCACCCGATATTGCAATTTTAGCCATGATTGACTCCCCTACGAAGATTTCATTTTATCAAAAAAGCTTTTCACGCCATCCATCCAAGAATGTTCTTGAGGGCTATGTCGTGTGCCGCCTGTTTTAAAGGAGTCAGCTAATTGTTCAACCAATTTTTTCTGCTCAGCCGTTAGATTGACTGGCGTTTCAATATTCACGCGACACATTAAATCACCCACTGGCCCACCTCTTACCGGCTTAACACCTTTGCCTCGTAGCCTGAATAGCTTACCTGTTTGCGATTCTGCTGGAATTTTCAACTTAACCTTACCCGCCAACGTTGGCACTTCAAGCTCACCACCCAGTGCTGCTGCTGCAAAACTGATAGGCATATCACAATACAAATTTGCACCATCGCGGGTAAATATATCGTGTTCGCGCACATTAACTTGAACGTATAGGTCACCCGACGGTCCGCCGTGATCACCTGCCTCACCTTCTCCACCCAAACGTATACGATCACCCGTATCAACACCCGCTGGAATTTTTACTGATAATGTTTTTTGCTCTTTTGTTTTCCCTGTACCTCGACATTTACCACAAGGATCTTTAATCACCGAGCCCGCACCACGACAAGTAGGGCACGTTTGCTGAACAGAAAACATACCTTGCTGCATACGAACTTGGCCATGCCCAGCACAAGATGAACAAATGCTCGTATCGCCACTTTTTGAACCGGAACCTTTACAGCCAGTACACGTAACAGAACTTGGTACTTTAATTTTAGTTTCCATACCCGATACCGCGTCTTCCAACGACATATCAAGGTTGTAACGCAAATCAGCTCCCCGCGTTACTTGGCTACGACGACCACCACCGCCCCCGCCACCAAAAATATCGCCAAACACATCACCAAACACATCACTAAATGAGTCGCCACCGGGGTGTCCACCACGCCCACCCATGGACTGGTCAACACCAGCATGGCCAAACTGGTCGTACGCTGAACGCTTTTGCTCATCACTTAAGATGGCATACGCTTCTTGAATGACTTTAAACTTTTCCTCAGCATCAGGGTTATCAGTATTTCTATCGGGATGATATTTCATCGCCAAACGTCGATACGATTTCTTGATTTCGCGGCCACTCGCATTGCGAGCAACTTCTAGTACTTTGTAAAAATCTTCTTTTTCCATAATTCTCAAATCTTAAATACGCCAAAGCCACCGATAAATCGGCGGCTATGGCGCAGCCCAAATGGGCTATGTTTTAGTTAGTTAGGCAATAAAAATTACTTCTTATCGTCTTCTTTAACCTCTTCAAATTCAGCATCAACCACGTCATCGGCTTGCGCATCTGACTCAGCTTCTGGCGCAGCACCCTCAGGTGCACCTTCAGCGCCCGCATCAGCATACATTTTTTCAGCTAATTTACCTGATAAAGCCGTTAATGCTTCAGTTTTTGCTTCAATCGCTTCTTTATCGTCGCCTTTAACCGCTTCTTGTAACTCAACAATCGCTGCTTCAATATCGGTTTTTTCTTGCTCTTCAACCTTATCACCCATTTCTTCAATAGATTTTTCGGTTGCGTGAATCATACCATCGGCAGTATTTCTTGCTGTTACTAGCTCATGCAATTTTTTATCTTCTTCAGCATGAATTTCAGCATCGTTAATCATTTTTTCAACTTCTTCATCAGACAAACCACTAGAAGCTTTAATCACAATAGATTGCTCTTTGCCAGTCGCTTTATCTTTGGCAGATACATTCAAGATACCGTTAGCATCAATATCAAACGATACTTCAATTTGTGGTGTGCCACGACGCGCAGGTGGAATATCTTGTAAGTCGAAACGACCTAATGATTTATTGCCTGAAGCTATTTCACGCTCACCTTGTAAAACATGAACGGTTACCGCTGTTTGGTTATCTTCTGCTGTTGAGAATGTTTGGCCTGCTTTACTCGGAATCGTTGTATTCTTTTCAATCAGCTTAGTCATCACCCCACCCATGGTTTCAATACCAAGAGATAAAGGTGTCACATCTAATAGTAGAACATCGGTCACATCACCCGCTAATACACCCGCTTGAATCGCCGCACCAGAAGCCACTGCTTCATCAGGGTTAACGTCTTTACGAGGTTCTTTACCGAAGAATTCAGCAACCACTTCTTGAACCTTAGGCATACGTGTTTGACCACCCACCAAAATCACATCATCAATTTCTGACGCTGATAAGCCAGCATCTTCAATTGCTGTTGCACAGGGACCAACAGTACGTTCAACTAGGTCGCCCACAAGTGACTCTAGTTTTGCACGTGTTAACTTAACATTTAAATGCTTAGGGCCTGTTGCATCCGCCGTAATGTACGGTAAGTTCACATCGGTTTGTTGATTAGATGACAACTCAATTTTCGCTTTTTCAGCCGCTTCTTTTAAACGTTGCAGTGCTAATGGGTCATTATGTAAGTCAACGCCATTTTCTTTTTTAAATTCATCAGAAAGGAAATCAATAATGCGCAAATCGAAATCTTCGCCACCTAAGAATGTATCACCATTCGTTGATAACACTTCAAACTGATGCTCACCGTCCACTTCAGCAATTTCAATAATTGAAACATCGAATGTACCGCCACCTAAGTCGTATACCGCAATCGTACGATCGCCTCTCTTCTTGTCCATACCATAAGCAAGCGCAGCAGCGGTTGGCTCATTAATAATACGCTTAACTTCAAGACCGGCAATTTTACCTGCATCCTTAGTTGCTTGACGCTGTGAGTCATTAAAGTATGCAGGAACGGTAATAACCGCTTCAGTAACTTCTTCGCCTAAATAAGCTTCCGCATCTTTTTTAAGCTTCATTAAGATACGCGCTGCAATTTCTGGCGGAGCCATTTTCTTGCCTTGCGCTTCAATCCACGCATCGCCATTATCAGCAGCAACGATTTTATAAGGCACCATGCTCACATCTTTTTGCACAACGTTGTCTTTAAACATACGACCAATTAAACGCTTTGCTGCAAACACAGTATTTGTTGGGTTTGTTACCGCTTGACGTTTTGCCGATTGGCCAACTAATACTTCATCGTCTGAGGTAAACGCTACGATAGATGGCGTCGTTCTTGCGCCTTCACTGTTTTCAAGAACTTTAGCACTGTCGCCATCCAGTACGGCAACACATGAGTTCGTTGTTCCTAAATCTATGCCAATAATTTTAGCCATTTGAATATCTCCAAAATTTACTTTAATTTTCTGTTAACTACGATATGGGGCTGATAATCTTTTATTCAAGCCTGCTCGTCAATTTTCACGGTATCTGTGGGGGCCTGCGGTTGTGACTGAGCAACAATCACCATCGCTGGGCGTAATAAACGGTCATTCAATGTGTAGCCTTTTTGAAAGACTTGCATCACTGAATTTGGCTCATGATCCGGACTTGGCACCATAGAAATAGCCTGATGCAAATCAGGGTTGAATGCATCACCAATAGGATTGACTTGAACCACGCCTGATTTCTCTAATGATGAAATAAGCTGCTTATAAGTCAACTCCATCCCTTCTTTAAGGGCGGTTGTTTCTGCCTCACTCTCATCCGCTGCGGCAAGACCCATTTCTAGGCTATCGACAACAGGCAGCATTTCTTTCGCAAATTTCTCTACCGAAAAACGGTGCGCCTTTTCAATGTCTTTCTGAGTACGTCGGCGAATATTTTCTACTTCAGCTTTAGCTAATAATAACTTATCCCAATTATCATTCGCTGTTGCATTGGCCTTTTCTAATTCTGCCGCTAGGTCAACAACGCCTCCTTCAGCTTCCACAGGCTCCTCTTCAGTCACCACCTCGCCCACTAAAATTTCTTCGGTATCAACAGCGTCTTGTTGGACGTCAGCTTGATCTGTCGTTTCTTCAGATCCCATAGTTATTCCTCATTATTTTTAAACTTAAATTTTCAGCATTCATTACTTAACAGTAACCTCTATGCTTGCCACCAATAAATGGCGATTATTTTTTGCATTTCAAGGCCTTGATCAAAATTCACCATTATTTCCAATAATTTAAAGACAAGCTGAGCCAATTGCCTAAAATCAACCCTTTTGATCAATAAAGAATTCCATACCAGTAGACACACTCACAAACCCATAAAAACAGCAAATAAGAGCGTGGAAACTTATGAAATAGTTTTAATTTATCCTTTATATTGCATTTAAGCGCGACATTTTAGGCGCAAAAGCATCCACTTGGTGTAAAATTTTGCTTCCAAATGAGAGTTATTAATGAATATACAATTTAAACGCATCGGGTTGATCTCAAAACCTAATGCCCCTGATATATCGCCGACCATTCACGCACTATGCACCTTACTCATTGAGCTTGGTGTTACCGTACATATTGATCCTGAGACAGCCTGCCATACCAATCTGGCCCGTGACAACATCGTTCCTATTGATGAGTTAGCAAAGCATTGCGACCTTGTTATCTCTATTGGGGGGGATGGCACATTACTTTCTGCTGCACGCGCATTGGTTAATAGCAACGTTCCATTAATTGGCATTAATTTAGGTCGACTCGGCTTTTTGGTGGATATCTCACCTAAAGATATTAGCGACAAAGTTCAGCAAGTACTTTGTGGCGCGTACCACGCTGAAGAACGTATCATACTAAAGACTCAAATCATTCGTGATGAGCGCGTTATTCACCAGCAGTCAGCATTCAACGAAGTAACGCTGCATCGTTTAAAGTCTCCTGGCTTAATTGATATAGAAACCTATGTTGATAATAACTTTGTAAACTCTCAGCGTTCCGATGGTTTAATTATTGCCACACCAACGGGTTCAACAGCCTACGCTCTATCAGGTGGTGGCCCATTAATGCACCCATCCTTAGATGCTATGGTGATGGTTCCTATTAACCCACACACACTGAGCAACCGTCCTATTGTGGTTGATGGTAAGAGCAACATTGGTATTAAATTTAGCCAACGAGATAACCATAAAGCTCAAATAACCTGCGATAACGTTATATTGCCAGACACACAAGAAGGTGATTTCATTAACATTCAGCGACACAGTAATAAGATTCGCCTATTACACCCAAATGATCACGATTTCTTCAATACCCTGCGAGTAAAGCTCGGCTGGAGCTCTGCACCACAACCTTAAACAAAATATGCTTAAATCTATCGATATAAAAGGACTTGCCGTTGTCGATCAGCTCAACCTTGAGCTAATGCAGGGAATGACTGTTCTCAGCGGTGAAACGGGTGCAGGTAAATCCATTCTTCTCACGGCGATGAAGCTATGTCTTGGTGAGCGCGCTGATCCGAACCTATTACGCCCCGGCGTTGATAAAGCGGATATTAGCCTAGATTTTGATATTTCAAAATCAGCTAGATGCTTAACCTGGTTAAAAGAGAGCGAGTTAAACGACGAAAATGAATGCTTAATTCGCCGCACCATTAGTGCCGACGGACGCTCTAGGGCCTTCATCAACGGTCAGGCCGTTAACCTAAAAACACTGCAAAAATTATCACAGCACCTTATTAGCATTCATGGGCAACATGCACACTTAGATTTGTTATTACCCGAAAAGCAAAGTGAGCTACTCGATAATTCACTCAACAAACAAAGCATTCTTACTCATTGCCAGCAACAGTACCAACAGTGGAAAGCACTAAAGGATGAGCTCACGACATTAACCGATGGTAATACTGATAATGACAGTGAAAAACAATTACTAAGCTACCAAATCAATGAGATCGAGCAAACAGAGCTCCTTCATTTAGATTATCAACAAGTAGTTCTGCAACATAGTCGCTCATCCAATATGAATAAGATTATTGAATTAGCTGAAGAGCAAGCCAGCACGCTCTATGAAAACGATAATAACTCCATTCACAGCTTGCTCAGCCGCTCTGCTCATGAGCTAAGCACTCTCGCCGAACTATCAGCTGAATTTACTGACATTTCCGAACAAATCAATGAAACGGTTATTCAAGTTCAAGAAGCGGGTCGTGAGCTAAGAGGAAAAATCGATCAACAAGAAAGCGATCCTGCTCAGCTTAATAAACTAGACCAACAGCTCAGTGACATTCACCAGCTTGCTCGTAAACTACATGTAGAGCCAGAACAACTACAGGAAAAGTACGAGCAACTTAGCACTCGTCTACAGTTATTAGACAATAGACATGAGCGCTTAACGGCATTACAAGTAGAAATTAGCCAAGCCGAAGAAGCTTACGCAAGTAGCGCAGAGCTGCTATACAAGGAACGACTCAGTTGTGCACAAAAACTTAGCATTAAAATTAGTAAAACATTAAAAACACTTGGTTTACCTGATGGAAAGCTAGATATTCAAGTGACTCACAATACCGAGCAAAAGCCACAAAGAAACGGCTTAGATGACGTACTGTTATTAGTGACAACAAACCCAGGAATGCCCGCTGCTGCGCTCAATAAAGTGGCTTCTGGCGGCGAGCTTTCTCGTATTAGCTTAGCGATACAAGTCGTTAACAGCCAACGCAACACCACACCCACCTTAGTCTTCGATGAAGTCGATGCTGGTATTGGCGGCGGAGTTGCTGAGACGGTAGGCGCTTGCCTACGCAGCATAGCTTCAGGGCGGCAGGTATTATGCGTCACCCACTTGCCTCAAGTAGCCTCACAAGGCCATCAGCATTTATTTGTCAGTAAAGAAAAAGCAAGCGAGCAAACAAAAACCAAAATAAGCAAGCTAGATAAACAAGGCCGTATTGATGAAATTGCACGCATGTTAGGCGGTGTCAAAATATCAGCAACTACTCTCGCACATGCTGAAGAAATGCTTCTTCAACCAGTTTAAAGAATTGTTATAAAAACAAACGCCACCGTATCATTGCAAAAGCATCCATAAAACCTTTGCACGACTGCTCTTCCGTGCCATCCGTACCTAAGCTACTCTGTGCAGCTTGAGCAGACACCGTAAATATAGAGACTATGATCTGTCATTTTATAGCCTTTCTCTTTAGCAATCGCTGTTTGACGCTGCTCAATCACCTCATCATAAAACTCATCTACATGGCCACACTTAACACATAAAATATGATCATGATGCTCACCTTTATTAAGTTCAAAGACTGAGCTTCCACCTTCAAAATGATGTCTATTAACTAAGCCTGCTGCTTCAAATTGAGTTAATACTCGATAAACCGTTGCCAAGCCAATTTCCTCACCCTCCTCTAACAAAGCCTTATACATCTCCTCAGCTGACAAATGTTGATTAGCATTTGCCTCCAGCATATCGAGAATTTTTAAACGCGGCAATGTCACTTTCAAACCAGCTGCGCGTATATCTTTTGACTCCATTAGAACCTCATCTTTGGGGTGGATAAAAAAGTGAGATAATGTATCATCACTCATTCCTAAATCATACACAGTTAGCCTTAAATGCGAAAGTTTCTCATTATATTAACGGCATTCATTGCCATTCAGGCCCTAACAGCTTGCTCTAGCACTAAAACATTAAACGAGGAAATGCTAGCCGCTGCGGATAAACTACCCGGTGTTTATAAAATAGACGTGCGCCAAGGTAATTTAGTAACTCAAGAAATGATTAACCAGCTTCGCCCTGGCATGAATAAAAGACAGGTCACATTCATTCTTGGAACGCCCCTATTGGTTGACCCCTTCCATAAAGACCGTTGGGATTATTTTTACGACTTAAAAACAGCCGGCAAGCAAGCAAAGCAGGAACGAATCACTGTCTTCTTTGCTAACAATGAACTGGTTAATTTGCGCGGTAATTTCAAACCCAGCAATCAATTCCAGCCGATGATGATCAACACCGAAGTGGTTGATGTACCTAAGCGCGAAAAAGAAGAACAGGGGCTCATTGAAAAAGCCTTACATTCACTCGGCATTGAGTATGATGAAAAATTCTAAACACGATATAAATCCGCTATTACATAAAGTTAATCAAACACCGCATGCAACACAGCTGAAACTTGAACTGATTGATGCTAAAGATACGACTGTTACCCTAAAGCTACCTTTTGGCGAACACCTTATTGGCGACCCATTTAAACGAATCATGCATGGCGGTGCTATCTCTACCTTAATGGATACTGTTTGCGGTGCTGCCGTGTTCCAGGCACAAGGGAACTTTCAATCGATGGCCACTTTAGACCTTAGAGTTGACCATATGAAGCCCGGTGAGCCTGATGCTGATGTCTACGCAACCGCAGATTGTTATCGTCTAACTAACACCGTTGCTTTTATTCGAGCAACGGCTTACACCAAAGATATTAACGACCCAATTGCGACGGCTGTTGCTTCATTTATGCGTTCCAATGTAGAGTTTCCGGTAAGGTAATATGAATTTATTTAATAAAATAAACGAATTAAAGTCCAGTAACGATTATGAGAGTTTAGTGTCTCTCGTTCCTTACGCAAAAACCATTGGCGTTGAAACCAGCCTCGTTGGTGATCATATCGTTTCTACGCTCCCTTATATCGAGAGCAATATCGGCAACCATGCAATACCAGCCTTACACGGTGGTGCTGTCGCTGGTTTTATGGAAGTTGCCGCTATATTTCACCTAATGTGGACAGGTGAGCTTAAGCAAATGCCTAAGGTTATCGATTTTTCAATTGATTACCTCCGTACGGGCCATGCAGAAACAAGCTACTCACAATGTGAAATCATTCGACTCGGCCGTAGAGTTGCCTTATGCAATATTAAGGTATGGCAAGATGATATTAACAAACCATTCGCTTTAGCCAGAGGGCATTTCCTGCTATCGAGCAACGAACCTTTTGAAGCAAAGCCTTAAACCAAAAAAAAGCCTGACAAATGTCAGGCTTTTTTTCAAACTAAATTACGCCTCTCAAACCCCTTCAAATACTTGCGGGTGAACCCGACTATCATTTGGGTTTAATAATTTATTAAGCGCGTTAACATAAGCCTTAGCTGAAGCAATAACGATATCTGTATCAGCCCCTTGGCCATTAACAATACGCCCCGCTTTTTCAAGCCTTACCGCAACCTCTCCCAACGAGTCTGTACCCTCGGTTACATTACTAACTGAATATAATTGTAAGCAAGCATCACTCGAGATCATTTCTTCAATCGCTTTAAAGGTCGCATCAACTGAACCACCACCTTGAGCAGTAGCCGTTTTTTCTTCACCATCAATCGACAAGGTGATTTTTGCCTCCGGTGTTTCGCCAGTTTCAGAACACGCTTTAACAGAGACTAACTTAATTTTCTCAGACGTATTTTCTTCTTCTATAAAGTTAGAGACAAGCGCTTGAATATCTTCATCAAAAATCTCAGATTTCTTATCCGCTAAATCCTTGAATCGGCGGAAAGCTTGGTTAAGTTCCTCAACACTGTCTAAAGTAATATTTAATTCTTCTAAACGGTTTTTAAAGGCACTTCGCCCAGATAACTTACCTAACACCAATTTATTCGACACCAAACCGACATCTTCAGCACGCATAATTTCATACGTCTCACGAGCTTTCAACACACCATCTTGGTGAATCCCAGACTCATGAGCAAAGGCATTCGCTCCCACAATTGCTTTATTCGGTTGCACAGCAAAACCGGTAATGCTTGATACTAGTTTTGAACAGTTCATTAACTGAGTTGTATCAACATCAACATAACAAGGCATTAAGTCATGGCGTGTTTTAACCGCCATCACGACTTCTTCAAGCGATGCATTACCCGCACGCTCACCCAAGCCATTAATTGAGCATTCAATCTGGCGAGCACCATTCATAACCCCTGCTAAGGAGTTCGCTACAGCCAAACCCAAATCATCATGACAATGCGTTGAGAAAATAGCATTGCCGGAGTTTGGAACACGCTCAATCAATTGCTTAATGGTATTACCGTACTGATTAGGTAAGTTATAACCGACTGTATCGGGAATATTAATCGTCGTGGCTCCAGCTTTAATAGCTGCTTCAACAATACGACACAAGAAATCAAGCTCTGAACGACCTGCATCTTCTGGCGAGAACTCTACGTTATCGGTGTAATTACGAGCCAATTTAATCGATTTAATGGCCTGTTCAACCACTTGATCAGGCTCCATTTGTAACTTCTCACGCATGTGTAACGGAGAAGTAGCAATAAACGTATGAATACGTGATTGCCCCGCATCCTTTAACGCTTCACCGGCTCTATTAATATCAAAATCATTCGCTCTAGCAAGACCACAAATAACACTGTCTTTAATAGTTCGAGCAATGGTTTGCACGGCCGCAAAATCACCATCACTTGATGCTGGAAAACCAGCTTCAATAACATCTACCTTTAAACGCTCAAGCGCTTTAGCAATTCTTAATTTTTCAGGTGCCGTCATTGCTGCACCGGGACTTTGCTCTCCGTCACGCAAGGTTGTATCAAATATTATTAATTTTTCTTTACTCATTTTAAAACTCCATAGGCCATCTTTATGGCAACGATATACTTTTTATATTTTATAAATGCGTATCACCTCGCCAGGCGTTTTATTTAGCCGCGCAGCGGCAGTCGGAGACTTACGAGGAGGGCACATTGTGAAACCAATGAGCATGGAGTAACCTCACATAACGTGATATTGCTAACGGCTTGAGTGCGTTTGGATTCCATGGACATTAATATAAAGCTATTTTCTCGTTATTTCAAACCCTATTTATTCATTAGCTGAACGCGCACCTTTTTTCATCACCTTTCCGGCTTCTGCCCGCTTTCGCCTGACTTCTTTAGGGTCGGCAATCAATGGACGATAAATTTCTACACGATCACCCGCTCTTAACTCAGTATCTAACTTACAAGGCTTACTAAAAATACCGACATCACTAACCTCCAGATCAGTAAAGCGCTGCACCATACCCGATGCATCTATCGCTTGCTGCGCCGTCATACCTTCTTCAAACGATACCTGTAAAATCAACTGTTTCTCAGGTGTTGCATAAGCTACTTCTACTTTATCCATAAATCTCATCTGCTCGTTTAATAAAGGAGTCCATTAATGAACCATATAATTGGTTAAAAATCGCGGTAAACACAAAGTTACTCACCGAGCTTTTAAATTCAAACTCAATTTCCATGCTTATTTTACAAGCATCTTCGCGTAACTGTTTAAAATTCCAAACGCCCTGCATAGATTCAAACGGACCATCCATTAATGTTAAATGGATACTTTCCCCGCGCTTTAGTTCATTGCTCGTACTAAACGTCTTATGTAAAACCTTCCAAGCAATCTCTAACTCTGCCGTCATATCTTCTGCCGACTCAGATATCACTCGGCTACTCCTACACCACTTAAGGAACTGCGGGTAAGAGGCCACATCGTTAACCAAGTCAAACATATCTACCGCAGAGTGCCGCACTAGAGCACTACGTTCAATTTTATGCATAACGCTTAAATAACACCGATAACATTTAAAAAGACAATAATAACCGCTGCCGGTGATATATAGCGCAATAAAAAGCGCCAAACATCATAAAAGCGTTCATTTTTAATATTAAGCTCAGCCTTGCTATCATCACTGCTCATCACCCATCCTACAAATATCGCAATGCACAAACCGCCCAATGGTAATAAAATATTAGCGGTTAAATAATCCAGCAGGTCAAAGAATGTTTTTCCAAATATCGTCACATCAGCGGTTACGTTAAAGGATAAAACCGTTCCAATACCTAATACCCACGTCACCATACCCGCCCAAATACAAGCTCGCATACGACTCATCTTCTTATTTTCAACCAGCCATGCTACGGCCGGTTCAATTAACGAAATTGAGGATGTCCACGCTGCAAAAACTAATAAAAGAAAGAATAACCCACCAAAAAAAGAACCGTAAGCCATGTGGCCAAATGCAATCGGTAAGGTTTGAAAAATCAAGCCCGGCCCACTCCCCGGTTCTAAACCGTTAGCAAATACCAGAGGAAAAATAGCTAAACCAGCCAGTAAAGCAACCGCCGTATCAGCAATAGCAATAAGAATAGTTGTTGTGCTAATAGAAACATTATTCGGTAAGTACGAGCCATAAACCATAATTGACCCCATACCTAAACTGAGGGTAAAAAATGCATGCCCCATCGCCGTTAAAACGCTATCGCTAGTAATTTTACTGAAATCAGCACTAAACAAAAAAGAGACGGCTTGCTCAAATGCGCCCTGTTTCATGGCATAGCCAACCAGTAACAACAAAAGAGCCAATAACGTAGGCATTAAAAATCGAACGGCTCTTTCCAAGCCTTTAACGCCACGCGCAACCACCAGCATGGTCATAATCATAAACAAGCTATGCCAACCTAGCAGCTTTTCTGGGTCAGCAATAAATTGCCCAAAAATACTACTCACACCATCGGCTGTTGCACCTTCAAAAACACTCGAAGAAACACGAACAACATACGCCATCGACCAACCAGCGATCACACTATAATAAGAAAGAATTAAAAACCCAGCAACAACACCCAGCCAACCTAACCACGACCAATATCGCGTTGCACCCGCTTCTTTAGCCAAATCACGCATCGTATTAATCGGGCTTTGCCGCCCACGACGACCCAATAAAATCTCAGCCATCATAATCGGCGCACCAATTAGAAAAATACATAACAAATAGACCAACACAAAAGCACCACCACCATTTTCACCAGTGATGTATGGAAACTTCCAAATATTCCCTAAACCCACAGCCGAACCCGTTGCAGCAAAGATAAATGCTAAACGAGACGACCACTGCCCATGTTTTGATATTCTTGTCATAAACCCATTATTGGTGTTATTTTTACGACAAATTAACCTAATCTATGCATTTAACCAAGTTATTCAGTCACTTTTATAGCGCTCACCTGTTTGCTCGCATAGAATATGCCGCATGGCCGGTAAAAAGAAAAAACAAAAAACAAACTCCATCGCAAACAACAAACGCGCAACTCACGATTATTTTATCGAGCAGCGCTTTGAAGCAGGCATGGTACTCGAAGGCTGGGAAGTAAAAAGCATTCGCGATGGGCGGGTACAACTCGCAGAAAGCTACATCAATATCAAAAATGGTGAAGCATGGCTATGTGGCGCACATATTTCTCCATTATTGTCAGCCTCCACCCATATCAGCCCCGAACAAACCCGCACCCGTAAACTCCTGCTCAACCGGCGTGAACTCATAAACTTAGTGGCCCTAGTGGAGCGTAAAGGCTACACCATTGTGCCTCTATCCATGTATTGGGTAAAAAGCCGTGTTAAGCTCGAAATTGGCTCAGCCAAAGGTAAACAGCTTCACGACAAACGTGCATCAAACAAAGCTAAAGACTGGCAACGTGAAAAACAACGCATTATGAAACACGCAGGCTAAGCACTTAGTTTTCTTATTAACAGCTCAGTAAATACTATTTAATCATTCTTAACTCAGGTATAGTGCCCAAGTAACCAAAGGGGACGACCTGGCTTCGACGCGGGTAGCAAAACTTGAGGTGCATGTCGAGCTTTCAGGAATCTCGTAAAACATCTGAAAAATTATAGTTGCAAACGACGACAACTACGCAATCGCTGCTTAAGAACCAGTAGATTGCTGTCTGACTGGAGCCGTGCTTATGCGTCCAGTGATCCTCGGATCATCTCAGGCATCATAGCTCATAAGATCGTAATGAAGCTTGTTCGGGGTGGATTTACTAAAACTTAACCGAAATCGTTACTGGTCTTCCTAGCCTATCGGGTAGCCAGTCATTAAACTAAAAGTTATAGGATAAACATGTAGAGCCAAGAGCGGAGTGCTTGCGGACGCGGGTTCGATTCCCGCCGTCTCCACCA
>Ga0209081_1000474_pt1 | contig 24087 bp, 27 predicted proteins | sample GOMGulsemesocosm_4_FD_184636 | JGI IMG/M metagenome (GOLD analysis project Ga0209081, IMG submission 184636) | Methane-oxidizing microbial communities from mesocosms in the Gulf of Mexico - GOM15B Gulf of Mexico (SPAdes) (version 2) | ecosystem: Environmental > Aquatic > Marine > Cold seeps... | reverse complement strand
ATGATACCGATCATTACGAGGCCGCTGCTGAGCAGGTAACTGCGAAGGTCGTTAAGCGCTTTGCGTATACCGTTGGCCTGTAGGTTTTTTAAGGCTTGCACGATGCTCTGCTGGCTTTGGCCAATACCGCCTACTAGCTGCTCCAGTTGCTGTTGGGCATCGCTGATCAATGAGCTGACTTCGACGAGACTTTGGTGGCGCTGCCGGTAGAGACTGAGTTGCTGCAGGGCGGCGCCCTGCTCGAACTGGCTGGCGTCTCCGAGCTCGAGTTCTTTGCGTAGCTGCTTAGCAAAGAAATTGAATCGCTCAATATATTCTTCCTCGCCGCGCAGCTGAAAGTCCTTTTCCCAGCGTCGCATATTGAGCAGCAGGATATAGAGGTCTTGCTGATCAATGATATAGGCCTCGAGTGCCTGTGCGGCTTGTCGGCTCTCATTGTAAAGGCCGTCGTGAGTGCTCTTTCCGTAGGTGTGATGCATCACATCAATTTTATTCAGCAGCTCATGGTACTGGTCGAGTTGACCGGTGAGGCTGTGAAATTTTTGCAGCAGTAGGGCAGGGAGCAGTTCATGTTGGTCGTGTTGAGAGAGGTCATGAGTGAGCTTTTTCTTGGCCTGCTCAAAGGCCCTGCGATTTTCCTCGCTGCGTGAGAGGTTGTAACGGTTTTCTAGGCTGCGTAATTGCAGCAGTGCCATGTCGACCTGCTCCAGCTCGCTGGCGAGGGTGTGTAGCTGCTTTAGCTCTTCTGTGTAGATTTCTAGGTGCTGATAACCAACGCTGAGCAGTGTTGTCACCATACCCAGGCTGATCAGGGCGATGGCGATGGATTGGTAGCGTTGGCGGGCAATCGATGAGCGCAAAAACATTACATCTTCTCCTAGTGAAATAAGATTAGCAGGGCACTTGTCACTAGGAGGTTTCTTTAGCGTATTTATCGGGGGTTAAGAAGGCTTAATGCTCTGGGCGTTTTGTTATAAGCCCATGGCCTGTTTGATGACGGCACTTTTCAGCTTGCCGAGCTTGTTGAGCTGGCGCATCCCCTCGTTACGGGCCCAGCGCAAGCTGATGTCGTTGGCACCGAATAAACGCTTAAAGCCCTCCATGAGACCCATCACCGCTAGGTTGTTTGCTTTGCGGCTGCGTTGATAGCGGCGCAGTATGCTCTGTTCGGTGAGCGGTAACCCGCGTTCGCAAGCGCGAAGGATTTCGTCGCGCAGGGCGCAGACGTCGAGCAGACCGAGATTAACGCCCTGACCCGCAAGCGGGTGAATGGTGTGCGCTGCGTCGCCGATGAGCGCGATGCCTGGCTGAATGTAGTCGGTTGCGTGGCGTTGGCGCAGAGGAAAGCTGTAACGTTGCGCGATATCTTCAATCTTACCGAGTTTGTATTCAAAGGCTTGGCCGAGTCGCCCGGCAAACTCAGCGTCATCAAGCGCCATAAGTTCGGTCGCCAGCTCGGGATTGCAGGACCAAACGATGGAGCTGTGATGGGCGCCTGTCGGGTCATCTAGCAGCGGTAAAAAGGCCAGCGGGCCCGAGTCCATAAATCGTTGCCAGGCAGTATGCTGGTGAGGTCGCTCGGTTTTCACCGTGGTGACAATGGCCTGCTGGTCGTAGTCCCACTCGCGCGTTTGGAAGCCGGCCAGTTGGCGCAGTTTCGAGTGCGCGCCATCGGCGGCAATCACCAGGTTGGCGTGCACCTGACGGCCGTCTTGTAGGTGCAAAACGGGGAGGCCACTTTCGTCGTCGCGCTCGAACGACTCCAGACGCGCCGGCTGCAGTAAATCTACCTGCTGTAGGTTGGTTAGCTTTTGCATCAGTGCGCTGGTGATGCGGCTGTTCTCGACTATGTGCCCGAGCTGGTTGTGCTGAACATCAAGGCAGTCAAAATGGATGTTGCCCGTGCCATCTGCGTCCCAGACATGCATGTTGGTGTAGGGGCAGGCACCTTGTGGTGCAATCTCGTCCCAGACGTGAATGCTGTCGAGCAGTTGTTTTGAGGCTTGGGTCAGGGCAACAACGCGGGGGTCGTATTGGCCTTCGGCAGGCACTTTTGGTGGGTCGCCCGCCTCAATGACGGCGATGCGGATCTTTTCACTGCTCTTATCACTGGCGAGTGCGCAGGCCATGGCGCTGCCGACCATGCCTGCGCCAATGATCACCAGATCATAGTGCAGGTTAGTTGGCTTCTGAGCTGCAGAGCGGCTGTTAACATCGGTCATAAGCTGGCCTACCTAGGGTCATTGTCTTGTTGCGCACGCATGTTGTTTAAAGTCTCACGCTGCGGCCGCCGCGCCCCATCGTCTGTTGGGCTAAAAACTGCTTGGCCGGTGGCAGCAGCTCGAGACCCAAAAAGCCCAGTGCCCGCAGCGCGGCGGCTGGGAGTGCATCGCTGGTGAAAAGTTTGGTGAGCAGGTGGCTGAAGCCAATGGTGGTCTGCTGGTCTTTGTGCTGCAGTTGTAAGTAGCTTTGCAGCAGCGCCAGATCGCCCAAAGGCTGGTCTCCGGCAAGCTTTAACTGCCCACACAGTGTCGCGCAATCGCGCAGTGCGAGGTTAAAGCCCTGGCCCGCGACTGGGTGGAGAAAGTGTGCTGCATTGCCCATCACCGCAATGGAAGAGCGGACCTGTTCGCGGGCGACAATCAGTTGCAGTGGATAGCTGTCACGGCGGCCAACTTGGGTGAAGTGACCGAGCCTGTGACCGAAACGTCGCTGCAGCTGTTGCAGGAAGTCCGCATCACTCATGGCAAGCAGCGATTCGGCGCTCCGGCTGGGCTGGGTCCAGACCAGTGCGCTTTCCTGCGCTCGGTCACCGCCGCCAAGGGGCAGTAGCGCCATGGGCCCCTCGTCGGTGAAGCGCTCATAGGCAACGCCCTGGTGGGGTTGATCGAAGCGCACGTTGGCGATAATGGCGCTCTGCTGGTAATCCTCGCGTCGCACGTCGATGCCAAGGCGCTCGCGCAGCGGCGACTGAGCGCCGTCGGCAATGATGGCCAGTTGTGTGTGCAGTGAGTGAGTTTGATCACCCAGTTCGAGAGTGAGCTCGGCGCCACTGGCCAGGGGCTTGAGCTGGCTGACCTTGGCTGGGGACAGCAGTCGCACATTGCTCTGCTGGCGCAGGTGCGACAGCAGTACACGCCCGATCCACGCGTTGGCCACCACATATCCGACGGCGTCGAGGTCGACCTCAGACGAGGATATGAGGCTGCCGCCAAAGTGCCCTTTATCCGACACATGCACCTGACGAATGGGAGTGGCGTGCTCGCGCAGCTGCTCCCAAACGCCTATGTGTTGCAGCAGCGCCACACTGCCGGAAGCGATGGCGGTGGAGCGATCATCAAAGCTTGGCTGAAAGAAGGCTTGTCTGTTGGTCGGCAGGGCAAAGGCCTCGACGAGCAGAATCTCGCGGCCGTCCAGGCTGTTTGCCAGCAGTGCAGCCAGCGCGGCACCGACCATGCCGCCGCCAATGATGCAGATGTCTGTGCTAGTGGGTAGCTCAGCGTCCTGGGTGGTTGAGTCGGTCATGACGGTTAGCCTTGTCCGGTCATCAATGCCTCAATGGCCGCCACGGATTTTGGCACGTCCTTGGTGAGAATATCGCAGCCATCTTTGGTGATGACTATGTCATCTTCAATGCGAATACCAATACCGCGCCACTTGCTCTCTACCTGGATGTTATCCGGCGCGACATAGATGCCTGGCTCCACGGTCATGCACATGCCGGGCTCTAACACCCGCCACTCACCGCCGACCTTGTAGTCGCCGACATCGTGAACATCCATGCCTAGCCAGTGGCCAATTCGGTGCATGTAAAATTCTTTGTAGTCTTCACCTTCGATCAAGGCTTCCAGCTCGCCTTGAAGCAAACCCAGCTCAAGCAGGCCTGCGGTAATGGTGCGCACCGAGGCCTCATGTGGTTCGTTCCAGTGGTTACCGGGTTTAATGACGTTAATCGCAGCCTGCTGGGCGTCGAGTGTGAGCTGATAAAGGGCTTTTTGTTCTTTGCTGAAGGTGCCGCTCACCGGGAAGGTGCGGGTGATGTCTGCGGCGTAGTACTCAAGCTCGCAGCCAGCGTCGATGAGCACCAGATCGCCATCTTTGAGCTCGTCTTGGTTTTCGACATAGTGGAGAATGCAGGCGTTGTCGCCACCACCGACAATTGAGTTGTAGGCGGGGTTGCGGGCGCCGCTGCGGGCGAACTCGTGCAGAATGTCGGCTTCGAGCTGGTATTCAAAAACACCGGCTTTACAGGCCTGCATGGCTCGCACGTGGGCGCGGGCTGATATTTCACCGGCTTCGCGCATAACGGCCACCTCACTGTCGCTCTTATACAGGCGCATGTCGTGCAGGTAGTGATCCAGGTCGAGGAACTCACCGGGCGGCGTGGCGCCGGAACGTACCTTGGCGCGAATGCTGTTAACCCAGCTCATGACCTGGTGGTCGAAGTCCGCGTCCTTACCCATGGCGTAGTAGACCCGCTCGCGCCCCTCAATGAGGCCGGGTAATATTTCGTCTATGTCATCAATCGGGAAGGCATCGTCGGCGCCGAGGTTTTTGCACACGCCTTCTGGGCCCTGGCGGTAGCCATCCCAAATTTCGCGCTCGCGATCCTTCTCGCGACAAAACATCACGTACTCGCCGTGCTCACGGCCGGGGATCAGTACCAGCACTGCTTCTGGCTCGACAAAGCCTGAGAGGTAGTAAAAATCGCTGTCTTGACGGTAGAGGTACTCGGTATCGCGCGAGCGAACCCGCTCGGGGGCGGCGGGTACTATGGCGATACTGTTGCTTTCCATCTGCGCCATCAGTTGTTTGCGGCGGCGGGCGAATTCTTTGGTGCTGATTCTCATGCGTTGGCCTTTCCGTGGGCGTGTAATAGCTGCGTAAGAGGTACGTATATGTTGGCCCTAATCAGTGCAAAATGGCATTGGGTTGACTGCTCTGGGCGTCGTTAACCTCTGCCTGGCCGGCGGCAATGGCCTCTCGCTCAGCAGCGGTCCAACCGTGGTCGGTGAACAGTGTCAGGGCGGCGAGGCGCACGTATTCAACGATTTCGACGAAGTCATTCTCGGCGCCTTCGCTGTCCTGATCTTCATCGTCGCTGCCGTCGCCAATACTGACGATCGCGGTGATGTCGCGCAATGCATCGGTACAGTCTTCAGAGAACTGGGTGGTGCCTGCCACACCCGAGCTGCCAAAGCCGGTGAGGAAGCCATGGCACCACTGGCCGAGTGCGTTGGTGCGGTCTTGCAAGTCGGCCTCATCGCGTGGCAGCAGGAGTTGTACGCTGTAGTCGCTGTCTTGAAGCTGCGCGAGGGCCACGTGGTAGAGACGACCGATGGCGGTTTGTGTCGCACCCTCGTGATCGCCCTTGAGGCTGCCGTCGTCTTCGGTGATGAGATCGAGAAAACTGAGTGCCTCGAGCAGCCATTCATCGGCGTCTAAACGTTCGCCGCCACAAAACTTGCCACACAGCATACCGTGTAATTCGGCCGGGCTATTGAGGGCGCCCAGGGGCACCAGCAGGTGGTTGAGGTCTTCAAAGGAAATCAGGGCTTCAGTATTACTCATAACTCAAATCTATCAGGGCTGGGAACGGCCCGTATCTTACCACGTTGCTGGCGGCTAGGTGCGCTTGAAAATAGCGTGTTCAGAAGCGCTTTTTTGCTCGCTGGAGCACACTTTTTATAAATGTTGGAATCTATCCTAGAATCTACTTTAAGAATGATTGACCCTATATAATTGGCACCATATAGTAGCGTCTGCGAACTTATACAGGTCCAGAGTGGGCCGCAGGAACCTGAACAGCATGACCGACGATTTTTTACAGACATTAGAAGCCAAACTAGAGCAGCTAATAGAACAGTGCGAGCGGCTCGGTGAGGAAAATCGTCAGCTTAAGGAAAAGCAGGCCGATTGGCAGCAGGAGCGTGGCCGTTTGATTGAGAAGAACGATTTGGCACGCACGCGTGTTGAAGCCATGATCTCACGTCTAAAAAGCTTGGAAGCGGAGGCCGGTTAAGGGGCCATATGGCCTTTAGGGAACGCCCATGAGTAGCGATACAGTATTTGTCAAAATTCTGGATAAGGAATATCAGGTAGCTTGCCCCCCCGAGGAGCGAGAGGCACTGCTGCAGGCGGCGAATAACCTCGATGATCGCATGCGCGCTATTCGTGGCGGCGGCACGGTTATTGGTCTTGAGCGCATTGCCGTGATGGCAGCGCTAAACCTGAGTCATGAGCTGTCCCAGGCGCAACCAGAACCACAGAGCTGCGACGAAGAGCGCTTGCGTCGCCTTTCTGAGCGTGTCGACCAAGCGCTCGATAAATTTTCCTAGTTCGGGCATCGGCCCTTCCCAGGGCCTCATCCTCCTATCCGTTGCTACCTCTTTACGGATAAGCACCTTTTTTATCCTTCGGCCAGATATTTAATTTTCCACTATTGGGCTGTTTTTTACTTTGTCTAGCTGTGAGAAATGTTTTGCTGTGGGCTATAATCATTTTACCCTGAGGTGTTAGCCAGTCGACGAGTCCTCGAGCCGATAATGTATACCCCGGAGGTTTGTTGCGATATTGGCGTGCATGTCCGCTCGACGGAAAGCCCGATATATCACAGAGACCCCCACCTTGAACCTTCCGGTTCAAGGCCAAGTTGGCAGCGGCACCCTGGGGCTTTTTCTCTTTAGTCGACCGCTCTCGGTCGAACTACTCGGTGAAGTTTCTGTCGCCAGTCGACGTTCAGCGCTTTCGTTCAAAAGCCACTTATTTCATACTATGTAGACACCTACCTCCCGTTGCGCTGCAGGATGTATAAGTATCTCTTCATCAAAAGCTTCTATAACGGCTCGTTCGGACCTCTCCCAGCCGTCAAAGATGGCCGAGCGTAAATCTCTGCGCCAAACATTGCGGCAGCGCCGCAGAGCCCTAACGCCTGCGCAGCAGCGGGCGGCGGCGGCCAAATTGTGTCGCCTGCTTAGGCATCAGCCCTTGTTTATTCGCAGCCGCCACATTGCATTTTATCTGCCCAATGATGGTGAAATCGATCCACGGCCATTGCTAGAGGCGGCTCTTGCCTGTGGCAAGCGCTGCTACCTCCCCGTGTTAAAGCCTGGCGCGGAAAATAACCTGTGGTTTGTACGCTTTGATAAAAATACCCCGCTACACAATAACCGCTTTGGCATTCCCGAGCCGCGCGCTGATGCTCGCCGTGTACTGGCTGCCGATCAGCTGGACCTTGTACTGCTGCCGTTGGTGGGTTTTGATGCTCAGGGCGGGCGTATGGGTATGGGCGGTGGGTTCTACGACCGCACTTTTGAGTTTAAGCATCGCCGCAAGCAAAAAACTTACCTACTGGGGTTGGCGCACAGCTGTCAGCAGGTAGCACAATTGGATGTGGCGGCTTGGGATATCCCCTTGAGCGCTATCGCAACCGAGCAGGGTGTTCAGCGGTGTTGCAGGGGTGTGTTAGCCCGTGATTTTATCGGTGCTGTGTCATCAAGAGTGAGGTTGTTGAATGAACTATTCTGAATTGTTGGCGTATTTACGTGCCAAACCGGCAGCTAATGAGAGCTTGCCTTTTTATCCGGATGTACCCGTTTTTAAGGTGAAGGATAAAGTGTTTGCGATAGCCTCGGAAAAAGATGGCCGCGGGCAGGTGAATTTAAAATGTGACCCCGATTGGTCAGAGGCGTTGCGTATGTGTTTTGACTCGGTTAAGCCGGGCTACCATATGAATAAGAGGCATTGGAATACGGTATTTCTTGATGGCGATGTGCCCGACTTTGAAATAGAGAGAATGGTGGACCATTCTTTTGCTCTGGTGGTTAAGGGGTTAAAGAAGTCACAACGCAGTGACCTCGAACTCAACTTCGAAGCGAGCTTATTATATGGCTGTGTACCCAGCGATGCATAAGCGAGGTTTCACACTCATCGAGATGCTAGTGGTGTTGGCGGTGATTGCAATTTTGTCGTTACTTGCCTTGCCGGGCAACAATGGCCGAGCGGTGCAGCTGATGATCGTCGAGACGCTGGAATTGGTTGAGCCCTATCAACAAAAAATAGCCGAGCGCTATTCATTGGATGGCCAATTTCCTGTGGATAACGATACCGCTCAGATACCCATGGCCGAAAAAATTCTAGGTAATTATTTGATGGCTGCGGAAGTTAAAGGTGGTGCTATCCATCTTCGGCTGGGGCAAAAAATGCCACCGGCATTACAGGGGCAGTTGCTGAGCTTGCGCCCGGTCTATGTTGCCAATTCTTCAGCAAGTCCTGTTTCATGGGTCTGTGGTTTTGATTCTATACCGGCTGGTATGCTGGCAGCGGGTGTTAATCGCACGACGGTTGAATTGCAAAATCTACCTTTGCGCTGTCGTTAGTCTATTAATTAATGCGCTGATTGTTGCGGGCTGCTTGGCGTAATTGATTGTCCACCTTGCGCAGATCACTGCGGAAGTCTTGACTGCAAGCTGTCCACTCAGAGCGCATGCGGGTGACCATCTTGTTGCTCGGGTCTAGCAGTGGCTCTACGCCGCAGTGAACCTGTATTGCCTGTTCAATATTTTTGTAAATTCTTTGTAGGCGGGCCACTTCCTTGCTGTTGTCGGTTGTGTAGTTGTCAACTTCATGGCGTTTGCTGTCTCCCCAGTTGATGGCGCAGCGCAGTTCTTTAATGGTTTGAACGTTTTTATCTTTGCGTTTTTGATAGTCGAGGCTGCGCTGAGCTTTTTGATAATCGTTGCGGTAGTTGTTTTGGCCGCGCTTAAATTGTGCGTAATTGTCCCGCTCAATTTTTTCTTCGAGCGCGTCGAGTTGTGTCGTCCAGCGTTTTTGCTTGTGAACAAGGTCTTGTAGAAAGCGCGCTTGTTGTGACTGACTGACCGGAGGGTTGGGTAGGCGAGTCTCGCCGCAGTATAGGCTGTTGCCAACTTGGCTAACCGTAGCCTGTGTCGTGCCGCTGAGCTTTATATCTTCGATAATTGCGTGTTCGCTCTTCTCAGCCGGCGGGTACTGGGAAAAAGTGACCTGCCCATCGGCGTCGACAATTTTGTATAATTTACCTGCTTGACTGGGGGTGGTGATAACCAGCAGTAACGCGGGAAGTATCCAGAATCTGTGCATCTATGGGTTTCCGGTTGTCTTCGTGTCTAATTTTTTTTGAGGCGTGTCACTCAAAACTAATGTGGCGCTGACCGGTAGGTGATCCGATACATCCAGTGTGTCGTGCTGCCGCACGGCTGTCTGCGTGGCGTGCCATTGGTGGCTATAGAAGAGGTAATCTATGGTGCGGTCGGGACCGGTCACTGTGGGGTTGTTGGGGTAGTGGGTGTACCAGCGTGAGGCCTTGCTGTCGGATAGGTTAAGCAGTGATGGCACCGCCTGAAAATCATCATAGAGTGGTTTGATGGCGGTGTGTTGGTCGTAGCCGCCGGTGTTACTTTTAGTAATTTTCCCCCACTGCTTTTGGCCGTCGGGTGGCAGGAGATTTAGGTCTCCGCCGAGTACCCAAGGGGTACCGCTGGCGTCGAGTTGCTTGAGACGTGAGTGGGCCAGTTCAACTTGTTTCTGCATTACACCCGTGCCCTCGCCCCATGCGTCAAAGTGTGTATTAAGTGCGGCGATGCGCTCACCACCGGGCAGTTCAATCAGGGTTTCTAACATCGCGCGGTAAAAGTAAAACCGTTCGCTGATCGGATCATTTTGGGCCAGTGGCAACTGATGGCGCAACGCTTGATGGATGGGGTATTTCGAAAGGGTGGAGAGCTTCATGCTCACCGGTCCCCAAACTTTTGGGTGGGGTACAAAGTCTGCTTGCCAGTAGTGGGCGTCGGCATGGCAGGGGTAGAGGTGTTCTCCCTCCTGATCATGCAGTTGTGCTTGCAGCTCCGCCAGCTGGTCGCGATAGTGGGTACGGCTGTCGTTGGCGTCGTTAATTTCTTGGATTAATACAATATCGGGGTTTTCATCGCGGATGATGTCCGCCACCCGTTGCGTTGTACTATCAATATCAGCTTGTTGAGGTTGGGTGTCCGGACCGCCATCCACATCGTAAAAAAATACGTAGGATTTACCCGCCATGTACTGAACATTAAAGCTCAATACTTTTAGTTTTCTAGGTGAGCTTGTGGCTGTCTTTTGTGGGACTCTGGGCGTGCTTATGTCACATTGAACCTTGGCGGGTTCAACGGCGGCAGGTACGCGTACGCCCTGCCAAGCCCAGCCGAGCGCCACCATCGCCAGCCCGATCAAACCACACAGGGAATAGGTCAATAATCGCAGCATAGTGATCGGCTCTTTTGGCGTTGCTGATGTTGCTACTTCTTATAGCGCCGCGAGAATGGCTTCCGCGCTGCTTGCTTCAATACCCTTGCTATCGATGTTAAGCAGTTCAAGGGTGCCATCGTTAATAACCATTGCGTAACGTTTGCTGCGGGTGCCCATCTTAAAGCCGCTGGCGTCGAGGGTGAGGCCCAGCGCGCTGGCGAGCTCAGCATTGCCATCGGCAAGCATGATGAGGTGCTCAGCATTTTGCTGTTGACCCCAGGCGCCCATGACAAAGGCATCATTGACCGACGTACAAATAATGCTGTCGACGCCCTGGGCTTTAATTTTATCCGCGTTAACGACAAAACCGGGCAGGTGTGTCATCGAGCAACCGGGTGTAAATGCACCAGGCACGGCAAACATGACAACTTTCTTTCCGGCGAATAGCTCATCGGTGGTGACATCCTGTGGGCCTTTTTCGCCCATCACTGACAGGGTAAGGGATGGTATTTTATCGCCAATATTAATGCTCATTGTGGATCTCCGTGAGTCTGTATTCGATAGGGTAGTTGGCAAGCAGTCTGCTGCATGTGTTCGATCATTACAAGATTGCCATATACTATGCTCACCTTGTCTTTTGTTCTTGCAGGCGCTGTAATAAATGCTGCGCTCTATTCACTTTGGTAATGACCATGACACCTCCTTTTCTTCGCTGTTTGTTTTTACGACCAACGTCCGTTGTTATTCCGCTCGCCGTGTTGGGAGTTGCCCTCGCTGAGAGCGCGCAGGCACAAGGGGTAGGTGCGCCGGCATATGATTGTCGAGCATTGGAGGATAGCCATGAGCGCCTTGCGTGTTATGACGAGGTTTTTGGCGGCCCGCGCAGTGATCTAAGTTCCTTGAGCGCTCAGGCTGAGTCTGAAGAAGTTACGGATTCTAATGAAGTTGGTACCGACGCCTTAGTGCGGGAACGTATTGAGCGTGAGAAGAGACTGTTCGAGTACCCATTCACCATCATTCCCCACAAACCTAGCTATATTCTGCCGTACACTAATAACGCAAAGCCGAACAATGCACCCTATAGCGCATTAGGAGATCTTAATGCAGATGATCAGCGCTTAGACAATGCAGAAGTTAAGTTTCAAGTGAGCCTTAAAGTACCGCTGGCACAGGACTTTTTGGTGGATGGTTCGACCCTCTGGGCGGGTTACACACAGCTTTCCCTTTGGCAGCTATACAACAGTGAAGCCTCGGCACCTTTCCGCGAAACCAATTATGAACCTGAAATTTTTTGGGCATTTGATACCGGAGGTGAATGGGCAGGTCTGCCCCTGCAGGGTTTCTCACTGGGTTTTTCGCATCAGTCCAATGGTCGTGGTGAGCTCTTATCGCGCAGCTGGAACAGAATCTACGCAAATTTTTTACTAGCGGATGACAACTGGGCCGTTGGTTTCAAACCTTGGTATCGGATCCCTGAGGATGAGGCTGATGACGACAACCCCGATATTGATGACTACCTTGGGTATGCCGATTTCACCTTTGCCTACAAATGGGAAGATCTAACGTTTACCACGCTGCTGCGCAACAATTTACGCAGCAACAATAACCTGACTTCAGGCAATGTCACCATGAGCTTCCCTCTGCCTGGGCGCTTAAGTGGCTATGTTGAATATGTAAACGGCTACGGGGAAACCTTGATTGATTACAATCATCGCAACCAGCGTATTGGCATTGGTGTGGTGCTGAACGATTGGTTTTAAATTGCTTGGTGATCGATCCCGGGGCTGATGATTGACGTGTTAGAGCAGATACTAAAGATTGGCTTTTGAGCTGACGTTATAAAAGCCTCGTTGGTCACAACATATCTTCGGTATTCTTGCCTACCTATTAGGTCAGTGCGTCAGTATAAAGGTAACGGGTAAGTTAAAGAGAGTAACTGTACCGGTTGATCTTACCAATGCATCGTTCTGCTCTCTCCGCTTTGTTACAAATCACGCCAGCATGATGATTTCTACGTCATCTTTATTACGGCATCTGTCGTTCTGTTATTTAGGTCAATATTGACTCCGGACCTTCGTCACACTCTTGGTGTTTGACTTGGAATATTCAGCTTTTAGCGGCTAAGTTTCAAACACAAATTAATTGGAGGGGATTGGGATGGTGGGCAAAACGATTGTTAATAAAACAGTGGCCACGGCACTATTAATGGCTGGGTTCTCAGTTGTTACACCGGCGGTACTGGCGCAGTCGGCGGTAGAGCAAGAAGATCGTTATTTAATAAACGCCTATCGAGAAAAACGTGCTCATTGTGCGGCGGTACAAGGTGAAGATAGGATGCAGTGCTATTCGGATTTAGCGTTGATGCAGCCCAAGTACAAGAGTGCAAAGGCGCGGCTGAAGTTAAGCGCGGCTGGCGCCCGTTCGGGCTTGAAACTCGTGCGGCGCTCCAGTTAAGTAAACATATTTTAGGGTGTGATGTGAGTGAACGATAGGCTGGCCTAGCGTCTAGTAAACTGCTCAATTAATACTTTGTGCTGCGGGTACTGCTCACTGAGTGCCTGCTTTTCTCCTAGCGTCATATCCGCAAAATCAAACCCAGGCGCAACCGCCTCGCTGATCAGGCCGTACTCACCGCCTTTGAGGTGGCTGGCTTTCCATGTGCCCCCTGTTACCACTAGCTGAAGTTGATGGCCTGCGAGTAAGTCGTGGCCGAGAGTCACGCAGTCGAACTCCCCAGCTTCGTTAATAAGGTAGTAATCCACCGGGTTACCCGCGTGGTAATAGTGAATGATGTCCGATCGGTTCAGGTGCCAGTGGCCTGTAGGCGCGTCGTCTGTGAGCAGATAAAAAATACTGCTCAAGGTTAGGCGTGGGCCATGCTCGGTCTCAATAGGGGCGCGTTGTTCGGCGGCGAAAGTACGACAAAAATAGCCACCTTCGATGTGTCGCTCAAGTTTCAGGTGTTCAATAATTTGTTGCTTGGTTAATGACATGGCGGTTCTGTTGGCAGGTTAATCGTTGCGTCCAGCTTGAACATGCGGCGCAGCACCGCATCGAGCAGGCGATCGGGCAACCAGCGTCTAAGTCGCGGCATGACCCAACTGCTATTGCCAATATAACTGACACTGGCGGGACGGTTACGTGACAGAGCGATGAAGGCTTGGCGGGCAAACTCTTCTGCACTGGTGGGGTTGTTTTGCGAGGCGCGGGCGCGTTTTAGAATGGCGGCCTCAAGTGTACGGTAGAGCGAATGGGCTGGCAGGTTACGTTTTGCTTGCTCTTCCGAGTTGTCACCAAAGGCCGAGGCAATGGTGCCGGGTCGCAGGCAGGCCACGTTAATAGCGAAGGGGCGCAACTCCATACGCAGGGCATCCGATACGCTGTGCACCGCGGCCTTCGAGGCGCAGTAGGCGCCAGAAAACGGCGTGGTTAATATCCCCGAAACACTGCCAATATTGGCCACTAGAGCACAGTGTTTTTCACGCTGTGGTTGCAAGCTGGCTTGGTTGAGCAGCGGCAAGAGAGCGCGCGTAATGTTGATGGGAGCCATCACATTGGTGGCAAACTGCAGTGTCAGTGTTTCCGGTTCAATGTCTATTAATGCGCCCATGGCGCCGAAGCCGGCGTTGTTGATGAGCACATCCACGCGACCCGTTTGCGTGTTCAGGTCAGCGGCTAGGGTCGCGATGTCTTGCGCGCTGTTCACATCCAGCTGAACGCTCTGAATGCTCGCGAGCGCCGCTGGATTGTTGCCCAGTATCTGCGACAGTTGTTGCAGTAGGGTTTCCTGCTGCGTGTCGAGATTGCGTAAGCCAGCATAGACACGATGGCCCTGACGGGCGTACTCGGCGCAGAGCGCCAAACCAATACCGCTTGAACAGCCAGTGATGACCGCGACAGGAATAGGTGGGTGGCTCATATGCGCCTCATCTAAAAGAATGAATGCTGCACGATACGGGGGGTTGGCCTGCAGGGCTATCTTTTCTATACTGTTTAAATGTACAGTATTTGACGGGTGGCCATAGTGATCTGATTTTTTGCCTTGTTTGATGGCTGAGTTTAATTTCTGAGTTGAAAGGCGGGCACAGATCACGCGACCCTTGATGATGACCTGAAGGATCATTCCATGAAAGTAGCACAGAGCTTTACCCCAGACCTTAGCTGCCAGATGCCGCTATCGCTTTATGTTCACAGCCTCAGCGCTGGTTTGGACTCGCCAGCTGAGAATGATGACAAGCTGGACCTCAATGAATATTTAATCCGTCGTCCAGAGAGCGCATTTTACGCGTCTGTGCGGGGCAATAATTTATTTGATCAGGGTATCTTTGATGGTGATCTATTACTGGTTGATCGCCAGTTGAAGCCGCAACACGGTCACCTAGTGGTGGTATCGATGGCGGGTGAACTCAGCTGCCGGCTGTTTGATTTAAAGGCTAACAGCGTGCGTGGTTTTGTCGAGGATGAGGAGCCTGTGGCGCTGGATCAGGAAGCGGATTTGCGCATCGAAGGTGTGGTTATGCACTCGGTACGCCACCATGGTCGCTATTTGTAAGTGCGGTTTGGCTTACCGCTTATTAGCTGGCGCACGCTCTGTGGTCGCCAAGCTATTATCGGGCAGTGGTTCGCTGGGCTGGGTAGTAGCGGGCGGCTGGGGCAGTAGTTGCTCTATGCTCACCAGTTCAATGCCTTGGCGCCTGAGCTGCGGGATTTGTCGTTCGAGCACGGCGAGGGTCTCAGGGTAGGGGTGGCCGATGGCCAGTGCTGTACCGCGTCGCTTGGCCAGCTGAACCATGCGCTCAAATTGTTTTTCAATGGCGTCGCTGGCGCGTTCGTGGTCCAGAAATATATCGCGCTTGTGGCTGCTGAGACCGTGCTGTTGCGCGACCTCCCAAGCTTGGCTCTCGGCACTGGTGCGGCTGTCGACGAAGAACAGTCGTTGGCGCTTGAGCTCGGTCATGAGCCAGCCCATGGGCTCACTTAACTGGGTTAGGTAGCTGCCCATGTGGTTGTTGATGCCAACTATGTGGGGTATGGCGTCTATGTTGTTGCGCAGGGTGCGGATGAACTCGTCCTGCGCCATATCAGCGGTGAGCCCACCTGGGTCGAGCTGTGATTGCTGCAGGTTACTCATAGGGGCGTGCAGCATGATGGCTTTGCCCTCCTCAAACCCGAGTTCAGCCAATGCCAAGCCGTTGGGGGTGTGGGGCAGCACCGCTAGGGTCAGTGGGGCGGGAAAGCGCGCGCTGCGCAGGCCCTGTTTGAGGCTATAACCTATGTCATCAATGATGATGGCCACGCGCGCTGTAATGGCCGGTAGGGCCACGGTTTCGGATCTGTTGAGTGGCTGCTGAGCGCCCTTTTGATCCGGCAATTCTGGCTGGTTGTTTTCGGTTACTTCGAGTGCTTCTTCTACTTGAACAGGAGCTTGCCCTCGTTCGGCTCTGGGCTCTGGGAATGGGTAGCGAAAGCCGCTGGTTTTTATCTCTCCGCCGCTGCGATAGATGGTTTCTGCGAGGCTATTGGCCGCGCCGCTGAGCAGCAGCGCCAGTGTTAGCGCCACGAGAGAGAGCTGCGTTTGCAAGCGATGTCGTGTGAATAAGGTCTGGGGGCGAGCGATCAAGGCAGTAAATCCTAGCTGGGAGCGGACGCCAATATACCAGTCACAGCCAGGATACAGAAACCCCCAGGGTGGAATGGGGGGCATCGCCAGCTATGATGGGTGGGGTGGTTACTGGGGCTCCGGCTCAAGCTGACTCAGTTGCTTCTCTTGGGGTGACAGGCTGCGGGGACGGTGATTGCCAAATAGGTTGACGCCCTTGAGCAGGTTGAGCGCTTCAAACATTTGGTTGTCGCGGGTAAACAGATCATCACGCTCGCTTTTATCTTGCTCGCGGGCCTTACTGTCGTGGGCTTCCCCGCCGTTGCCATTATCCAGGCGGCCACTGAGGTCGGCTTCTGTGACGCGCATGCGCGAGCGAATGGCCTCGACCTTGGCGCGCTCGACCACTATGTCTGGGGTAATGCCCTGGGCTTGAATAGAGCGCCCGTTGGGCGTGAAGTAGAGTGCTGTGGTCAGCTTGATGGCTTGCTCTTCATTGAGCGGGATCACGGTTTGCACCGAGCCCTTGCCAAAACTCTCGGTGCCGAGAATCACCGCGCGGCGGTGGTCTTGCAGCGCACCGGCGACAATTTCAGAGGCCGATGCCGAGCCGTCGTTGATCAGTACGACAATGGGCAGACCATTGGTCAGGTCACCGGGTTGAGCATTGTACTGCGTGTCAGTGTTGTCGACGCGCCCTTCGGTATAGACCACCAGACCGCTGTCGAGGAAGGTGTCGGCGACACCCACGGAGGCCTGCAGTACGCCGCCTGGGTTATTGCGCAGGTCTAGGATGAGGCCTTTTAACTCGCTGTTCTCGGACATCATCTTTTCGACTTCTTTGGCTGTGTCCGTGCCGGTATTGACTTGAAACTGGGCAATACGCAAGTAGCCGTAGTCTTCGTCAATAATGCGTGAACGCACACTTTGAACCTTGATGGTGTCGCGTACGATGACGACTTCAAAGGGTTGATCGACACCCTCGCGGACGATCAACAGCTTGATCTCACTGTCGATCGGGCCACGCATCATCTCCACGGCTTCACCTAGGTTGAGGCCTTTAACAGGTTTCTTGTCGAGCTCAATGATCAGGTCGCCCGCCTCGATACCGGCCTTAGCGGCGGGAGTCTCGTCGATGGGCGATATCACCTTGACGAAACCATTCTCCATGCCCACTTCGATGCCCAAACCGCCGAATTCACCGGTGGTGTTGACCTGCAGGTCATCGAACGAGCTGGCATTGAGGTAGGACGAGTGCGGGTCGAGTTCCGCTAGCATGCCTTTAATGGCGTACTCCAGCAGGGTCGCGTCGTCGATTTCTTCGACATACCCCTTGCGGATGTGTTCGTAGACCTTGGTAAAGGTACGCAGGTCCTCTAGTGGCAGTAAGCCGGTCGAGCTGCTGGGCTCGGCGGCTGGTGTCGGAGTCTCAGGGGCCGCTGGTTCCGCCCAGGCGCCAGTGCCCGCGAGGGCAAGAGTGAGGCCGAAAGCTAATGGACGTAGGGTGTTGGACAGCATGATCAACTCCAGCGTGATGCTTGGGTTTGGTACACAGCGGCACCGGTTTAAATTAGGGTTTAGGTAGGCTAGGGCTGTATTTTGTCAGCACTAGCTAGTGTAGACCCTTTTACTCCGTGAAAATTCGACCTAGCGCTTTAAGAATTGCTCACAGGCTATTAATACTACTGAAAAAGTCACCGCCTGACGCCTTAAATATACCTTACAACTTGCCTAGCCGCGTTTGCACCAGCGCGAGGGATTGGTGGGTTTACCTTGGTGGCGGATCTCAAAGTAGAGTCCTGCGTGACTTTGCCCGCCGGTGTTGCCCACCTTGGCAATGGTTTCGCCACTGCTAACCCAGTCACCAAGCTCTTTCAGCAGCATTTGGTTGTGTGCGTAGAGGCTCATGTAGCCCTTGCCGTGATCGACAATCATTAACAAGCCGTGGCCGCGTAGGTAGTCAGAGAAAACCACCCTGCCATGGTGAACCGCCGCTACCTTACTGCCCACTGCTGCTTTGATGCGCACGCCGTCCCAGCGCAGTTTGCCTGCAGCTTTATCGCTGCCAAAAGCGTGGGTGATAGGGCCGAGGGTGGGCCATAACATCTGGCCTCGGCGCTGGGCAAAGGGCTGATCGCCGCCGGGAATTTCCAGATTGGCGATGGCTTCTGTGACTTGCTTTAGTAGCGCCTCGAGGCGTTGCTGATCTCGAGTTTTACTTTTCAGTTGCTCATCTTTGCTGTGGATACTGGCATTGAGTTTCTCCAGCGTGTCTTGCCGGCTCTGCTGCTTGCCAAGCAGTTGCTGGTGTCTTTTTTGCAGCGACTTTTGGCTGGCTTTTATCGTCCTCGTTTTCGCCTCGATGCGTGGCTCAAGGCGGTTGAGCTCACTGATGGTTTCGAGGTAGGCATCAATCTTGTCGGCACGGGCGTCAATGAAGTAGTCGTAATATTTTAGCGTGCGAGCCAGCTCGGCTGGGTCCTGCTGGTTGAGCAACAGTTTGACCTGACTTTGCTGGCCGAGCCGATAGGCGCTGTTAACGTACTCGCCGATGGCTTTTTGTTGTTCATAGCGCTGATCCTGCAACTCAGTCCGGTTACGGTTGAGTTGCAGTAGTTGCTTTTTTCCGCTGGCAAGTTCCCCCTGCAAACGCTCGATCTTGCCGCTGAGTTGACCCATGTCGACTTCAGATGCCTGCAGACTGTTCTGCAGGTCGTTGCGGCTGCCCTTGACCTTTTGCAGCTCGCTTTTCAGCAGTTTGATGCTTTTCTGCAGTTCGAGCAGTTTGGTTTGGTAGTCTTCATCGCTCGATTGCTGCGCCATGGCTGGACTGGCCAGCAGCGTGATAGCGACCAGTGAGGCGCCCAATAGCGGTTTAAATGGATAGTTCATAGGTGTTGGTACTTAAGTAAAAGGCGGCTGGATTTAAGGCTGGGTTATTCGCTGTTGTGATTTTAAAGTAAACCGCAGTTTGGCATTTCTGGAGGCCGCTGACCATATCCAAGGTACGTCTACTATCTATCAATGTCTGGGACTCGTTCTATCAGCGACTGGGCTCGTTGGACAGTGCCAGGTCGCTGATTTCTCGGTAGAGTTTGATGCTGCGTAGGATTACTAGTTGGTATTCGGGGTGACGGTCGGCGAAGGTTTTGAGGTGGCCGATGTCGAGCATAAGCAATTGTAGAAAATGTATGTCGAGGTCGCTGATGGGTTTGCCTTCGAGCAGCTGGGTTCTTATTTTCAGTGCGCGGGGCAACTCGTGATGGAACAGTTGCTGCAGTAACGCCTGACTGACCGAGGTGCTGAGTGCGCTGTCGTCTTTAAGGTTGATCATCGTGGCCACCTAGTGAAAAACTGGGCGTACTGTCTCTCAGTTTAGTCGTTGCAGGGGGCGGAGAAAGGGCGTCGTTAGGTTACTTATTTATAACCATGGAGCGAGAAAGAGAGCTATCAGAGGGCGGCTTGGATGCGACTATTCGGGTTGGGCTGGGCAGGTCTGGGGCTAACAGCAGGCTAGCCCCAAGCCAGAAGCTGCTTAGAGCAGCGTCACCAGGTTCTGACCGGTCATTTCGGCAGGCTGCTCAACGTCGAGCAGGGCCAACAGCGTAGGCGCGACATCAGCCAGACTGCCACCGTCTTTTAGGCTCAGCTGGCGCTGGCCCACATACATGAACGGCACCGGCAAAATGGTGTGTTGAGTATGCTTCTGACCGTTAACCTCGTCGAACATGGTTTCAACGTTACCGTGATCAGCGGTGACAAAGGCTTCGCCACCACTTTTTTCTAGGGCGGTAAACACCTCGCCCATGCAACTATCGACGGCCTCGACGGCCTCGATAGCGGCTTTGAAGTTACCTGTGTGGCCGACTTGATCGCAGTTGGCGTAGTTACAGATGATGGCGTCGTACTTACCTGACTCAATGGCGGCGATAAGCTTTTCGGTCAGCTCTGGCGCGCTCATTTCTGGCTGCAGGTCGTAGGTCTCGACATCGGGTGATGGCACCAGAATTCGATCTTCGCCGGTATAGAGGTCTTCCTGTCCGCCACTGAAGAAGAAAGTTACGTGGGCGTACTTCTCGGTCTCGGCAATGCGCAGTTGTTGTTTGCCAGCCTTGGCCATGACGTCACCAAACGAGTTAACCAGTTCCATCGGCGGGAAGGCACAGCTGGTGTTAATGTCACCGGCGTATTCGGTGGTCATGACGAAATCCGCAAGCTGTGGTGTCTTGCCGCGGGCGAATCCGTCAAAGTCAGCGTTTACAAACGCACGGGTGATCTGGCGGGCGCGGTCGGGGCGGAAGTTCATGAACAATAGCGCGTCACCGTCGTTAACCGTGGCGGGTGCTTGCCCCTCTGCGGCAATAACCGTGGCCTTCACGAACTCATCGTCTTCACCTCGGGCGTAGGCCGCAGCTAAACCTTCAACGGCCGTGGCCGCTGTGTGTTCTGCCTTACCGATGGTCATGAGATCAAAAGCCTGCTGCACGCGATCCCAGCGGTTGTCACGGTCGAGGCTAAAGAAGCGGCCACAGATGGTGGCGATACGGCCTACGCCCAGCTCGGCCAGTTTCTTCTCGGTGGTGGCCAGTGATGGCTCGGCGCTGCGTGGTGGCACATCGCGGCCGTCGAGGCTGGCGTGCACGTACACTTCCTTGGCGCCACGCTGTGCGGCCAGCTCAATGACGGCGTTAATGTGGGCCTCATGGCTGTGTACGCCACCGGGAGAAAGCAATCCCATGATGTGCACGGCTTTACCGGCTGCAACGGCTTTATCAATGGCGGCTAGGTAGGCGTCGTTAGTGAAAAAATCGCCATCTTCAATCGCTTTGTTAATACGGGTGAAGTTCTGGTACACCACGCGACCGGCACCGAGGGTCATGTGCCCGACTTCAGAATTACCCATCTGGCCTTCTGGTAAACCCACGGCCATGCCGGAGGTATGAATCAGCGTGTTCGGTTGCTGCTGGCGAATCCCGTCCAATATTGGCGTCTTGGCGCTCAAAATGGCGTTATGTTCTGGGTTGTCTGAGTGGCCAAAGCCGTCGAGGATCAGCAGTACTAAGGGTTTCTTCGCGTCAGTCATAACTCTACACATTTTGTGGTGGGCGGCTCTGCGTGCTTGGCCATTGCGCCAGTAGCAGCACGGAAAAGGGCGCCAATTCTATCCTATTTGTTGGTCATAACTCTATAAATGGTTAAGAAATGCCCAGTGGTAGCTGCTATACTTCGCGGCCTTTTATTAGCACCGCTAACGGTCCACTTGCTTAAGAGGCCGTGTGGGGCAGATACCGGTGAATCACTACCTGTTTTGTAGATAGGCGGCATAGATAGGTGGCGCCAATTAAGCAGGCCAGATAAGCAGAAACAGGAAATAGACAAACGTGGAATTATTTTTAGCATTTATCAGTGAGCAGTGGATGTTGGTCAGCGCATTGGCCGTGTTGGCCTATGCCTACGCTTGGACCGAGAAGCAGAAGGGTGGCGTGACGGTATCTCACCACCAGCTGACGCGCTTGGTAAACGACGGCAGCGCGGTTGTTGTGGACCTTCGTGATGCGGCAGAGTTTAAGGGCGGCCATATAGTGGATGCGCTGCATATTCCACACGCCAAGCTCAGTGACCGAGTCAATGAACTGAAGAGTCATCAGACAAAGACCATTATTTTGGTCGATAAGATGGGTCAGCACGCCGGTACCGCGGGCCGAGTACTTAAGGCCAAGGGCTTTGAGGTGAATCGCTTAGAGGGTGGCATGACGGACTGGCAGGCGAATAACTTGCCAGTGGTTATCTAACCCAGCACACCATTTAAACTTATCCTATTGAGGCGCTGTTATGGCCATTGCTACTATCTACACAACGAAAATTTGCCCCTACTGCATTCGCGCTAAATATCTGCTCGACAGCAAAAAAGTCGAGTATGTTGAAATCGCTGTAGATGGGGATGTGGGCTTACGTCGTGAGTTGATGGTTAAGTCGGGCCAGCATACAGTGCCACAAATTTGGGTGGGTGATCATCACGTCGGCGGCTGTGATGAATTGATGGGGTTGGCGCGCTCGGGAGAGTTGGATGGGCTGCTGCTGAGCGCAGGAAGTGAGGTGGCACCAGCCTAAGCGGTAGTTTATTAAGAAAATATCGCAAAAAAGCCAGGGTTGGGGTTGAAAGGTATACACACAACCCCATAACTCTTTTATAGCGAGTCTGCGAGGGGTTCCCCCAGCTCGATTCCACAACAATAATGACTTTATATTAGGGCGCGATCATGGCAGAAGAACAAAACACCGCAGCAGAGACCGCAGCAGCAACTGAAGCACCACAGCAGCAATTCGCTCTGCAGCGTATCTACCTGAAAGATCTGTCCTTTGAAGCACCGATGGGTGCAGCGGCTTTTAAGAAGCAGTGGCAGCCAAGTGTTAATCAAGAGCTGAACACCAAGACAGCGAAGATCGAAGACGGCCTTTTTGAGGTGACTTTGACGCTGACCATTACGGTTAAGATCGAAGACGACACCGCCTTCTTGGTAGAAGTACAGCAGGCAGGTTTGTTCGCTGTCAATGGCATCGAAGGCCAGCAGTTGGCTCAGGTGCTGAACACGGTATGCCCTAACATCCTCTTCCCATACGCACGTGAAGCCGTTGATAACGCCGTAACCAAGGGCAGCTTCCCCGCCCTGATGTTGCCGCCGGTTAACTTTGATGCGCTGTTTGCTCAGGCGGTTGCTCAAGCTAAGCAGCAGCAAGAAACGGATGCACCGGAAACCGTTAACTAAGCAACCCGCTCAGTGAATAAAAACCCGCTCTTGCGGGTTTTTTTATGCTTGGAGAAGTCTGTGTCACATAGTGAAGGTTTTGCCCAGCTCACGACTTTTACCCAGCAGGTCATTCTTGTGGTACGCGCTATCCCAGTTGGGCAGGTACGCAGTTATGGCGATATTGCAGCCATGGCGGGCAGTCCGCGGGCGGCTCGGCAGGTGGTGCGCATACTTTCAAGTTGTTCGAGCAAGTACGACCTACCCTGGCACCGCGTCCTAAATAAAGCCCGAGTCATTTCATTGAAAGACCCAGCCGCACGTCTTGAGCAGTTGGCGCGTTTGCGTGGCGAGGGTGTCGAGGTGTCTGATGCTGGACAGGTCTTGGGCGGTGAGTATTGAGTGGCAGGCGTTGAAAGGCAGAAATGATGGCAACTGAAATAGAGCGTAAATTTCTAATCGACTTGGAAAAAATAGGACCGCTAGAAAACGGTATGTCGATCAAGCAGGGTTATGTTCCAACCAGCACAAAAACGGCGGTTCGAGTCCGGGTTAAAGAAGGTCAGGCTTTCTTGACTCTAAAAGGTGCCAATAAGGGTGCGACGCGCTCTGAGTTTGAGTACAAAGTCCCCCTCGCGGATGCTGAAGCCATGCTGGCGGAACTGTGCGAAGGCCCGATCATCGATAAGACCCGCTACGTCATTCACCACGCTGACCATGAGTGGGAGGTGGATGTCTTTTACGGGGACAACCAAGGCCTTGTTGTTGCCGAGGTAGAAATGACGAGCGAAGACGAGCGGGTGGCGCTGCCCTGCTGGGTAACCACTGAGGTGACCGGCGAAGTGAAATACTACAACTCGAGCCTGTTGGCTAACCCTTATAAAAGCTGGTGATCTGAGCTTCCTCCTGTTGCGGATTTGGGCATGAGGGGCCAATTTCGCTGCGCACCAATATGGTGCGGTTTTTGTGGCGGGTGAGGTGACACTTTCCACGAGCACTGCTCTTGCTTCCTTTCTGCGCTCAGCAAGCCGGTGGAGCGCTTGGACTGAAATAAGCTTGAGCCTCTGTGCCCGAATATGCTTTAAGACCCTACGATATCAAGGGTGGGCGTGAAAATGGAGCGGATATAAATCCCTGTCAGCTCGCATGGAGTAGGCTGAACGGAAGAAGAATTCACGGTCTCAGGTTGGTATAAAACACCCAGAGTCGTTAATATGCTCGACTTGGATTGATTATTGCTTTGCTAATATTCAGGAACGTCATGATTGGCTCAAGGTAAACCTTAGGCTAGCTGATAGCCTTGGGTTGACGACGCGATAGATCGACAACTTTATTAGATGCCAGCCTTTATAGGGTCGGTAAAATAATTCACGATAAAATAGTATTTGTAGAAGGAATGTTAAATGAGTGGCAACGAATCTCGCACCCAAGCAATTGCACAGATCACTAATGCTGAGCCTGTAAAAACATCAATGACTG
>Ga0209081_1000473_pt1 | contig 24163 bp, 20 predicted proteins | sample GOMGulsemesocosm_4_FD_184636 | JGI IMG/M metagenome (GOLD analysis project Ga0209081, IMG submission 184636) | Methane-oxidizing microbial communities from mesocosms in the Gulf of Mexico - GOM15B Gulf of Mexico (SPAdes) (version 2) | ecosystem: Environmental > Aquatic > Marine > Cold seeps... | reverse complement strand
ATAAGGTGGGTAACATGGAATTGTAAATTTTGTTTTTACATTCTTGTTCTATATTAATAATAATTAGGTATCCTTTATGAAGTCTCCGAATATCACAACTGTAATTGTAGCGGTCATTTTTGCTATTATTGCTTTTCTTACTTTTAGTTCCATTTCAGCTACGCCAACAATAGTTGCAGTCTTTGTATTTGTCTGCGTATTTGTTGCACCATTAATTAATGGCTCTTCTGATAAATCAATCTCAGTCGAATCTTCAGATCAATCAAGTCCTGATGTGAAAACACTTTATGTGGGCAATTTACCTTACCGTGCTAATGAAACAGCAGTACGAGAGTTATTTGCTAACTACGGTCACGTTGAATCAGTAAGATTGATGAAAGATAAACATACTGGAAAACGTAGAGGTTTCGGTTTTGTTGAAATGTCTGCAGATGATTTAGAAAAAGCAATTTCAGCTTTAAATGATTTTGAATTTCAGCAACGTACATTAAAAGTTAGAGAAGCAAAAGAGCGTCCTGAGCGCACAGAGGCAGAACACTAAACAATTAACTTTCAGTTCCCTTGTTTGAGTAACCTGAGTTCAAGTAATAAAAAAACCTGATTTTTAATTTTTTGAAAATCGGGTTTTTTATTGTCTTCTTTTTGATGAAAGTGATTTAAGCCAACTTTTCGATAAACTTATTAAATTGCGAAAGTAACTGCTTGTCATTAGAAAACTCCGCATTCATTACTGATTCTAACAATTGATTAAATTGATCATCTTCTGAATTCAAACCTAACAGCTTATTAGCGTCATTTCTTAGTTCTTTAAAGTCACCGATAAAATCTAGAACGGGCCTTACGACTGAATCTAGTTCTTTATTTTCATCAATATTATAAGTTGAAACCTCATTGTATGCTTGACTAGCGTAATTGGTTTGAGTTTGTCGAAGCTCTAAATTGAATGATGTTAATTGCTCTTCATCGTAACCTAATTCTAATGCTTTATTGAATGCTTTATCTATATTGCCAGTAAAGAAGTCTTTTTCTATTTTACTTATATCTTTAATCAACGATTGTATTGCATGTAGTTCATCTTTATCTAAGTCACCCTGTACTGAAAATGAAAAATTCATTTCTGAGTAGGAAGATGCACTATGTTGATAGTTCATTTCGGTAGAATCTTGATCTGCGCTATAACTAAAACTATTACTCTGCTGTGCTTCTTTTAATGCACTAAACGAAATACTAACAATATCTCCATCAGCTGTTGTTATTGATAAATCACTGCTGCTTGATTGCGAGGCAAAACTGTCACTGGCATATTCAACCGCATGAGCTGTTAATGAAGGTGACTCTGTTGATGGCGCTAAACTATCACCAAGTAAATTTTCTTCTGTGTTATCTATTCCTGCATTAATTAAATCTCGGGCTTTTTCTATCCCTTCAGAGAGTTCTTCATCAAGTACATTAAGCTGACTTAATTCTACAATAGCTTCATCAATACCATTATTCGCACCTTCCCTAGCCTGTCCTAACATATCTTGCAATTCATTAGAGGTTGCTCCTCTTGATTTAGCCGCATTCAAACTAGAATTCACAAACGACATAACATTCTTTGCTACTGCTTCAAAATCAAAGATATTGGATTGTTCATTTTCAGGTGCTGCTATTTCGCTATTAAAACCTTGAACTGATGAGAACTTTGAAGAAAGAGATTGATACACCATTTTTAATGCTACCGTTGACTTTTCACTAATTGAAACAGTCTCCGGACGTTTATTTTCATGCGATTCTGGTGCTTTACCAATTTGATGCTGATTATTAAATTGTGAATGGTATGAATTTACCATGGGATTAAACCCAAATAGCTTATTGATATGGCTCATAATATTTTCTCTTTCTCTGCTGATATACGCTGCTCTTATCATTATATCGGCTTTATTGATTAAAACTTAAGCGATTTTTTCCCTCTACTAACACTCTATACTAGACAAAAGCTAAACTAACGCTAAAATTGCGCTCTTAAAATAATTTCAAATATCAAAGCAGTCACATCAATAGAAGGTAAACATCATGTTTAGTCATATTCACCCCGATAACTACGACCAACAATTATTGGATAAAAACCAAGAAATGACGGCTTTGTTTGCATGCTTTAATCTACCTGTCGCTGAAATTTTTCCATCACAACCATTAAATTATCGTTTACGCGCTGAGTTCAGAGTATGGCATCAAGGAGATGATCTTTATTACATTATGTTTAACAGTGAAACTAAAGAAAAGTTTCGAGTAGATGATTTTCCTGTTGCTAGTAAGTTAATCAATCAAGCTATGAAAGCCTTACTTATTTCTATTAAAGATAACAAAGAGCTTCGTTTTAAACTATTTCAAGTTGATTTTCTTTCAACATTAAGTGGTGAGTTGCTGATTAGTATGCTTTACCATAAACCTTTAGAGCCAACATGGGAAAGTGCAGCTAGAACGCTTAAAGATGAGCTATCAGCAATTGCACCAATTGATATTATTGGTAGAGCTAAGAAACAAAAAATAATTATTGATAAAGACTATGTGATGGAATCCCTACAAGTAGGCAAGAGTACTTTTATTTATCAACAGGTTGAAAATAGCTTTACTCAACCAAATGGCGGTGTAAATGAACAAATGCTGTTATGGGCGCAACAAGCAACAGAAAATTCGGGTGGTGATCTAATCGAACTTTATTGCGGCAATGGTAACTTTAGTATTGCCTTAGCCCAAAACTTTGATCGCGTATTAGGAACTGAAATTTCAAAAACATCCGTTAGATCAGCTCAGATAAATATCAAAGCCAATGATATTGATAATATTGATATTGTTCGTATGTCGAGTGAAGAATTTAGTCAAGCAATGAACGGGGAACGAAAATTCAGACGCTTAGAAGGGTTCGATTTAACAGCTTATAATTATGATGCCGTATTGGTTGATCCTCCACGTGCTGGTCTAGACAAAGATAGCATTGAATTAGTTAGTCGTTTTAATAAAGTTATTTATATCTCTTGTAATCCGAATACTTTAAAAGAAAACTTAGCTGATTTAACCAAAACACATGTTATTGAAAAATTTGCTTTGTTTGATCAATTTCCATATACCGCACATATTGAAACAGGTGTAGTGTTAACTCGCAAATAAAGTTACGGCAATTAGATTTTTAACGAGATTTTCGTGAAAATTGACGTCTATCACTAAGCTCTGCCGCACCTCGTGCGATAAAACGCAGTTGTTGAATCGTTTGTTTTGATAACTGCTCTCGTTCTGCTTTATCATCCATATCTAATGCATCGGAGCCAGCACTAAATACAATAGTTACGGCTGCATTTGCTTGCATATAGGCTACGTCTGAATCTAAACCATTGGCCTGTTGTAAATAATCACAAAGCTCCATAGTAAAATAACGAATTTCTCGTATAACCGCCGCTCTAAAAGCGGCTGAAGTGCCCGAACGCTCACGCAGTAATAAACGAAAAACGTTACCATTACTTTCAATTAACTCCATAAAGGTTTCAACAGATATTTGAATAACCGAACCACCTTTAGCAATACGTTGACGTGCTTGGCGCATCAACTGCCTTAAAGTTAAACCTGCTTCATCTACTAAAGTAAGGCCAAGTTCATTCATATCCGTAAAATGTCGATAAAACGATGTGGGTGCAAGACCAGCCTCTTTTGCTACTTCTCGTAAACTTAAACTAGAAAAACTTCGCTCTGCACTTAACTGATTTAAAGCCGCATCAACTAATAGTCTACGGGTTTTTTCTTTTTGTTGGGCGCGAACACCACTCATAGTTATGGCTCATCTAAATCGATTTGTATTCATAATACTGTATTAAAAGAATAAAGTCAGATTACTATTGTAGGTAGCAGCTTAATGTCATATATCAAAATGGATATAAGTAAAATATTTCTAATTATTCTTGACGGGTCAGATGAACTAGCTAAAATACAGTAATAGTGTACACGTGTACGCTTAAATTTATTGACTTAGCTTAGAGATATGAAATGAAAAAACCTGCAATTATTTGGCTTAATGTAACTGTTTTTTTAGTCACTTTTTTGGTGGCTGCTATTGCTGTACCTTATCGGGCATTTACAATAGGCTTTGATAGCACAGAAATAATATTCGCTTTAATATGTTTTATTTATTGCGGTATGGCAATTACTGCTGGTTATCATCGATTATGGTCTCATAAAACCTATCAAGCCCACTGGAGCTTACGCTTTATATTTGCGTTAGGTGGTGCTTTTGCTTTACAAAATAGCATTCTACATTGGTCTTCAGATCATAGAGTTCATCACAAACATGTTGATAATAATGATATAGATCCTTACTCTGCCAAAATGGGGTTTTGGTATTCACACATTGGTTGGATGTGTCGTGAGTATCAGGCTCACCGTTATCATGACTATAAAAATGTTAGAGATTTACAAAAAGATCCCATTGTTATGTGGCAGCATAAGTATTATTTACCGCTAACGCTAATCATGAATTTTGGTGTGCCTATTGTTTTTGGTTTATGGCATGGCGACTTACTAAATAGCTTATTGTTAGTTGGTTTTCTGCGTTTAGTATTAAATCATCACACCACTTTTTTTATTAACTCCTTAGCGCACGTTTGGGGAAAACAAACCTATACAGACAAAAATACCGCTAGAGATAACGGTTTTCTAGCTTTTCTTACTTTTGGCGAAGGTTATCATAATTATCATCATATTTTTGAGAATGATTATAGAAATGGCATTCGTTGGTGGCAATTTGATCCTACCAAGTGGTTAATTAAAAGCTGCCAATGGTTAGGTTTGACAAATAAATTACGTACCAGTCCTGAAGATAAAATAGAAAAAATGCGTCTTGCGATGACATTAAAACACAGTAAGGATAAATTAATTAAGCGACCTAATGCAGAACAAGCAATTTTACAGCTGCAGCAAGAATATGATTTACTGATAAATAAGCTTAATGCTTACTATCAAGTACGTAAAACATTACTAAATGCTAAGCGTGAACAAGTGTTAGCAGATGTTGAGAAAACTGAATTGATGAAGCAATATCAAGAGTTGAAAATTAAATTATCTGAACAGCAAAAAGCCTGGCAACTACTGACAGCAAAACTCGCTTAATAATCAATAAAATAACCATAATTTTATTATTACCATTTTTCTGAAACCCTGCTAAAATTTTTATTACAAAGATCAGCAGGGTTAGGGGAAAGTCTTTTGGTTAAGAGTAACGTAAAAAAATCTAATAAAGAGAATAGTTTTGACTATGATGTAATTATTATAGGCACAGGGCCTGGTGGCGAAGGCGCTTCAATGGAGCTCGCCAAAAAGGAAAAGAAAGTTGCCATTATTGAACGTTATAAAGACGTTGGTGGTGGTTGTACTCATTGGGGTACTATTCCTTCAAAAGCTTTACGCCAAAGTGTTAGTCGGTTAATAGATTATAATTCTAATCCCTTGTTTCGAGGGCACGACAAAGCTAAGCATTTAACTTTTGCTGATATTTTAAGGCACTCATCTGCTGTTATTCGCAAACAAGTTCAATTGCGTAGTGGCTTTTATGATCGTAACCGTGTTGAACTTTTAATGGGTGATGCCTCTTTTATCGATGCAAACACTATTCAAATAATCAAAAATGACGGTTCGGTAGAAAAAATCACGGCTGAAAGAGTGGTGATTGCTACAGGATCGCACCCTTATCGACCTGACGATATTAATTTCAAACATCCGCGCGTATATGACTCTGACACAATATTATCTCTTAAACATGAGCCTCGCTCTATTATTATTTATGGTGCAGGGGTTATTGGTAGTGAATATGCGTCAATCTTTCGTGGTTTAGGTGTCAAAGTTGACTTAATTAATACACGTGACCGTTTGCTATCATTTTTAGATGATGAAATTTCAGACTCTTTAAGTTACCACTTATGGAACAGCGGCGTAGTAATTAGGCACGGTGAACAAATTGAGCGTGTAGAAACATCAGAGCAAGCGGTTATTGTGCATTTAGAGTCAGGTAAAAAAATGCGTGCTGATTGTTTATTATTTGCGAACGGCCGCACAGGCAATACTGTTAATTTAAATTTACATAATGCAGGACTAAAAGCTGATGGCCGTGGTCAGCTTAAAGTGAATGATCAATATCAAACAGATGTTGAAAATATTTATGCTGTTGGTGATGTGATAGGGTATCCAAGTTTAGCCAGTGCGGCTTACGACCAAGGCAGATTAGCAGCATCGGCTATGATAGATCATAAAAGTAGTGCTAAATTAATTGCAGATATACCAACGGGTATTTATACCATTCCTGAAATTAGTTCTGTGGGCAAAACTGAACAAGAATTGACAGAGGCGAAAATACCTTATGAAGTGGGTAGAGCACAATTTAAGCACTTAGCTAGAGCTCAAATTGCTAATAGTTTAGTTGGCTCGCTGAAGATTCTGTTCCATCGTGACACCAAAGAAATTTTAGGTATCCATTGTTTTGGTGAAAATGCAGCTGAAATTATTCACATTGGTCAAGCTATTATGCAACAAACCAATGGTGGTAATACCATTGAATATTTTGTTAGCACGACATTTAACTATCCAACCATGGCCGAAGCCTTTCGTGTGGCTGCACTTAATGGGCTAAATAGGTTATTTTAATACAGAGGTCTATTTTCTTAATAGCCGTAAAATAATAAAGCCATGGATATTATTCATACCATGGCTTTATTTATAACTTAATCCTTAAAAATTAAAGCATATAATTGTCAGGCAAAGGTAAAGCGGCAACACCAGAATCAACTGCAGCTATGGCTACCGCACGTGCTACCGCTGCACAAAGACGAGAATCCATAGGCTTAGGGATAATATAATCTTTGCCAAAACTTAACTGTGTTTCACCACTTGCAGCTAACACTTCTTTAGGTACTGGCTCTTTTGCTAAAGCACGAATTGCATGAACAGCAGCTATTTTCATTTCATCATTAATAGTGCGAGCGCGAACATCTAAAGCACCTCGAAAAATAAAGGGAAAACACAGTACATTATTTACTTGATTAGGATAATCACTGCGACCCGTAGCAACAATAACATCATCACGAGCGGCTTGCGCTAACTCAGGTTTAATCTCTGGATCTGGATTTGAACAAGCAAAAATTATTGGATTTGTCGCCATCAATTTAACCTGTTCTTGACTCAATAAATTTGGTCCTGAAACACCAACAAATACATCGGCACCGTTTATTGCATCGTTAAGAGTACGTTTATCCGTATTGTTAGCAAATAATTTTTTATACTCATTTAAATCATCACGGCGTGTATGCACTATGCCCTTGGTATCTAGCATGTATATTTTTTCACGCTGTGCACCACATTTAATTAATAACTCCATGCAAGCAATAGCGGCGGCACCCGCACCTAAACAAACGATATTGACTTGTTTTATATCTTTACCTTGAATATCTAACGCATTCATCATACCTGCGGCAGTAACGATAGCAGTGCCATGTTGATCATCATGAAACACAGGGATTTTACAGCGTTCAATTAATGCTTTTTCAATAACAAAACACTCTGGCGCTTTAATATCTTCAAGGTTAATACCACCAAAACTATCTGCAATATTAGCAACCGTATTTATAAACTCTTCAACTGTTTTATGTTTTACTTCAATATCGAACGAATCTATATTGGCAAAACGTTTAAACAATAATGACTTACCTTCCATTACAGGCTTTGATGCCATAGGTCCCAAATTACCTAAACCTAAAATAGCGGTGCCATTAGTAATAACCGCAACGGTATTGCCCTTTGCAGTATATTTATAAACATCATCAGGATTTGCTGCTATTTCTCTAACAGGTTCAGCAACACCTGGGCTATATGCTAGTGATAAATCTTCACTAGTTTCTGCGGCAGTAGTTAATGAAACACTAATTTTTCCCGGAGTTGGTAATGAGTGGTAATCAAGTGCTTGTTGACGAAGATCTGACATTATTGTTCCCTAGTACATTAGTTGACTAAATTATGAATAGAAATTTTGTATTGTTTTTATGATTTATAGTGTACTGCATTGCACATCACCACATTAAGCTCGTTTAACTATATAAAATCGCTGTAAGCTATATTAAATATAAACTTTTTGATTAAACAAATCATACTATTTAGTTGAATATTCAACATTAAAGCCGAGTATAGTTAATAAAACACACCTTTATACGACTTTTCATAAACTAAAGGCGTTAACAAGGTATTGTTGATATGAAATTCTAAAAAGCAAAAAACCAACCCGAGGATTGGTTTTTTAAATAGAGAATAAACCAGTAATATTAAACGAAAGGATTTACTTTAATAATCGTTTCATTACGTTCTGGACCCGTTGAAATTATATCAACAGGTACGCCAGTAATCTCTTCAATACGTTTAATATAAGCGAGTGCATTGGCCGGTAATGCATCAATTGATGTTGCACCTACAGTGGTTTCAGACCAACCAGACATTTCTTCATATATTGGGGTTATTTTCTCATAACCTTCTGCAGCCGTTGGCGGTACAGTAATAATGTCACCTGATTTAGTTTTATAGCCTGTACAGATTTTTAATGTGGTTAAGCCATCAAGGACATCAAGCTTCGTTAAACAAAAACCTGTAATACTGTTCACCTGAATCGCACGGTGCATTGCTACAGCATCAAACCAACCACAGCGACGTTCACGACCAGTAGTTGCACCAAATTCATGGCCAACTGTACCTAAGTGATTACCAACTTCATCATCTAATTCGGTTGGAAAAGGACCAGAGCCAACACGTGTTGTGTATGCTTTGGTTATACCAAGAATATAATCTAAATGACGAGGGCCAACACCACAACCTGTAGCAACACCACCAGCTGTTGTATTTGAAGATGTAACGTAAGGATAAGTGCCGTGATCAATATCAAGCAATGTACCTTGTGCGCCTTCAAACATGATTGACTCACCATTTTTGCGTGCTTGATCCAATATTTCTGAAATATCAGCCGTCATATTTTTAATAGTGTCGGCTACCGCTAATGCATCTGCAAGCACTTCTTCATAACTTATTGGTTCTGCTTTATAGTAGTTAACTAAAGAAAAATTATGATACTCAACAATTTCTTTTAATTTGGCAGCAAAAGACTCTGCACAGAAAAGATCACCTACACGTAAACCGCGACGAGCAACTTTATCTTCATAAGCTGGACCAATACCACGACCCGTAGTACCGATAGCTTTAGCACCACGCGCTATTTCACGTGCGGCATCTAAGGCGTTATGATAAGGAAGGATTAACGGACACGCATCACTAATCAGCAAGCGTTCACGTACTGGAACACCCTTAGCTTCAAGCATTTCGATTTCTGTCATTAAAGCTTTAGGACATAAAACTACGCCATTGCCTATTAGACATTTTACATTGTCACGTAACACACCCGATGGAATTAAGTGAAGTACGGTTTTTTCACCCTCAATCACTAAAGTGTGGCCTGCATTGTGTCCACCTTGATAGCGAACCACATATTTTGCTTTGTCGGTTAGTAAGTCAACGATCTTACCTTTACCTTCGTCACCCCATTGGGTACCTAGAACAACTACGTTTTTGCCCATTTTTGCTATTTCATAAGAAAATTAGGCGAGAATTCTAACAAAGATTAAATTACAGTCCAAGGAAAAATAATAGATTTTTTCAACCTCTTCAAAAATAACCTTTAATGTTAAGGGGTTATCTTTATTCTTTTTTATTTATTGAATTGAGCTATTGTGATAACCAAATAATAATGACACCAAGAATCAAAATAAATAAACCAATATTTCTAATATCTTCTATAGGTTGATCCGTCACTTTTCGTAAATAGTTTCGCCATTTATTTGGAAATAATGCAGGAGCTAACCCTTCAATAATAAGTACTAAGCCAAAGACTAATAACAGTGTATCTGTCATATTTACTCCATACATTTTTATATTCATATATGAAAAAGCCAGCAATTTTGCTGGCTTTTATATTATTCAACAAAGTAATCTACTTTATTATTTTGCTTTAGTTCCATCTTTTAAGTAGTTAAAAAAGTCACTGTCTGGCTTAATAACCATAATGTCGCTTTTACTATTAAAGCTTTTTTCGTAAGCTTCAAGGCTACGATAAAAGCGATAAAATTCAGCGTCTTTACTATACGTATCAGCATATATTTTCGCAGCTTCCGCATCACCTTCACCACGCGTAATAGAAGCATCCTTTTGTGCTTCAGCTAACATTACGGTTACTTTAGCATCAATAGTAGCGCGAATAATTTCAGCTTGTTCTTGACCTTGTGATCTATGTTCTTTTGCTACAGCAGTACGTTCAGCACGCATACGATCATAAATAGAATTACTCACCTCAGTAGGCAAGTTAATCGCTTTAATACGTACGTCAACCACTTGTATGCCAAGATCAGCACGACTACTTTCTGCGCTTTCAAGTGCTTTACGCATAATAGCATCACGATCACCAGAAACAATTTCGGTAATGGTTCTATTACCAAACTCAGTACGTAAACCGTTATTTACTTTTTGTTTAAGTAAAGCTCTAGCATTATCTACAGAACCCGAAGTACGCAAATAATAAGTAGAAAAATCAATAATACGCCACTTAACAAATGAGTCGACCATTAAATCTTTTTTCTCTGATGTTACAAAACGATCTGGTGCTTCATCAAGGGTTTGAATACGAGCGTCTAATTTACGAACAGATTCAATAAAAGGAATTTTAAAATGTAAACCTGGCTTAAATACCATCATTTCATCAGTGGTAGAATCACGTTTTATTTTTGAAAATTGAAAAACAATGCCGCGTTGACCTTCATAAATAACAAATACTGAAGAAACAACTAAAGTAAGCAATAACGCTATAATAGCAATAGAAAAATTTTTCATGACCTAGTTTCTCCCACTATTAAATCTATCACTTCGAGCGCCACTTGATGGCGAAGTGTTAATACTTGGTTGCGGTGACTGCGAATATGATTGAGGTGTAACACGCTGCGTTGTTGATTGCTGCTGCATGATTTTATCAAGTGGTAAATACATCATGTTATTACCACCATCAACATCAACCATAACTTTACTAGTATTACTGTAAACTTTTTCCATGGTTGCTATATACAAGCGTTGACGAGTTACTTCTGGTGCTGCTTGATATTCTGGTAATATTTTTTCAAAACGAGCAACTTCACCTTGTGCATCTAATACAGTGCGATCTTTGTAAGCAATGGCCTCTTGCTCCATTCGCTTCACACGACCACGGGCGCGCGGTTCAATACCACGAGCATAGGCTTCGGCTTCACGTAAAAATCGTACTTCATCTTCTTGTGCTGCAATGGCATCATCAAAAGAATCTTTTACTTCATTCGGTGGACGAGCGTCTTTAAAGTTAACGTCGACAATAATTAAACCTAAGTTATAAGGTGCAATTATTTTTTCTAACTCTTTCCAAACCGATTGACGAATCTGCTCACGGCCACTGGTTAGAATATCATCCATTACAGCATGACCAACGACATAACGCAGCGCACTATCAAGTGATTGATTTAAACTATCTACAGCATTGGTGACACTAAAAACATAGTTACGCGCATCAACAATACGATATTGAATTTGCATATCAACACGAACCACGTTTTCATCTTGGGTTAACATAAAACCAGATGATTGCATTTCACGAGTACTTTGCATATCGACTGGAATAATGCGATCAATAAAAGTCCACTTCCAGTTAATACCAGGATCAACCGTACCTGAAAATTGGCCAAAACGTAGTACAATACCTTTTTCTGCTTCTTTAATGGTATAAAAACCACTAAAAGCATAAACAACCAATCCGATGATAAGTATTAAGCTCAAACCAATACTAGAAAAGTTTTTCCCTGATGGCATAGAGCCACCTGATGACTTACCACCGCCCTTTCCTCCAAAGATACCACTGACTTTTTGACCTAAATCATTAAGTAATTCATCTAAGTCTGGTGGACCTTGGTTTTTGCCACCTTTATTTTTCCAGGGGTCTTTATCATTATTCCCCGGTTCATTCCAAGCCATGTAGTTCTCCGCTAGGTTAGTAATTATTTAAATACTGGATTTAAATACTGGTTTTGTTTTATTAATTAAACAAGTCTATGACAAAACCATTTGTTTTATAAGACTCTATATGAGGATAAACACATTAATTTACAATAAAAGCGTTAGATTACTTAATATATTGCTCAATTTTATGTACTTCTTGTTTTAGCAATCTATTCCACTCTCGTTTTGGCAATTTAATATTAAGATGACAAAACCCTTCTTCATCGTAATATTCTTCTTTAATACAATGCAATTTATATAAGATGCCACGTAACTTTCCTGCATTTGGGGGTATAGCAAGTTGATACTCAACAACTTGACTATCTAACCGCTCAGTTAATGCCGTGAAGAATAAATCAATGCCAATATTAGCTTGTGCTGATAACCAAACTCTGATCGGTCGACCTTGATCATCTCTATCTATTCTCGGCTCAACATCATCTAAATTATCAATTTTATTACAAATAACAAGTTGAGGCACTTCATCAGCCTCTATTTCAGATAAGACATATTCTACTTGCTCGATATTCTCACTACGTCTGTCATCTGAAATATCTACGACATGAAGAAGCAATTCAGCTTCTCGTGTTTCAGTTAGTGTAGCTTTAAATGCCGCGACTAAATCATGGGGTAAATGACGAATAAAACCAACCGTATCCGCTAGAATAACACCACCAACACCTTCAAGTTCAATTCTTCTTAATGTTGGATCTAATGTGGCAAAGAGTTGATCGGCCGCATAAACTGTTGATTGAGTTAGGACATTAAATAAAGTAGATTTTCCAGCATTAGTATAACCAACCAGCGACAAGGTTGGCAGTTCGGCACGAGTTCTAGCACGTCGTCCTTGTTGTCTTTGTTTTTCTACTTTGTCCAAGCGTTTACGAATGTTAATCATGCGCTCACGTAATAAACGCCTATCAGTTTCTAATTGGGTTTCACCTGGGCCTCTAAGCCCAATACCACCTTTTTGTCGTTCAAGGTGAGTCCAGCCGCGAATTAATCGACTACTGATATGTCGCAACTGCGCTAATTCAACTTGTAATTTACCTTCATGAGTACGAGCACGTTGAGCAAAAATATCAAGAATTAGCGTTGTTCTGTCGACGACTCGACATTGACATAGTGCTTCAATATTTTTTTCTTGTGAAGGAGAGAGGCTATGGTTAAATAACACGACATCAGCATTAAACAAACGAACAGCTTCAGCTATTTCTTCGGCTTTGCCTGAGCCAACAAAAAATTTGGGATGTGGTGTACTACGCTTACCAGATACAACGGTTAATTCATTTACCCCAGCAGAAGAAACCAACATTTTAAATTCGGTTAAATCTTCTCGGGTACTTTCATCGGGGAAATCTAAGTGAACAAGCACAGCTTGTTCACCTGCTTGATAACGATCAAACAACTGCATTAAACCTTAATAATAGTGACCGAAAAGTTAGGACGACATTATACGTTTCTAAAGTACTTTTCTAAAAATCACACACGTGTAACGTATCTACAGCTATTGTGTAAACAGCACAAAACGAGACACAATATAAAGTAAAGAGGTCTTTACTCTTCTATATCTGTTTGACTAGACATTGCCGCGGTATTTACTGCACGCGCAGGTACTACCGTTGAAATAGCGTGTTTGTAAACCATTTGACTAACCGTATTTTTTAATAAGATCACAAATTGATCAAATGATTCAACTTGCCCTTGCAGTTTAATACCGTTAACTAAATAAATTGCAACTGGAATGCGATCACGACGTAACGCATTCAAAAATGGGTCTTGTAAAGATTGACCTTTTGCCATTATTTGGCCCCTTTTTTTTATTATAAATAAAAGTTATTAATCAGTTTGATTAATGATAATTTTGCTAATCCTCAGCATATAACCAATTAATTATACACCAATATTTCAATATTGTTTAATGATAGCGACTATATTTTATATTTATAGTTGATTCTCTTAACATTTGCCAACTGCAGCTAAGACTTGTAATAAATTTGTTTCATCGTCTGTGGTTAACCACTGTAAATCAGGCCAACTTCTAAGCCAAGTTAACTGCCTTTTAGCTAATTGCCTTGTGGCACATACGCCTCTAAAAATCATTTCTTTGTGATCATACTCACCATTAAGGTATTGCCACATTTGACGATAACCGACACAACGAATTGATGGCAAATTTTCATGGAGATCACTGCGCTCTTTGAGCTTAATAACTTCTTGTTCAAAACCTTGCGCTATCATTTGTTGATAACGCAATTCTATTCGATCATGCAAAGTACTGCGCTCTTTAGTCGATATAGCAAATTGTAAAATATCGCCATCAAGCCTTTCACCTTTAATTTGAGTTAATTGTGTCAGAGTACTTCCCGTTAAACGGAAAACTTCTAAAGCACGAGTTAATCGTTGTGGATCATTTGGATGAATACGTTGTGCAGAAACGGGATCAATTTTAGTTAATTGCTCATGCATAGCATCCCAGCCCTGTTCAGCCGCTTCCGCTTCAATTTGTTGTCTAATATCACTGTTGGCCGCAGGTAATGGTGATATTCCCTCAATTAGGCTTTTAAAATACATCATCGTACCGCCAACCAATAAAGGAATACGATTATTCGCTCTAATTTTGGCAATTTCAATTAAAGCATCTTGGCAAAAGTCGGCTGCCGAATATGATTGCGCTGCATCACGAAGATTAATTAAACGATGTGGATATTTTGCTAGTTCATCTAATGTTGGTTTAGCCGTACCTATATCCATATCACGATAAATTAAAGCTGAGTCAACACTGATAATGTCGCAGGGTAAGGCATCATGTAAAGCTAGAGCTAATGCAGTTTTACCTGATGCCGTTGGCCCCATTAAACAAATAACAGGAGGCTGCTTAGCTAGATTATTGGTTAACACTTAATTGAACTCACGCATTTTCGTATTGCTACTTAGTTTAGCACTGAATTGTCAGTAATATTTTTTACTTGATTAATATGTAATGTGAGGTCTAAAACAACAGAATTCAAGAGTATTGATTCTATTTTTTGTTCCGAAAGTAGGTCTTTTCCATTCTGCCATAAGGTTTGTGCTTGTTCTTCAGTATAGCTTTGCTCGATCAGTGTTTTAGCAACAGCTAAAATAATATAGCTGTCATCGTTCATTTCATTAGAGTTGACACTCAGTTGTGATAATTCATTAATAATAGCAATAAAACTAGCACTGACATCTTTTTCACGTAGTAGTGCAGGAAATTGTCGTACTTGAACTTTGCCCTTATTTTTTACGCCGTCATTAAGAGTAAACATTATGCCTGCTAATTCTAATTGTGCCTGACATGCTTTTACTGTATTAAGTTGTTGCTCTGACAGTGTTATCACTACAGGTAATAATAAAGGTTGACTGATCAAACCTTTATTTTCTTTCGAGTCATTTGGTTGCCAACTTATAGCAACTTTACTTATCAGTACGGGCAATGCTAATTCAAATAAAGATAACAAGCGTAAACGCCCTTGCTGTTTAAATATTGCATAACGTTCTTGCTCTACAGCAAGAAAAAAATGGCCTGATAAATTAGGATTAACCACGGTATTGTTCGATTCAACAGCACTTATTGGCGTGCTAATATCGCTTGTAACTGGCGTCATCAAGTGCTGATAATTTTCTACCGCTCTTTTAGAAATAGGTGTATTTGTACCATAACTACTTCCAGCTATATTTGGCCTAAATGTATGTTCAGTTACTTGCTGCAATGGTTTGACATAATCAGGGCGAGTATATTGCACACTTTCAATAGGTGTCTCTGCTTGAGGCACTGTTACTTGTTGTGTTTGTGCTAACGACTGTGAATCATGAAGGTCTGAACTTGAGTTATTTTCCATTAAAGCTTTATGGCAAACAGAATAAATAAAATCATGAACATAGCGACTTTGATGAAAGCGAACTTCATGTTTTGCAGGATGGACATTAACATCGACTTCACGGTAATCAAGCTCTAAAAATAGCACAAAAGCAGGATACGTATCTGGCGGCAATAAATCGGCATATGCTTGACGAATAGCGTGATTGATCAATTTATCACGCATCATTCTGCCATTAACGTAACTATAACTAAGATCATTTTGATTACGAACAAAGCTCGGTTTTGCTAACCAACCAGAGAAAACCATATCATCATGTTGGCAATTAATTTCAATAGCATTATCAACAAACTTTTGCCCACATACCATGGCAACACGTTTAGCATTTTGGGAATTTGTTACTGCTGCGCGATATTGGCGTATCATCTTGTCGTTATGAGTTAATGAAAAAGTAACATCAAAACGAGCTAAAGCAATGCGGCGAATAACCTCATCAATATGATTAAATTCTGTTTTTTCAGTGCGTAAAAATTTACGCCTTGCTGGTGTATTAAAAAACAAATCTAATACTTCAATGGTCGTTCCGTCAGGGTGTGCGGCTGGCTTTACTGTTACCGCCATATCGCGCCCTTCAGCGCTAGCTTGCCATGCTGTATCTTGATTTTTTGGCTTAGAGGTCAAAGTTAATCGCGAAACGGAGCTAATACTAGCTAATGCTTCACCACGAAAACCCAAACTGTTTATCGCTTCTAAATCTCGTAAATCTTTTATTTTACTGGTGGCATGACGACTTAATGCCAAGGTTAATTCATCTTTAGCAATACCAATACCATTATCACTAATGCGTATGCGCTTCACACCGCCCTTATCGACATCAATATTGATATTAGTTGCGCCAGCATCTAGACTATTTTCAACTAACTCTTTGATCACAGAGGCTGGTCTTTCCACCACTTCACCAGCTGCTATTTGGTTAGCTAAACGAGCTGGAAGTATTGCAATTGTCATAGTTTTTCTTATTTTATTTTCTTATTTTAGAATGTTAACCAGCTCTGGGAATCTTTAAGGTTTGGCCAATATGTAAAACGTTAGATTTTAGCTTATTGACTGACTTAATAGTGGCAACTGAAATTTTATAACGCTGAGCAAGTACCGATAAAGACTCGCCACTACGTACTTTATGTTTCTTCATTGTTATAGCAGCTAACAAGGTTCCTTGAGGAATGTTCTCAGTAAAATAGTTATCAACGGCTTTAAAAATTGCTTTGGCAAGTTTTTGCTGATGCTTTCTGCTGTTGAGGTTTTTTTCTTCTGTTGGATTAGAAATAAAACCTGTTTCTATTAATACAGATGGAATATCTGATGATTTTAAAACTGCCAAACTCAAACCTTCTGGCTTTTTCTTATGTAGCTTAGTGACTTGCTTCATTTGCTTAATAACATGTAAGGCAAATTCATAGCTACTTGACATCGTATGTTCTTTTTTCATGTCGGCCAGTGTAAAGGCTAAATTTTTGTCTTTGGTTTTTTTGATAGTTTCACCCGCCCCACCAAGCAATTCCGACTCGTCTTGTCTGTTTTTAATCCAACGAGTAAATTCAGAATTTGCTCGTCGAGGTGATTGCACCAGAACAGAAGCGCCATGAGGTTTAGGTGAAACAAAGGCATCGGCATGAATAGAAATAAGTAAATCAGCTTTGTTTTTTCTAGCTAATTCTGTTTTGCGGCTATGATTTACGTAATAATCACCTGTTCGGATCATAACAGCCTTAAAGCCACGTTTTTGGTTTATCAACTTTGCTAATTTTTTTGCTATTGCTAAAGTTACCCGCTTTTCATATGAACCTTTGGCACCAATAGAGCCAGGATCTTCACCGCCATGCCCTGCCACAATAGCAATGATAATATCTCGTTTACCATTTGGCGTTGTTTTTTTAATTACTTTTGTTTTTTCATTTTTATCATTTAAATCAATTACTAGACGATCACCATACTGACCAGCTGGCGCAAGAGAGAACACCGTTAATTGATAAGCTTTGGCTAGTTCTAAAACTAAACGTGTACTTTTTTTTGATTTGGCGGTGCTAGTGCGAAAACGCTTAATGCGCGGATCATTTTTTGCTAACGCTTTTAACGCCGTGTTATTTTTTGTATTCTTAAAATCAATAACTAAACGACTAGGCTTGCTTAAAGTGAAATATTTATAATCTGGTTTGTTTTTAAGATCAAAAACAATACGCGTGTTTTCGGGTGCCGGCCAAACGCGAATGCCATTGATACTATTTGTACTTGCTGCAGCATTATTTACACTCAGTGATACCGTAACTAATAATAGCCAAAGTAACGTAGTAACAATAAAAGAGAACAACCGCATAAATAACCTAACTATAATTTGTCATAAATATATTCAACTAATACTATATTGTTCAAATTGCTGTAAAACACCTTCGCCTCGCTTAGAACAAGCGCGTAAATTAATAACTCTTTGCTCATCCTGATAAGCCATATTAATGATTATATCTGCATTAGCCAAGAGCCCTGAGCCTTTTTCTGGCCATTCAATAAAGCAACAGCAGTTATCCGCAAAATAATCACGAATGCCCATGTACTCCAATTCTTCAGGATCACTCAAGCGATAAAGATCAAAGTGATAAACTTGCCAAGGTGGTAATGCGTACGGCTCCACTAAAGTATAGGTAGGGCTTTTAACATTGCCTTTATGTCCCATTCCTCTAACAAAGCCTCGTGTTAGCGTCGTTTTTCCTGCACCTAAATCACCATTTAAAAACACGACTAATGATTGTTGCACCTGCTGTTGGCTATCTTGCCAATGCAGCACTTTTGCTAAATTATCACCAACTGCAACAGTCGCCGCTTCATCTATTAAAAGGTATTCTAACTGTTTCATTTATTCTCAATAATTTCATTCAACTTGGTTAACTAAGCGCTGCACGGGTGCAAATAAGTCACTGGCTAACATGCCCAACTGACCATTCTTATTAGCAATAATATCACCTGCAGCGCCATGAATATAGACAGCAAAACAAGTAGCTGCAAAATAATCATTTGCTTGTAAGATTAATGCCGCAACAATACCTGCAAGTACATCGCCCATACCACCAGAAGCCATGCCTGCATTACCCGTGCTATTAATGACCACTTGCTTTCCATCTGAGATCAAACTACCCGCGCCTTTTAAAATACAAATACCTCCATATTGTTGAGCAATATTACGTACTGCCTTAAATCTATCTGCTTCTATGGTAGCAACATCGCACCCTAATAAACTAGCGGCTTCTTTTGGGTGTGGCGTTAGAACCCAGCGAGAACAAAAATGTTTAGTTTTTGATAACAAGGTTAACCCGTCAGCATCCAGCACTAAGGTTTTGCGCTTATTCTTTTGTTCATGAAAATCAACCGAATTAGAATCAACCATAATAGCCATGATTAAATCAAAAAGTTGGTTTGACCAATCAGTTTGACCTAGCCCCGGCCCAAGTAATAACACATTAGCTTTCTGCATAGCTATTGAGCTGGCAAGCTCCTTAGCTTCGTTAGCTGCTAGCATTAATTCTGGTCTTCCATTAAAAACTAAGGCTTGATTATCTTGATGACAACTTACCGCAACCAATGCCGCGCCACATCTTAACGCCGCTTCACTAGCCAAACGAATAGCCCCTGGCATACCCTTACCGCCACCAATGGTTAATACTTGTCCAACACTACCTTTATGATCTGTGTTTAATCGTTTTTTCAATGGAATAACATCATTTAATAATGGATAACTTGCTTGATAAACAACATCACTCAATACTTGTTGTTCAAAAGCGGCTCCCAAATCAATATCAGCTAGAATTAAGATGCCAACAAAGTTTGCCGCTTGCCCTGTTAATAAACCTTGTTTATATACGATAAAAGTAACCGTGACATCAGCAATGACAGCATATTCATCATTAACAAACCCCGTGGTTGCACATAAGCCTGATGGCGTATCTATACTCAAAACTTTGGTATCGTGTTTATTAATTGCTGTTATTATATTTTGCATTGGCGCAGCTAAAGCGCCATAAAAACCAATACCAAAAAGTGCATCAACAATAATATCACCCGTAAATTCATTAATGTGCTTAGTTAACTTTTCAGTAAAAACATCGTCAACGCCAACATCAATCATTGCTTGATAAGCCGTTAACGCATCACCTTTAATACAAATGATGTCAGTATTTATTAATACCCGAACCTTTATACCTGCTAGGTGTGCAAGACGCGCAAGAATAAAACCATCACCGCCATTGTTGCCTTTACCGCATACCACTAGCGTACTTTTTATCATTGGCCAACGTTGACATAGCACATCAAAAGCTGCCGTCCCTGCTCGTTCCATTAATTTATACATGGCAAGTTTATGACGTTGAGCAACAAGTGCTTCGTTAGTTAAAACTTGTTTCGCACTATAAGCATTACGCCCGTTATGTTGTGTGCTTAGTTGTTGTGATAAACTCATCTATAATTTATACCTTGTGACTTGTTTCGCTTAAAAATGACAAATACTGCGACTAATAATCATTCTATTAACTATCCTCAATTGGTTGAAAAAATCAAGTGCTGGGGTAAAGAATTAGGCTTTTCTCAGCTTGGCATTACTGATATTGACTTATCTAAGCACGAACAAGCGCTTGAAAAGTGGCTAGCTAATAACTATCACGGCAACATGGATTACATGGCTCGTCATGGTTTAATGCGCGCACGCCCAGCAGAATTAGAGCCAGGAACCGTTAGAGCCATAAGTGTTCGCTTAGATTATTTACCCACTAGCGCAAAATGTGCTCGTATTTTAAAAGCTAAAGATCACGCTTATATTAGTCGTTACGCATTAGGTCGAGATTATCACAAATTGATGCGAAAGCGCTTACAACAACTAGGTAAAAAAATCACTGAATATTGTGAACGCTTTAATTTTCGACCTTTTGTAGATTCTGCGCCAATATTGGAACGTCCTTTGGCTGAAAAAGCAGGCTTAGGCTGGGTAGGAAAACACAGTTTATTATTAAATAAAGAAGCAGGTTCTTGGTTTTTTCTGGGTGAATTACTCATAGATATTCCTTTACCCGTAACATCTATTGAACCATCAATCGAGCTACCAACCGAATCATCAAAGAATAACTGCGGCAGCTGCGTTGCTTGCATTAAAATATGCCCTACCAAAGCCATTGTAGAGCCTTATGTGGTAGATGCTCGCCGCTGTATCTCTTATTTTACCATTGAATCTCCCGATCCTATCCCGTTGGAATTAAGGCCATTAATGGGTAATAGAATATATGGTTGTGACGACTGCCAACTTATCTGTCCTTGGAACAAATATGCCAAACTAAGTTTAGAAGATGATTTTCAAGCGAGAAATCAGCTTGATGAGATCACTTTATTGACGCTGTTTTCTTGGGATGAAAGTTACTTTTTAACAACTTTTCAAGGCTCTCCTATTCGTAGAATAGGTTTTCAAAGTTGGCAACGTAATATTGCCGTCGCCTTAGGGAACGCTCCTTTTGATATAAACATAGTTACCGCCTTAGAGAACAAATTAACCAGTGCATCAGCATTAGTTGCTGAACATATTCACTGGGCATTAGAGCAACAGTCATTGAAAATCGCTAAAATTAAGGCGAATAATGATGTTGAGAATAACTCAAGCGCTAGGCTCAATGCTAGATTAATTCGTTCGGTAGAAAAAGGCTTACCTAGAGATGCTTAGATCTCTGAGTGTTAAGTTTTACCATAAAACGGATATTCAACACTGTAAAGCGATAGTGGTGGGTTGCATATTCTCATGCATCGCGATCACCTAATACCGATCGGCTTCATGGTATTACGCAAGTGTAAGAAAATTTGCAAATACAGCTACAGAAGTCGTTAGTGATAATACTGAACTAAACTACATACCGTTTGAAGATGGTAGATTCTTTAAGGACTGAAAGTCCTTTAGTTCGGTATCTTATATTATACCAATACCTATATTTATACTTGACCCTAATATTAATCGCGCTCTGAATAGAAAAAGTAACAGCTAGCTAAAGCTACTCATCTAAAGATGAGGGTTTTAAACCTTTCGCACGGACTAATAAATGTTTTTTAATCTTCTTGTGTGTTCTTACGATTCTTAATCATATTAAGTGCTAGTTGGTTAATAATATCTTTCCAACTAATAATACCTACAGGCTTAAAGTCTTCATCAACAACTGGTACACATGTCACTTTAAATTTCTGGAACGCGCAGACTGCGTCAAATATAGTATCATTATCTTTTATAGTGGTGAGTCTTCGATTCATTATTCTATGCACTTTAATATTCAATGCTGATGTATCTCTTTCAGTTTCAATTGGAGTACCTAACTTTGGAGCAGTAAACTTAAAGTAGTCTCTATCTGATATCACACCTACTAGTTTTTCATTATCTACAACTAGTATGTGGTGAAAGGTAACTAAACTGAATATGTTTTTCACCTCACTTAATGTATCATCAATATCTATTTTTACGATGTCTGTGCTCATTATTTTTGATAAGGACATAATACTAATCTCTTTATAAACTATATGTTAAAGTGACGTGGTCAAATATAAACGACTACAACTAATTAAATAGACTCCGCATATTCATCAATTTTATTAAGTGCTACTCGTGTTTCTTTAAGTAAAGCATTTATTTTATTTAAGCTACTCGGAATTTCTTTGCCCGTTAACAGTTTTAACCATTTAGCACACAAAGACTGTAGCTCTTGAGCCGAAAGTATTTTTGCATTTAATGCTAATGCCGAAATAGCTAATTGAGCATCTTCTATATTCTTTGCTTTTATTGCTTCAACTAGTGCATCAAGCTGCTGATGATTATTTTGAGTATAATCATCAAGCATAAATAAGGCTAACTCCGCCGTACCTTGGTGTTGCAAGTATTGAGCAAAATCAAATGCTGCTGTATTAGCATTATGTTCTGTAAGAACACTAGGCACTTCTGTAAGAATAAATTCTTCAACATCTTCTGAATCGTCACTTGATAAACCTAATGTGCCATCATTAGCTTTGGTATTGCTTTGCGTACTTTCACTCAATTTCTCTTGTTTTAACCATGGTGACAATACATCAATTAATTCAGCTAGAGTGCTTTCTTTATTAAGTTTACCAAGATGCCAATTGTCACAAGACAAGCTACTTTTTGATGCAGGGATAACATCAGATAAACTAAACACACCCACCTTAACTAATGGTTTACTTGCCATGTCAAGACAAGCAGTTTCAGCAAACTCAGTAAGAAGTAAGCAGTATTCACCTGTTTGCCAAAGCGCTTGTTGAGCGGCTTCATGTGCAACAATTTTCACCTGAAAACCAAGCCAAATTAATAATCTGTGCAGGTTTTGAGTATATTGTGGTGAATGCACAGCAAGCAACACAGGTAATTCATTTTTAATAAACTTATGTTTAGTAAACTGTTCACAAGGCTGTATTTGATTATTTGGCTTGTCACTCGCTAGTAATTCTTTAATGTTATGTAAAAGGTTGTCTTTACATAACACGTGTTCAACTTGAGAATAAAAGCCAAAACGATTATAACTGAGCGCGCGCGATTGCAATATCATCAACTTAGGCTGCAATGATTTAGGCAAGCTATCAATTTGTTTGGTAATTAAATCAAGATGAGTTAACGCCATATCACTACCAACCATTAATAAATCAAGTTTATGACGCTGAAGATACTTGCTATTAAGCTGCTGCTGAAAACTATCTATTCGTGTTAACTTTTCAAACTCACCTTGTACAGAATACACATTATTTTCAACTACCTCTGCTAACAAGGTGTTATTTGACAATAATATAATCTTAGTGCTTTTTAAGGAAGGGCTATCCTCAACGTCAGTCGAACCCACAATGGCAAGTGGTAATTCAAAACTGATTTGATAACCATCATCAGCAAGCTGAGCAACAATATTTTTCCCGTGCTGCTTAACAAAGAAAGTATTAAAAATAGTCATGAATGGTGATGCAGCTATATGCTTGGTTGTTTGTGACTCAAGTAATTGATTGATTAAGTCAGGCAATACACCTGATGAATCGTTTACGACCTTAGCACCAAAATGTACCAGTTGCTGTCCTGTATTTTTATCTTGCAACTGCACATGTAAATGCAACTGACTCGTGTGACAACTATCTAACGAAGG
>Ga0209081_1000472_pt1 | contig 24176 bp, 21 predicted proteins | sample GOMGulsemesocosm_4_FD_184636 | JGI IMG/M metagenome (GOLD analysis project Ga0209081, IMG submission 184636) | Methane-oxidizing microbial communities from mesocosms in the Gulf of Mexico - GOM15B Gulf of Mexico (SPAdes) (version 2) | ecosystem: Environmental > Aquatic > Marine > Cold seeps... | reverse complement strand
CTCGCTTGCTAGCAACTTCATTAAAAAGGAATGAGCGAGCAGAAGACAAAAAGAAACCTCGTGTCTTCTTGTTTCGAATAGCTTCTTTTTTTGAAAATAACTCATATGCTCGACTAAGATTTTGCGACAAATAGCCGAAGCGCTGCTGCATAAAATAATTAGGCACACCGAACTGTTTTACTTGCTCGATTCGTGTTTCAACATCGTCTTTAACAGCCTTTAACTCACTAAGAACAAGTTCAAACTGATTGTATTTTATTGCGCCGCGCTTAAGCTTTTTACTGTGCCTATCCACCTTTATAATGCGAATATCAGCATCGTCTTCTAGTAAGCGCCAATCGGGGCCCGTTTGCCCTGGCAGTTGAATACTAAACCATTGTTTAGTAATGGCTTGGCGATCTTTCATGCCTGCAAAAGACACCGATCGCCTAGGGACATCGGCATACTTTGCTAAAATCTTAACGACATCTTCAGTATTTAAATTAGTTTTTTCTAAATAAACAAACTCATGCTCACCGTCACCCGATGGCTCAAAAGACAACTCTTCATTAACTTTAAAATCTTCAGCTTTCTGCCGAATATGGGCTGCTCCTAGTGGCTCACCATACGCATAAGCAAGCTCATCGACATGTTTTGAATAATCCACCATTACGGGTTAGTAACCAATAAAACAACGGCATGCACCTCTATACCTTCTTTACGACCGGCAAACCCCATACCTTCCGTTGTTGTTGCTTTGATATTAACTCGATCAACTTGGCTATTAAGGTCATCGGCTATCTTGGTAGACATTGCGCCTAAAAAAGACGCCAACTTCGGCGCTTGAGCAATAATGGTTATATCGAGGTTTCCCAAGGTATAACCTTCCTGCTGCACCAAGCCAAAAACATCTCTCAACAAAATTCGGCTATCAATATTTTTGAAGTCATCACTCGTATCAGGAAAGTGCTGCCCAATATCACCTTTGCCAATAGCACCTAGCAACGCATCACACACGGCATGCAAAGCAACATCACCGTCTGAATGCGCTAATAAACCATATTTATAGTCTATTTCTACGCCACCCAATACCAATGGTTTACCCAGCTCAAACCGATGCGCATCATAACCATGACCTATTCGCATTATTCTTTTTCCTGTTGCTGCATATAAAAGTCAGCTAAAACCAAGTCATCTGGGCAGGTTATTTTTATGTTATCTGCTCGCCCCTCTACTATCATCACTGCTTTATTTAATTGTTCAATCGCACTCGCTTCATCAGTCACTTGCATACCATTAAGCTTAGCTGTCAGAAGTGCTTGCTCTAAGTCGTCTAACCTGAATATCTGTGGTGTTAGTGCTCGCCATAAGCTTGTGCGATCAATGGTTTTTAGAGCAACCCCTGCTGACACATACTTAATCGTATCGTGAATAGGTACGGCTAAAATAGCGCCTTGCTGTTGATTACTTGCTGTATTAATTAATTGTTCAATATCTACAAGTCGAACACATGGCCTAGCTGCATCATGCACCAAAACCCAATCGCTAGGACCTGCATAAGCCTTAACGGCTTGTATTCCATTTAATACCGAATCAGCTCGCTCATCACCACCATCAGCCACAATAATTCGCTCATCGGAGGCGTATTCACTTGAAGTCCAATAAGGATCACCGCGCTTCAGGCAAACCACTATTTTTTCAAAACGCTGACTCGCTAATAAACGAGACAACGTCATATCTAAAATAGTCGCTGAACGGAAGGGTAAGTATTGCTTAGGACGCTCTTGTTGCATCCTTGAACCAATACCAGCGGCGGGAACTACACACCACGTTTTCTCAGTATTATTCTCAGTCATCTGTTTCTATGTACTGAAAAAAAGTTTCATCTTTACCGATGAAGCCCAGCTCCTGCCGAACCTTTTCTTCAATAACATCTTTACCACTTTTAAGGTTTTGCACTTCAGCATGCAAGGCATTATTACGTTGCAATAATGCCTTGTTTTCACTTCGGAGCGTGTCAATACGCTGCTCTAACTGCCATAGGTCTTGCAGCCTTCCCTCGGCAATCCACAACTTGTATTGTAGAAAGCCAAACAGAAGAACAAGTATGGCAAGCAGCGCTCTCAACTTAGCTTAAGTATTTAAATGCCTTCTTACCTGCATATATCGCATTTGCACCTAAATCTTCCTCAATGCGTAGCAAGCGATTATATTTAGCAACACGGTCAGAACGGCATAATGAGCCTGTTTTGATTTGACCCGAGCAAGTTGCAACAGCTAAATCTGCAATGGTTGTGTCTTCAGTTTCACCCGAACGATGTGAAACAACCGATGTGTAACCAGAGTCATGAGCCATTTTAATTGCCGCTAATGTTTCGGTTAACGTGCCAATTTGGTTCACTTTAATAAGGATTGAATTAGCAATGTTTCTATCAATGCCTTGCTGAAATATTTCTGGGTTTGTCACAAACAAATCATCACCAACCAATTGAACTTTACCGCCCAATTTCTCAGTCATATATTTCCAACCGTCCCAATCATTTTCATCCAAACCGTCTTCAATACTAATAATAGGATACTGGTCTACCCAATCAGCTAAGAAGTCTGTCATTTGCTCTGAGTTAAAACGCTTATCTTCTGATGCTAGGAAGTACTCACCATTTTTATAAAATTCAGAACTGGCAACATCTAAGCCTAAAGCAATATCATCACCCACTTTCAAGCCCACTTTTTCAATGGCTTGCAAAATAACTTCAATCGCTTCAACATTTGAGGATAAATCCGGAGCAAAGCCCCCTTCATCACCCACAGAAGTACTTAAGCCTTTCGCTAATAGTACAGATTTCAAGGCATGAAACACCTCGGTTCCATAACGCATCGCTTCACTAAAGTTAGGCGCGCCAACGGGTAGAATCATAAACTCTTGTAGGTCTACGCTGTTATCTGCATGAGAACCACCGTTGATGATATTCATCATTGGAACTGGCAGAATAAATTCACTTCCACCAAGGTAACGATATAACGGTAACCCACCTTCGTTAGCCGCAGCATGAGCTGCCGCTAAAGATATACCCAAGGTCGCGTTGGCTCCTAAGCGTGCTTTATTATGCGTGCCATCAAGCTCGATCATTGCTTTATCTATAGCTTCTTGATTACTCGCATCCATGCCTAGCAAGGCATCTCTTAACTCGCCATTAACATGAGAGACTGCTTTCAATACACCTTTACCACCGTAACGGCTTTTATCACCATCACGTAGCTCAATTGCTTCACGCTCACCTGTTGATGCGCCTGATGGAACCATTGCACTACCAACAACACCCGATGCCAAAGTCACATCTGCTTGTAACGTTGGATTACCACGTGAATCTAATATTTCACGCGCTTTTATATCAACTATTTCTGCCATAACTTCCTCTACAAGATTGTCTTAAAATTCGTTTTCGATAAAGCCTGTTTGCTTAACAGCCATATCAATTGTTTTCATAATACTCAGCAGCTCTTTCATTTTTCCAAGGGGAACTGAATTAGGCCCATCACTTAATGCTTTATCTGGGTTTGGGTGTGTTTCCATGAACACGCCAGACACACCTGCAGCAATAGCTGCTCGCGCGAGTGTTGGAACAAACTCTCTTTGCCCACCTGATGAACTACCCTGACCACCCGGTAGTTGTACTGAATGTGTCGCGTCAAACACAACTGGCGCATGAGTTTCACGCATAACCGCTAATGAACGCATATCCGACACCAAGTTGTTATAACCAAACGATGCGCCACGTTCACACACCATGATATTTTTATTGCCTGTTGCGCGGGCTTTATCCACCACGTGTTTCATATCCCAAGGCGCAAGAAACTGACCTTTTTTAATATTAATCGGTAAGCCTGTTTCAGCAACACGGGTAATATAATTTGTTTGTCGGCATAAAAAGGCCGGTGTTTGCAGCACATCAACCACTGACGCTACTTCATCCATTGGCGTATCTTCGTGCACATCAGTAATAACTGGCACGCCTAACTGGTCTTTTACGGCTTGTAAAACTCTTAAGCCTTCTTCAATACCCGGCCCTCTAAAACTATCAATAGAGGAGCGGTTTGCTTTATCAAACGATGATTTATAAATAAATGGAATATCTAGTTCAGCCGCTATTTCCTTCAATGTTGCCGCTGTATCAATGGTCATTTGCTCGCTTTCGACCACACATGTACCCGCAATCAGAAAAAAAGGCTGATCGATACCTACTTCAAAACCACATAAATTCATTTATTTAGCCTATTTTTTTATCGGTTGAATAATCAATGGCCGCAGAAACAAAGCCACTAAACAAAGGGTGCCCTGTTCTTGGCTTAGAGGTAAATTCAGGGTGGAATTGACACGCCAAGAACCACCTATGCTCAGGGATCTCAACAATCTCAACCAAACGCCCATCCATAGATTTACCTGAAATAATTAAACCTTCAGATTCAAACTGCTCTAAAAATGTATTATTAAATTCAAAACGGTGTCTATGACGTTCCGTAATAACATCTTTACCATAAACTTTATGAGCTAATGACCCAGGAACTAACTGGCACTTCTGACTGCCTAAGCGCATCGTTCCACCAAGGTCAGACGCTTCATCACGTTTTTCTAGCTGACCATCTTCCGCCAACCACTCCGTAATTAAGCCAATCACTGGGTAAGGTGAATCAGCCATAAATTCTGTGCTGTTGGCGCCTTCTAGACCCATTTTATTGCGCGCATATTCAATAACTGCCGATTGCATACCGAGGCAAATACCTAAATAAGGCACGTTATTCTCACGTGCGAAACGAATCGCTGCAATTTTACCGTCGACACCACGCTCACCAAAACCACCGGGAACCAGTACAGCATCTACATCATTTAATATTGAAGTACCTTTTTCTTCAATATCCTCGGCATCCACTTTAACCAACTCAATTTGAGTTTTAGTATGAATACCCGCATGAATAATTGATTCTGTTAATGACTTATAAGCATCTGCATGATCGACATATTTACCAACCAAAGCAATTTTCACGCTTTCTTTGGGAGCAAATAAGCCTTCAACGACATTATCCCAATCAGATAAATCTGCTGGACTAGCATCTAAATGTAATTTCTTAATCACAATTTGATCCAAACCCTGCTCATGCAGCATGCGTGGAATACGGTAAATACTATCGGCATCTAATGCGGTAATAACCGCCTTTTCTTCCACATTGGTAAATAAAGCAATCTTCTTACGATCAGACAAAGGAATCGGTCGCTCAGAACGACAAATAAGAATATCTGGCTGAATACCAATAGTGCGCAGCTCTTTAACTGAATGTTGCGTGGGTTTTGTTTTAATTTCTTTGGCTGATGTAATGTAGGGAACCAGCGTTAAATGCATAAACAAGCAACGATCATCGCCCAGCTCAACACGCATTTGACGAATAGCTTCTAAAAACGGCAAGGATTCAATATCACCTACCGTACCGCCAATTTCAATCAGCGCAACATCCACACCTTCAGCACTTTTGATAATGTTTTGTTTGATTTCATCGGTAATATGCGGAATAACCTGAACCGTTCCACCTAAGTAATCACCACGACGTTCTTTTTTAATAACACTTTCGTAAATTTGCCCCGTCGTGAAGTTATTAGCCTTGGACATGATGCTATTACTAAAACGCTCATAGTGACCCAAATCTAAATCAGTCTCTGCGCCATCATCCGTTACATACACTTCACCATGTTGAAATGGGCTCATCGTGCCAGGGTCAACGTTAATATAAGGGTCTAACTTGGTCATTGTTATTTTCAGCCCACGAGCTTCAAGAATAGTCGCCAATGATGAGGCGCAAATGCCTTTACCCAACGAAGAAACCACGCCACCTGTAATAAAAATAAACTTAGCCATATCAACCCTATAAAATCAGACAATTAATCTTCGGCATTATACGCGAATCAATACAGCTGAATACGTTAGTCATCGATAAAAAAATAAAAAAATAAGCTAGCGAATACGGAATTCAGCATGCGACCAATCGATACAAAACAGCCGTTCACCCTCCTGTGCGGAATACCTGTCATCGAGCCACAAGTCAGCGACAGCCACTAACTCATCATCAAGGTAAATGAGTGGCACATCGTTTCTCACCCAAGGCAGTATTTTAGCTTCGTTGTACAATTTCTTTAGCTTCTTACGCCCCAACCTACCAGGCAACTGAATGCTTTCGCCACCGACACGACGACGAACGGATATGCGCGACTCCAACCAATAACGTTCAGCGATCCCTCCGCTGGACACCCGTTTCTTAGCCAAAACACCAAGCACGCCTGACAACTCAACCTGCTCAGCCTGCCAAGTTGTTTTTTTTGCTAGCAAGCCATCACAGAGTTGTGGCGTTAAATATAAACGGCCATTATACAAGCGGACCTGATTATCAGCCCAAGCAACAAAAGCTGGCTTTCTAGTCGTCAAGGCTAGGAGCATGAGCAGCTGATCGAGTACTTTTTCAGAAGGCATACGCACGCCACTATTGGCCAACCATTGGCGCAATACTAAACGCTTAACCTTATCTGTTTGCCCAGCCATCGATGCCACGCTAAACTCAGCTGAGTCGTTATCCGTTAATAAAGAAGATGCAACATCATCTAATATTGATGAAGCCTCTGCACAGTGTGAAGCCGTTCTTGACGTTGTTTTAGAAAAGGCTGGCCAGCGCTGCTTAATTACCGGAATCACTCGCTGGCGAAGAAAATTTCTATCGTAGGCTAGCTCAAGATTAGAGGAGTCTTCCACCCAGCTCAACTCGTGTAAGTTGGCATAATCTAAGATGTCTTGCTGACTAAGCTCTAACAATGGCCGACCAATAAACCCTCGCCCAAAAGGCGCAAGCTTCGGCATGCTAGCTAAGCCTTTCACACCCGCACCTCGAAGTAATTGAAGCATTAATGTCTCGGCCTGATCGTCCTGATGCTGGGCCGTTAGTAACAAGCTACTCTCTGAGCAATGCACTCGCAGAGCAGCGTAACGCGCATGCCTTGCCGCTTGCTCTGGCCCCTCGCCATTTACATCTGAAGCATCCACTGACTCCGCTATAAAGTCGACAGATAAAGCTAATGATACATCTTGGCAATGCAGCTGCCACTGCTCGGAGTCCTGATGCAAGCCATGATTAATATAAATCGCTTTAAAGCTAACCGCATCAAAAGAAGACTGAAGCTTTGAGCAGACATCCAGCAAAACATGAGAGTCCACACCACCACTGTAGGCAATAATAACATCCGTAATACCGGTTACCGACAATAGGTAACGCTCAACCTTATCAATCAACTGCTGCAAAGCAACCGCCGATTTACAAACGTGATATCAATAGATTCAGTGCCAGCCAATTAACGTTAAGATTCAGTAAACCGACCGTAACTCATCAAACGCGCATAACGTTCTTCAAGCAAGTTATCCATCGATTTACTACTCAACTCACCGAGTTCTTTTAAAATTGTTTTTTTAATCTGCGCTTTCATAAAGGGTAAATCACGGTGCGCACCACCTAATGGCTCATCAATCACACCATCAATAAGCCCATGCTCCAGTAATTTAGTGGAGGTAATCGCCATTGCTTCAGCAGCTTGCGAGGCTTTTTCTGAACTTTTCCATAAAATAGAAGCGCAACCTTCAGGTGAAATAACCGAGTACGTGCTGTATTTCAGCAAAAACAACTTATCACAAACACCCAGCGCTAATGCACCACCCGAACCACCTTCGCCAATAACAATACTAATGACAGGTGTTTTAAGTTTTGACATCTCAAAGAGGTTACGCGCAATTGCTTCACTTTGCCCACGCTCTTCCGCACCAATACCGGGGTATGCACCCGGTGTATCAATAAAGGTAATAATCGGCAAATGAAACTGTTCCGCCATTTTCATTAAACGCAAAGCCTTACGGTAGCCCTCTGGACGTGGCATACCAAAGTTACGTTTTAATTTTTCCTTTGTTGCTCTGCCTTTTTGGTGGCCAATTACCATCACAGGCAAACCATCCAATCTAGCTAAACCACCAACAATCGCTGCATCATCGGCGTAGTGACGGTCGCCATGCAACTCCATAAAACCATCGACAACTCCATCAATATAATCAAGGGAGTACGGTCGTTTAGGATGGCGAGAGAGCTTTGAAATTTGCCAATCACTTAACTTAGAGAAAATAGACTCGGTCAAAGAGAGGCTTTTTTCTTGCAAGCGATCAATCTCTTTTTGGATATCCATTTCATTATCAGTGCCCACTCGCTTTAACTCTTCAAGTTTCTCTTCAAGTTCAACAATGGGTTGTTCAAAATCTAAGTAATTTATATTCATAAGCCTATTTTATCGTGACTAGCCATAATCAGCCAGCAGTAATCAATACCGAACCATTTTTTCTTGTTCGGGTAATATTTTTTGTAACTCTTCCAACAAGCTGTCCTTAGCCGTCACTAACCATTCATCGGCTGGCTGAATTAATGCTTGCGCACCTTTTAATCGCAGTTTTAAAGTCACCGGGCAACGCCCACCTTTATACGTCGTTAATAATTCCTCAAGTTGAGAAATAATAGCGAGTGGTTCACTACCCGTTACATTCAATTCTATCAGCAGGTCTTTAGCAAATCTTTCCCGAGCTTGCTCAACCGTCATCACTGTTTCAATGGATAGCCTGTTTTGACCTGCAAAATCGTCAAATGCTAAACCACCTTCTATCACCACTATTTCCTCACTAACCAATAACTCACTGAACGTTTCAAAGGTTTCGCTGTATGCAACCGCTTCCAATCGTCCACTTCCGTCATCTAAAATAACGGTCGCTATCTTAGATCCATTTTTGGTCGGTCGAGTACGAACTTCGAGCACCAACCCTGCCGCAGTGACAGGCCTACCCTTCACCCGCCGGTATTGGCCATCGGCTTGTTTAGGTGATGATAACTCCATATCCAATAAGCTTGATAATTTACCTGATACAACCGACAACATCTCTTCTTTCACGCAGTTAAACGGGTGCCCCGTTAAATACAAACCTAAGGTTACTTTTTCTGATTTTAAACGTTCGTACTCACTCCAAGGTTCAATCGCTGTCAGCGCCTCACTTTTCGGTGCTTCAACAACACTTAAACCAAACAAATCATTCTGACCAATGCTATCGCTTTTATTATGCTGCTCAGCGACCTGTAAAACACCGGCCAACCGCTCCATTAATTGTGCACGATTGGTGTCAAAACAATCTAAAGCCCCTGAGCGAATTAAGCCATCTTGCACGCGTCGGTTGGCCTTTCTTAAGTCAATTCGCTGAGCAAGGTCAGCATGACTACTATAAGGGCCATTAAGCTGCCTCTGTTCAATAATTGACTCAATTGCCGCCTCGCCAACACCTTTAATGGCTCCTAAGCCATAAATTATTTGCCCTTCATCATTCGTTGTAAAGTGATAATTCGAGCGATTAACATCAGGAGGCAGTATATCCAGCTCCATTTCACGGCACTCCTCAATAAACGCCACAACTTTCTCAGTGTTATCCATATCAGAGGATAATACCGCCGCCATAAATTCAGAGGGGTAGTGTGTTTTAAGCCAAGCTGTTTGGTAAGCGATGAGCGCATAAGCTGCCGAGTGTGACTTATTAAAACCGTAACCCGCAAACTTTTCCATCAAGTCAAAAACATAGGTGGCGATATCATGCTCAATACCATTTTCAACAGCACCACTGGTAAACATTTCACGCTGCTTAGCCATCTCTTCAGGCTTCTTTTTACCCATTGCTCGGCGCAATAAATCAGCCATACCGAGGCTGTAACCCGCCAAATCCTGAGCAATTCGCATCACTTGCTCTTGGTATAAAATAACCCCATTAGTGGGCTCTAAAATAGGTATTAAACTAGGGTGTGCGTACTCAGCCTTCTTACGACCATGCTTCACGTTGATATAGTCATCAACCATGCCTGATTGTAATGGCCCAGGCCTAAATAGCGCCACCAAAGCAATAACATCTTCAAAGCTATCAGGACGTAAACGGCGAATAAGATCCTTCATCCCTCTAGATTCAAGCTGGAAAACTGCCGTTGTCTGATAGTTTTTCAGCAACTCATATGTTGGCTGATCATCTCTAGGCAATAGGTCAATATTGACCTTTTCTTCGCCTTTAGCCTCAAGACGCTGATTAATATTTTTCAACGCCCAGTCAATAATCGTCAGCGTTCTTAAGCCTAAAAAGTCAAACTTAACCAAGCCAACCGCTTCGATATCATCTTTATCAAATTGTGTAACGAGATTACTACCATCTTCCTCACAATACAGCGGGGAAAAATCTGTTAGCTTACTCGGTGATATCACCACACCACCTGCATGCTTACCCGCATTTCGTGCAATACCTTCTAACTGCAAGGCAAGATCAATTAACTCTCGAACTTCATCCTCTTCTTGATAGGCACTAAGTAAATCAGGGCTTTCATCAAGCGCCTTGGTCAGTGTCATACCTATCTCAAAAGGTATTGCCTTGGCTAAACGGTCAACAAATCCATAGGGGTGGCCTAAAACACGTCCAACATCACGAATAACCGCCTTTGCCGCCATGCTGCCATAGGTGATAATTTGCGACACTTTATCTCGGCCATATTTCTCGCCAACATAATTAATAACTCTGTCTCGCCCATCCATACAGAAATCGATATCAAAATCAGGCATCGATACCCGTTCAGGGTTCAAAAAACGCTCGAAGAGCAGGTCAAATTCCATCGGGTCTAAATCAGTAATTCGCATGGCATACGCAACAATAGAACCCGCACCCGAACCACGACCCGGCCCAACAGGAACATCGTTATCCTTCGCCCATTCGATAAAATCGGCCACAATCAAAAAGTATCCGGGAAACCCCATTTGACAGATCACGTCTAATTCACGTTTTAAACGTGCCTCATAAAGAGCCACCTTTTCATCATCAAAATCTATTCGATGAGATGTTTCCTCAATCCGTTTATGCAAGCCCTCCTCAGCCAACTGTGAAAAATACTCATCAATCGTCAAGCCGTCAGGTAACGGAAAATCTGGTAAAAAGGTATCACCTAAGCTGATTTCAGCATTGCAACGCTTCGCTACTTCAACCGTGTTTTCAATCGCCTCGGGTAAATCAGAAAACAGCTCAAGCATTTCATCTTGGCTTTTAAGGTATTGCTGCTCGGTGTGTGTTTTAACACGACGACTATCTGAAAGCACCCGACCTTGATTAATACAAACCCTCGCCTCATGCGCACCAAATTCAGTTTGCTTGATGAAGCAACAACCATTAGTCGCCACCATCGCTAAGCTATGCTTAATGGATAGTTGGAGCATCCGTGAGATGACGCTTTCTTCACCTGGGCGACCAACACGCTGCACCTCTAAATAAAACCTGTCACCAAACACATCATGCCAGCGTTGCACAATATCACCACAGGCCTCATCATCATTAGCGGCGGACGCTTGTGCTAGCAAGCCATCTAAACAACCTGATAAAACAATTAAGCCCTCATTATTATCAAATATTTTCTGGCTTGTTAAATAGGGAACTCCTTTATCCTGCCCTCGCAAATAAGCATCCGAAATCAGCTCTGACAGCGTTAAGTAACCTCGCTGGTTTTGTACCAATAAGGTCACCGTGAAGGTTTTTTTCTGGTCGTGCTCATCCTTGATGAGGATATCTGCCCCTAAAATAGGTTTGACCCCAGCAGAGAGTGCCGCACGGTAAAACTTAACCGCAGCAAACATATTAACGTTATCTGTCACTGCAATCGCCGGCATTAACAGTTCTGCCGCACGCTTAACGAGTGGTTTCACTCGTATAATCCCATCAACTAAGGAATACTCAGTATGGTTACGCAAATGAATAAATTTCACATCTTCGCTCATGTTAGCAGCGCCTTAACGGGTGCAAAAGATTGTCGATAAATACTAATCACACCTTTATTGGCAACTAGTTTTTTATGTGCTGGCGTTGGGTAGCCCTTATGTTTTGCAAGTTCATAGCCCGGATAGAGGCTATCAAGAACAGACATATGTTGATCACGATACACCTTAGCGATAATGGATGCCGCTGAAATCTCTTCAATTAACGCATCACCACCTTTAATACATTCACCGGGCGCATCGATATCGGGGTAAAAAGTACCGTCAACTTGTGCAAAATCAACATCAACCGTCAAGCCATCAAAAGCACGCTTCATCGCGAGCAAGCTTGCTTGTAAAATATTAATCTCATCAATTTCTACCGCCTCAGCACGGGCAATAGACCAGTCTAATGCATGCTCTATGATCAGTGCAGACAGTTCATTACGTTTCTTTTCGGTCAATTTTTTAGAATCAGCCAAACCGGGAATGGAGCGATTAGGATCTAATACAACAGCAGCGGCAACAACAGGGCCGGCAATACAGCCCCTACCCACTTCATCTAAACCTGCGATTAAATTACTCAAAACTAAATATCACCTGAAATAACACGGCTAACAATGGTAGCCGCTTGCTTATCAGCATCACAAGTAATACTACGTGACATCTCACTAAACTCAGCCACCATACCTTGTGTTGATAACTTATCTGTGTGTAAGCGAATAAGCTCCTCCGCAAGCGCTTCAGGCGTTACTTTCTCATGTAGAAACTCTTTAACGAGCGGTTTATTTGCAATAAGGTTAGGCATTGAAACGAACGCCGCTTTTAGTAAATTAAATGTTTTGAATACCCATGTCGTTAACGGGGATAGTTTATAAGCCACGACCATCGGTTTCTTTAACAACATAACCTCAAGTGTTGCCGTACCTGAGGCAACAAGAACCAAATCAGACTGTGCAATCATTTTGCTGGATGACAGTAACTGAACATCTAAATCCAGTTCAATCGCAGATTCATCATAAATAGCTGAAAACACATCGGCTGCTGATTGATCCGGCATAGGAACAAGGACTTTTAAGTTTGGAATACTACGCGCACAAATTTCTGCGGCACGTATAAAAATAAGGCTGTGCCGGTTAAGTTCGCCATGTCTACTTCCCGGCATTATTGTTAACACGGTATTGCTAATATTTAGCGGTTGCTTATTATCCAGCAACCCATTGCCAGACAACGCACTATATTCATCCGCTAGAGGGTGTCCAATAAAAAATGCTGGAACGTCAGTTTGTTCAAAATAAGTTTCTTCAAACGGGAAGATACAAAGCAAAGCGTTTAACGAACCAATCAATTTTTTTATTCGCTTAGGTCGCCAAGCCCACACCGTAGGGCTTACATAGTGAACGGTTTTAATGCCTTTTTTAAACAAATCACGCTCAAGTTTCAAATTAAAATCTGGCGCATCAATACCAATAAACACATCAGGCTGCTCAGCCATAATTTGTTGCTTAAGGTCTTTTCTAATACGCAGCAACTCGGGTAAGTGCTTAAGGACTTCAAATAAGCCGAAAACAGAAAGCTTGGACATCGGGTACAAACTTTCAAAGCCCTCCGCTTGCATACGTTGACCACCAATACCTGAAAAAATGGCATTGGGGTACATTTCACGTAAGCGCTTAATTAAGCCTGCAGCAAGAATGTCACCAGAGTGCTCCCCAGCAACCATCATGATTTTTAAAGGCATATTTGTCACTGCAGATAGGATCCAATAGTAGAACGAGTAATAAAAGAAAAACAACATGGTTCACAGATACGAACCATTTAAACCATTTATTGCTTAACGCATGATTCCACGGTTTGAATTTTCAAGAAAATCTACCATCACTTGAAGATCGGGTTGCTCCTTAGCCATTTCAGCTAATTCTTTGTTGGCATCAACGAGTTTAAGGCCCGATTTATACAAGGTTTTATAAGCTCGTTTTATTTGTAAAATAGCCTCTTTAGAAAAACCACGACGATCCAAACCAACTGCATTGATCCCATGTGGTTTAGTCGGACGACCGCCAACCATAACAAACGGAGGAATATCCTTGGTTATGGCGCTGCCCATCGCTGAGAAACAATGATCACCCAAATGACAAAACTGATGCACAATTGAAAAGCCACCTAAAATAACATTCTGCCCCACATGTACATGCCCAGCCAGTGAAGCTGCATTCGCTAAAATAACATCGTCAGCGATGACGCAATCATGTGCAACATGACAATATGCCATCAAGAGGTTATTACTACCAATTTTAGTAATATTCTTATCTTGAGTCGTGCCGCGATGAATACTGGTAAACTCACGAATCTCGTTATTATCACCAATTTCTAAATAAGAAAGCTCACCCGCATATTTTTTATCCTGCGGATCTTCACCAATTGAAGAGAATTGATAAATACGGTTGTTTTTACCAATTTTAGTCGTGCCGTTAATCGTCACATGCGAATTAATGACTGTTCCTGTATCAATTGAAACATTTGCCCCAATCACGGAATAAGCCCCGATGCTCACACCTTCAGCAATGGATGAGCTTGGGTCGATAATGGCCGTTGGGTGAATCATTTAGTAGATTCCTTTGAGGCACACATAATATCGGCTCGAACAACAAGCTCGCCATCAACCGTTGCCTTCGTTTCAAATGACCAGATATTGCGTCGGTGCTTCTTATAAAGAACTTCAACCATTAGCTGGTCCCCCGGCACCACAGAGCGTTTAAACCGTGCATTATCAACGCCAACTAGATAATACTCACCAAAATCTTCACCTTGATCTGTTAGCGTTTTCATCGACAGTAAGCCCGTAGCCTGAGCTAAAGCTTCAAGAACCAGCACACCAGGGAATATAGGGTTATGAGGGAAGTGCCCTGTAAATTGAGGTTCATTATACGAAACGTTTTTTAACGCCACTAAACGCTTTCCTACCTCATACTCAACCACTCGATCGATCATTAAGAAAGGATAACGGTGCGGTAAAAATTCCATTACTTTTCTTACATCATCGTGCGACATCATTATCCTTATTTACTTTAATTAATTTATTTAACTTCTTCGTTAGCCTATCAAGCTGCTTGAATCGAACGGCATTTTTGAGCCAATCGCTATTACTTTGAAAGGGCGTACCTGATGAGTAAGCACCGGCTTTTTTGATTGAATGGGTTACCATTGTCATCCCCGTCACGTGTACATTATCAACAATGTTAAGGTGCCCTACTAAGCCGACACCACCCGCAAAAGTACAGTGCTTACCGATGACCGTACTACCTGCTATACCCGTACAGCCTGCAATAGCCGAGTGCTCACCTATTTCAACATTATGGGCAATTTGCACAAGGTTATCGATCTTAACCCCGTCACCAATCACTGTATTATCCAGCGCACCACAATCAACCGTTGTATTGGCACCGATATCCACATTATTACCAATAACGACCGTTCCAAGCTGAGGTATTTTACACCACGCTCTACTTTCTGTCGGCGCATAACCAAAACCATCTGAGCCAATCACACAGCCAGGGTGCAACGTTACATTGTCCCCAATACGGCAACCATCGGTAATAGTAACATTTGCAATAATGTTTATATTCATTCCGATATTAATACCATTGCCAAGCACTGACCCCGCACCCACTTTAGCACCGTGCCCTATACGAACGTTATTACCAATCACAACATTTGCAGCGATCACACTGTCATCTGCAATATCACAGTTTTCACCGATAACAGCTGAAGGATGGACACTGCCAATTGATTGCATTGTTGAGTGTATAAGCGTTGCCGCCTTAGCGTAAGCTAAGTAAGGGTTATCAACAATCAGCGCATTAACTCCACAATCTGCTTCAAACTCAGCCGATAATATGACAACACCCGCCTTTGTTTCTTTTAACGCCGGCAAGTACTTTTTATTATAAATGAATGATAACTGCTCAGTATTCGCCGATTGCAAAGTGGCACAACCGTTAACAAGGTGATTAGGATCTCCTTTTAATTGCGCACCAATAAGAGCCGCAACTTTTTCTAACGCAATATTCAATGACAACGCCTGACTAATTACTTAAGAGAAGCGAGTCGTTTCTGAACCTTAGCAGTAATATCAACAGCTGAGCTGGCATACACAACACCATCATGCAGAACTAAATCAAACTTCTCAGCTTCGGATAGCCCTTTAATGGCTTCAAATACAAGACGCTGTAACTTAGCTAACTCTTCATTACGTCTTAAATTGAAATCTTCTCTGAACTCTTCTTGATCACGTTTAAGCGCACGTTTTTTCTCAAGTACATCACGTTGCAATCGACGAGCTTCTGTTTCACTCATTAACTTTGCATCACGTGCTAACTTTTCATCTAACTTCTTAATTACTTTTTGGCTCGCTAATAAACGCTTATTTCTAGGAGAAAACTCTTTTTCCAGTGCTATCTTAGCCTTTTCAGCTTGAGGGGCTTTTTCTAAGATTCTAGCAACATTTACAAAACCCACCTTTACATCAGCGGCTTGCACAGAACTAACTAAAGCAATGGTCATAACACTTGCCATTAAAATCTGCTTAATAAATTTCAATTTGTATCTCCTACAGGGTTAAATCTTAATAAAATTAAATACCAGAACCGAATGAGAACTGGAACACTTGCACTTCATCGTCTTCATCGTCATTCAGTGGCATAGCTAAACTAACAGATAGCGCACCAAAAGGGGACAACCATTTAGCCGATACGCCAACCGAGTAGCGTAAATCACCTATATCTAGCTCATCATCAAATACATTACCCGCATCCATAAAGGTGCTGAGTCTAACCGTTTTGCTTTCTGGCATGAACGGCACAGGAAATATATATTCCGCATTACCCACTAATTTAACACTACCACCGGCAGCATCACCAAACTCATCTTTAGGGCCCAAGGTGTTATCTGAAAACCCACGAACAGAGTTTTTACCACCGGCATAATAATTTTCAAAAAATGGTAAGGATTCAGCGTCACCGTATGAATCGCCATAGCCAAAATTACCATTCAAATACAGGGTGGTATGCTTAGTAACGGCAAAGTAGTGTTTTTGATTATAAGTTAACTTATAAAATTCTAGGTCTGAACCGGGTATAGTGATGGTTCCAGAGAGTCGCTTAGAGCCCCCTTTATTTGCAAAAACAGCTCTATTTCGTGAGTCGGTACCCCAGCTAGCCGATAATTTAAAGTTCGTATAAGAATCACCATTCTCACGTACAAAGTCACTAATTCGATTAACCACCAAACTTTCATCAATATCCAGCGAAGTAAACTCAACATCTAAGCCCAAACCAATTCTATCTCTTTCATTTAACGGTAGTCCAAAATTAACGCCACTGTTAAATGTTTCCGTTGAATAGTCTGACGTATTAGCTTCTTCTGCATCGGTTGTACGGTAGCTGATATTGAAGCCACGGCTAACCCCGTCAATTGTGTAGTAAGGATTGGTATAACCTAAGCTATACACCGTATTCACATCACTGTTGTTGAAGCTGGCACTCATTCTCTTACCGGTGCCCAAGAAGTTATTTTGACTGATACTCGCGTTCAAAACTAAGCCTTGTGATTGTGAAAAACCAGCACCCGCCATGATGTTACCGGATGATTTTTCTTTCACCGTGTAACGAACATCAACTTGGTCACTTGTCCCAGGCACTGCAGGCGTCTCCACATCAACCTCATCAAAATGACCTAAGCGAGACAACCTAGCTTTTGAACGTTCAACTTGTAGCGTGGAAATTGGAGCCGCTTCCATTTGCCTAATTTCACGCCTTAAAACTTCATCTCTCGTTTTGACATTGCCTTCCAAAATGACACGACGCACATAAACTCGTTTACCCGGGTCTACAAAAAAAGTAACTTTGACTGTTGAGGATTCCTTATCAATTTCAGGGATCATATTCACATTTGCAAAGGAATACCCTTCATGTCCAAGCAGCGTTGTAATACTTTCTGATGTTTGCGTGGCTTTTTTTCTAGAAAAAATATCATCCGGCTGAACACTAACAAAAGGAATCAGCTTATCAGGGCTAACCACTAATTCCCCTGCCAATTTAACCTCAGTAATCGTATGAATAACGCCTTCATTAACGTTAATAGTGATGTATATACCATTTTCATCAGGGCTGATAGATACCTGCGTTGACTCAACTTTGAAGTTGATATAACCACGATCTTGGTAAAACGAGCTCAATCGCTCAATATCTGCCGATAGCTTCTGCTTAGAATATTGGTCACTATTGGTATAAAAAGAAATGAGCGTTGGGCCTGTCAACTCAAAAGAATCAAGTATTTCGTCGTCATCATAGGATTTATTACCGACGATATTAATTTTCTTAATGCTGGCTGCTGAGCCTTCCTTCACATTAATTAATACGGACACACGGTTTCGTTCCAATGTTGTCACATTCGTTTCAACAGTTGCTGAGTACTTACCGTTATTGTAGTACTGCTGTAACAACTCTTTTTTAACCTTATCCAATACGAGAGGGTTAAAAACTCGTCCGACAGCCATACCAACATCTTCAAATGCTGTCAGCAGTTGCTCAGTTTCGATATCTTTATTACCCTCTAACTCAATGCTGGTTATTGCTGGACGCTCTTGAACATTAATAACTAAAACGTCGCCCTGTTGATTAACATTAACATCACTAAAAAAACCCATTTGAAATAACTCACGGATGATTTCACCTGATTGGTTAGAGTTAAATTCGTCTCCCACCTTAATGGTTAAGGCATTAAAAACGGCACCTGCAGTAATTCGTTGCAAACCATTTACATTAATATCTTTGATTACAAAAGAGTCCTCAGCCATAACAAGACTAGAACCTAGAAGCATTATTGCGAGTGAAGACGTTATAAATATAGATCTGATTTTTTTTATCACAGGACGTTTATTTTTTAATTCATTTTATTTATATCAAGCCAGTATAGATAAAACAGCAAATCGACTCAATACGTATTTTTTTATCTAACCGATTAAACGGCTAATATCCACCAAGACGGCAACAACCATTAAGCTCATTAATACTAGCATGCCCATACGCATAAAACCGGCTTGTATTTTTTCAGACACAGGCTTCCCTTTAATCGCTTCAACGATATAAAACATCAAATGACCACCATCGAGCATTGGAATAGGCAACAAGTTCATCACCCCAAGGCTCACGCTGACAAAGGCCAGAAACTTTAGAAAAGCAATCAAACCAATCGACGCTGTTTTCCCTGCATATTCGGCAATACTGATCGGGCCACTTAAGTTATCTAATGATGCCTGCCCAATTATCATTCGGCCAATCATTTTAAAGGTCAATAAAGAATAACTGACGGTCTGTTTCGCTGCCTCGCTAACAGCATCAATCAAGCCCAATGAATGCGTGGTATAAAACTCGCTTTCCAAACTGCTGGGTATTAAAGGTGTGACACCAATACGCCCAATTTTCTGCGCACCCGCGCTGATACTTTTTGGTGTGAGTGTTATTGGGACAATAGCCCCCCTCCTCAGCACGGACACCTGCATCAACTTTTCTGGATTCGCTCGTGTAAACGCCACCCATTCAGCCCAATTATCAACCTTCACGCGGTTAACCGATACCACTAAATCACCCTGTAACAAGCCGGCTTTATCTGCCGCCTCACCTTTTATCACACGACCGATAACAGCCTTTAAAACCGGGGTTCTTGGAGAAATACCTATTCGGTTAAGGGTATCCGCTGCCTCGGGTAATCCAGCCTCACCGATACTCAATGAAACGGTATGTTTCTGCCCACCAGGTTTTAGCACTGTCAGTTCAAAGGCACCACTATCCAGCAATTCAGTCGTCATCAAACCAGCAGCCACTCGCCAAATAGGGGTAGGTCGCCCATTAACACTAACAATTTCATCGCCCACTTCTATCGTCGAATGACTCGCAATACCCTGACGATCAATATCGCCAATAACAGGCCGCAAACCCTCTTCTCCAATGCTTAGAATCAACCAAAATGCGAGCCATGCGAACAATAAATTAAAAGCAGGCCCCGCCAGCACAATCAAAAACTTACTAAGAAGCGGTTTACGGTTAAATGCTAATTCCTTTTCCTTGGGGTCAACATCACCTTCTTTTTCATCCAACATTTTGACGTAACCACCCAGAGGAATACAGGCAACAACATATTCTGTTGGATCATTTTTTCGCCTAAATTTAAACAATGGTCGACCAAAGCCTACTGAAAAGCGAAGTACTTTCACGCCACACCGCCTAGCCACCCAAAAATGGCCAAACTCATGAATCGTTACCAGAATACCCAGCACCACCACAAATGAAACCAGTGAAATAACAATCTGCATTACATTTGCCCCATATATTGAGATGCCAGATCACGCGCCAAGCCATCAACCCTTAGCACGGTTTCAATGGAATCCACCGTTTCTACCGTTGAACCATCTAAGGTTTTCTCAATCAGCTTAGGAATATCTGTAAATTTAATGTGCCCATTTAAAAAACCGTCAACCGCCACTTCGTTTGCCGCATTTAAAATAGCTGGCGCACTGCCTTTCTCAGCCAAGGCCTCATAGGCCAATCGTAAACAGGGGAATTTCTCATAGCATGGCGGTTCAAAATTCAATTGGTTATTAACAATAAAATCTAACGCCGAAACACCGCTACTTTGCCTATCAGGCCAAGCTAAAGCATGTGCAATAGGCGTTTTCATATCGGGGTTACCGAGTTGAGCCAAAACAGACCCATCAATATAATCAACCATTGAGTGCACAACGCTTTGCGGGTGAACTAACACCTCAATCAAATCGGCAGACATATCAAATAAATAACTGGCTTCAATTAACTCCAACCCTTTATTCATCATTGTCGCTGAATCAACCGATATTTTTCGCCCCATTGACCAATTAGGGTGCGCACAAGCTTGCTCAACACTCACGTGTTCTAATTCTGATGCCGCTAGGTTTAAGAAGGGGCCACCAGAGGCTGTTAAAATTAACTTTCTAACACCGCTTGCTCGCTGACCCGTTTGATACGCAGCAGGCATACATTGAAACAAAGCATTATGCTCACTATCTAGCGGTAACAAAGTAGCGTTATTATCTTTAACTGCCGACATGAACAAATCACCCGATATGACCAAGGCTTCTTTATTCGCTAACAACAGTTTTTTACCGGCTTTAGCCGCAGCCAATGTTGGTAGCAAACCGGCCGCACCAACAATCGCAGCAACTACAATATCAACCGCCGACTGATTAGCAACAAATTCTAGAGATTCTAAGCCCGACAGGACTTCTGTTTCTGATGCATCCGACTGCAATATTTGCTGCCGAAAAATCTCAGCAAGATCAGCATCAGGAACCACTGCATAACGAGGCTTGAACTCAATACACTGCTCCAATAAACGCTCTATATTTTTATTCGCTGTTAATGCAAACAATCGATACGACGCCTTATTGATCCTTAATACATTCAATGTACTCACACCAATTGAGCCGGTAGAACCCAATACTGTTACCCACTTCATGCAACCATCTCCGTCAGTAGTAGGCAACCATAAAACACAGGCCCTGCAGCAATCAGACTATCGATACGATCAAGAACACCACCGTGTCCAGGCAGAATATGCCCACTATCTTTAACTGCTGCACGACGTTTAAGTAGACTTTCAAATAAATCACCGTATACCGAAACAATTACAACAAACAGTGACAAAAAGATAAAACCGATAATACTCGCCACCTCAAAATAACCTGCAGCTAATACGGCAAATAATAAACAGGTTAATAAACCGCCTACCACACCTTCAATAGACTTACCGGGGCTGATAACAGCCGACAGCTTATTGCGACCCAAGGTGCGCCCAGCAAAGTAAGCACCGCTATCTGCAATCCAGATTAACAACAATAAATACATGAGAAGGTCTGCACCGTGAGTGAAGGCATGACGCAGCTGAAATAAGGACACAAAGGTCAAACTCAGTAAAACTGAGCCTAGCACCAGCATCACCATGCGCTGCCGCTTCACCGCCAATAAGTACGCAGGCATGAACACAATAAAAACAATCACCAACAGCCAAAACACCAAACTTAATAGCATTAAATAGGTTAGTAGCTCTGCATCTATTAACAATAAACCATTCGACACAGCTAATATAAAGCCAGCCACAATAAACTTATGGTACGAATTCTCTACCTCAGCAAGCCCCGACCACTCGTAAGCCCCAATAAAAACAATAAGGCTCAAGACGAATAAAAATATAAATTCTGGTGAATATAGCACCACCCACACCACAATAGGAACCAGCACGGCCGCAGTTAGTAGTCGCTGCATTAAGCTACTCATATATTAATCCTGTTCCTCAATTTGCTCGCTTATTTTACCGAACCTTCGTTGGCGTAACGAGTAATCCTCTACCGCCTCAAGCAGGCATTGTTCATCAAAATCAGGCCACAGCGTGTCCGTGAAATAAAGCTCACTATAAGCCAATTGCATCAGTAAAAAATTACTAATCCGCTTTTCGCCACCGGTTCTAATAAATAAGTCTGGGTCGACTACATCGGATGTTGATAGAAAGTCTTTTATTTGCAAGTTGTTACTTGCTGGGGTCTCCGTTGACTCTATCACACGGATCAATTGCTGAGCGGCTTGTTCAATATCCCATTGCCCACCGTAATTAGCAGCAACAATCAATGTTAAGCCATCGTTATCCTGCGTTAACGCTTCAACATTTTGAATATTTTTTTGCAGCACCTCAGAAAATCGTGTGCAATCACCGATCACTTTGAGTCGTATATTGTTTTTTTGCAACCTTTTAGACTGACGCTTAAGACTCGCCAAAAACAAGCGCATCAATAAATCCACTTCCTTTGCTGGGCGCAACCAGTTTTCACTACTAAATGCGAAAACCGTCAACACCTCAACCTTTAGGCGAGCGCAGGTTTCTATGGTTTTACGCAAGGCATCAACACCCGCTTTATGCCCTAATGTTCGCGGTTTATTTCTCTGCTTAGCCCAACGACCATTACCGTCCATAACAACAGCAATATGCCTAGGGATACTGAGTGGGTTAGAACTACTCAAGTTATCGCTCACAATCATTCCCTTTTACCTTTTCATATTAAAAAGGCATGAAAACTTAAACTTAAATTAATGAGCACTCAATCATCGAGTGCCCATTAGTTATACAAACTACATCGCCATTAAATCTTCTTCTTTATGTGCAAGATGTTTATCAATATCTTTAATATGCGAATCGGTTGTCTTCTGAATTCTGTCTTCGCCTGAGCGCAGTTCATCTTCAGTAATCATTTTTTCTTTCAATGCCTCTTTAAACTCAGAGTTAGCATCACGGCGAATATTACGCACAGCTACCTTTGAATTTTCCGCTTCATTACGTACGACTTTAACTAAGTCACGACGTCTTTCTTCAGTAAGAGGAGGCATTGGTACACGAATAACATTACCAGCCGTTACCGGGTTTAAGCCTAAGTCCGCTTTCATAATCGCTTTTTCAACCGGCCCAATCATCGTTGCTTCCCAAGGCATGATAGATAGCGTTCTGGCATCTTCAATATTAACCGTCGCCACTTGGTTCAAGGGGGTATCGACATCGTAGTATGAAACAACAATATCTTCTAATAAGCTAGGGTGAGCACGCCCCGTACGCACCTTTGTTAAGGACTTTTGAAAAGCCTCAACCGATTTACCCATTCGAACGCTAGCATCTTTAACTATATCTTCAATCATAATTATCTCTATGTCTATTCCACCAATGTTCCAATATCTTCACCAGCAACCACTCGCTGAATGGCACCTTTATCAAAAATATTAACCACTCGTAACGGCAGGTTGTGATCGCGACAAAGCACCAACGCTGTCGCATCCATAACGTTCAAGCGCTTATCAATAGCCTCATCAAAACTAATCCGTGGGTAAAATTCCGCATCTGGGTTTTTTACTGGATCATCAGAATAAATGCCATCAACCTTCGTTGCTTTAATCAAAAGCTCAGCATCAATTTCCACACCACGCAAACTCGCTGCCGAGTCCGTTGTGAAGAAGGGGTTACCAATGCCCGCAGCAAAAATAACCACTCGCCCTTTTTCTAAATGACGTATCGCTCTACGGCGCTTAAAATCCTCACAAACCTGATTAATTTTAAGTGCCGACATAACGCGAACAGGTTGGCCCAATGACTCTAACGAGTCTTGCATAGCCAGTGCATTAATCACCGTAGCCAACATACCCATATGGTCACTGGTGACGCGATCAAGCGCATCAGAAGCTATCTCTGA
>Ga0209081_1000469_pt1 | contig 24365 bp, 22 predicted proteins | sample GOMGulsemesocosm_4_FD_184636 | JGI IMG/M metagenome (GOLD analysis project Ga0209081, IMG submission 184636) | Methane-oxidizing microbial communities from mesocosms in the Gulf of Mexico - GOM15B Gulf of Mexico (SPAdes) (version 2) | ecosystem: Environmental > Aquatic > Marine > Cold seeps... | reverse complement strand
AATGTAATTGGTATTACTTTAAGAAGTAGCTAAAATGAAGGCAGGTACAATATTCTTTCATGAATCCATACACGCTGATTTTTTAGGTTTTGATCCTTTCTCATAATCAAAAAAGGTTATAACAATTGAGTATCTTTAAAATCAAAATGACTAAAGCTAAATATCACTAAATAATTTATAAACAATCATTAAGCTATTTCTTTAGATTTAAAGAGGTAATTTGAGACAAAAATATTTATTGTAAGGTGGTTTTATTCATTAGAATATGTGTATTTTTCAGACTAGGCACAGCTAATACAAGTAGGTACTTGCTCTTCCTAAATTCAATTTCTGATGGAAATTGACTAAAGCAGGTTAGTATAGAAAAGTAGGATGAAGGTATATATGAGGTATAGCTTTTGGGTTATATCTGTGTAGTTTTAATCTATTATAATTAAATATCGACAGGTATTAAAAGCGAATAGCCACTAATACCTGTCGTGTGTTTACTTTAGTTTAGAATGTACAATTATTTTTTTCTAGTAACCTGAACCATCATTTTTGCATAACCTTTAACAAAGTTAGACTTAACGAATTTAGGAGTACCCATTACTTCAAGTTTATCAAAGCGTTTCATGATCTCTTCCCATGCTACACGAATTTGCATTTCTGCTAATCTATTACCCATACAACGATGAATACCAAAACCAAATGACAAGTGATGGCGAGCATTTTTACGGTCAATTACAAGCTTAGTTGGATTTTCAATTTGTTCTTCATCGCGGTTACCTGAAGCATACCACATTACAACTTTATCGCCTTTTTTAATTAATTTACCATTTAATTCAACATCTTTTAGCGCTATACGACGCATATAAGCTAAAGGTGTTTGCCAGCGGATAATTTCAGGAACCATGTTAGGGATTAAGCTTAAATCATTTTTTAATTTCTCAAATTCATCTGGTTGTTTGCTCATTGCATAAACACCACCAGAAAGACTATTTCGAGTAGTATCATTACCACCAATGATTAACAATAATAAATTACCAAGATATTCGAAAGGTCTATCAACCATATCGTTAGTGTTCTCATTTCTTATGAACATACTGACAAGATCAATGTTTTTTTCAAGCTCTTCTTTAGGTAATTTAGCTTTTTCATGCCAAATTTCTGTGAATCGAGTAAGACAAGCTAATAATGCTGCTTCACGTTCTTCATGCTGAGTATCACCATCAGTCATTTCAGGTAAACTAAGACCTAAATCAGACCAATAAGTTAATAAACGACGCTCTTCAAATGGGAAATCAAAGATAGTAGAAAGCATTTGTCCAGTAAGCTCAATAGATACTTTTTCTACCCAGTCAAATGGTACACCTTCAGGTAAAGAATCAAGAATCCCACCGATACGCTCTCTAATAAGAGGTTCAAGCGCGGCTAAGGTTGTTGGCTGTACAACGTTCTGTACTGCTGCACGTTGAGGATCATGTCTAGGATTATCCATAGAGATGAACATTTCAACTATTCTTTCATCTATTTGAATATCACCAAGAACGATACTAGGTTCAGCTGAGAATAGATCAGAGTTTTTATCTACAAATTGAATGTCTTTAAATTTGGTAATAGACCAAAATGGACCGAAAGGACTGTCTTTTTGATAATGAACAGGATCTTCTTCACGAAGTCTTGCAAAGTAAGCTTCCCATGCTGTTCCATGTTGAAACATACGAGCATCACTAAAGTTAAGATCATCTAGTGGAACACCAGTTGGATCAGCGATAAATTCTTTACTTCTTACATAATCTGGATTCATAATAATTACTCTTCTCTTATTTTATTTTATTATTTTAAATGCAATTAGCTATTGCAATAGCTACATAATCATTGCTACATATTTTCTAAAATAGCTAATATGTGCGCTTACATTATTCTTTTATAACTCCGCATGCAACAAATTATTGATCCTGATCATTGTAACTTTAAAGAATAACATATCTCATTTAGTTATATAGGTACTGCATTTGATCACTGAATCGCTAAATTACTGAATTACTGAACTTTTTAGAGTAATTATTCTATTTTTTTAGAGTGATTATTCTATTAATACTCTATTTATCTCTTTTTTCTCTTTATATAGAAGCTACAGTTACAATTGTTATTATTAGGTATGTGTTTTACGTATTTGAACTTATATATTTCACACTAAAAGCGCCTGATTTATAACTACTTTTAACAACTATTATCCTTAACTAATAAAAAAACTATGGAACTAACTTGAAAAACAGCGCCAGTTTTATTATCCTGTTCTCTGTCGTATAAAAACAACAAAATCAAAATAAAAAACAACAGAGAGAAACGCATAATGAAAATTAAATTTACTGAATTCACTGGTGAAGTACATGAAGTTGAAGCAAATGTAGGTGATACATTAATGGATGCATGTATGAATAACTCAGTTCCAGGTATTGATGGTGACTGTGCTGGTGACTGTGCTTGTGGTACTTGTCATGTATTCATCGCTCCTGAGTTTCTAGGTAAATTAGAAGCTGTCGATACTGAAGAAGATCTTTTAATCCAAATGACACCAGATAAAGAAGATAATTCAAGATTAGCTTGTCAAATAAAGTTAACTGAAGACCTAGATGGTATGGAAGTTGGATTACCTGAATTTCAAATGTAGTACAAACTAAAATAAAGCAATTTATTGATGTTTTTTTATTAGTAGGAACTCTACAGTGAGTTCTTACTAATAATTAAAAGTAATCCTTTTCTGTATACAACTTATCCCAATCCCCTCCGAAGTTTGTTGATTTAAAAACGCTAGACCAAGTAATCCCGTTCATCTATAATTAATGAAATTAGCATCACTGTAATAAATCATTTCATTCAAAACAGCAGAGCTTAATCTCAAACAAAAGCTGAATCTACATCCTTGTAGATAAAACGATTAATTTAGCCATATAAATGAATTAAATTGCGAGACTACTGTCTTTAATTACCATGCTCTGGTTTTAAATCATATATTAAAACTAGAAACTAAACCCTAAAGTTTACATATTAAAGTTATCAACTTTTTTGAAATTGCTATCGGCTTCACCAATGGCAACTGCTTTTTGAAAAGCCGCTCGTGCTTTCATACGTTTAAGGTAATCAAGAATATGGGGTTGATAGCCTTTATCAAAACCAATTATTTCACCTAAATATAGTGCATAAGTAATGGTGATATCTGCAACGGTAAATTTATTGCCACATAAGAATTCTCTATCCTTCATGTGTTCATTTAAACGATTTAACCGGGCAATGAACCATTTACGGTAATCTTCTGCTACTTGTTTTGAACGACGTTCTGGTTTTTCAAATACGCCATATCTTAAAGCAACAGCTTGTGGGAAAGTTAGCGTCGCATCACTATGAAATTGCCAATTTAAGTAATCGCCATATTCGGGATGCGAGGGTTCAAGCCCAAAGTCATAACGTTGATAACGCTCAACTAAATATAAGCCAATAGCTGATGATTCAGTTAAGTGCGCATCACCATCAACAAAATAAGGGATAGTGCCTAATGGATTCACTGCTAAATAATCTTTTTTAAGCACTCTTGGTGGAAAGGGTAATACTTCAACATCGTAATCAAAGCCCATTTCTTCTAATGCCCAAAGAGGTCTTAATGATCGTGCATTATGGCAATGCCACAGTTTCATTTTTTTATTATTCATTCGACTTTAAATCTCATGTTATTGTTAAGTTATGTTTAACGCTTTCAGAGGCAGTAACATAATATCGCTTAAGATCTTTAATAAATGAGTCATTAAAGATCTCTTATTAATCTGTGCTTCTACTTTTACTTGCCGTACCTTTACTTGCCGTATAGCGTAACAACAACTGCACCACCTAAACCAACGTTATGTTGTAAAGCTAGTTTTGCACCTTCTACTTGGCGATCACCGGCTTGACCTCTTAAATGCCACGTTAATTCAGTACACTGTGCTAAACCGGTTGCTCCGATGGGATGACCTTTAGACATTAGTCCACCTGATGGACCAATAACAAATTTACCGCCATACGTATTATCACCATTAGCAATAAATTCAGCTGCACCTCCTTCTGGGCATAAGCCTAATCCTTCATAGCTGATTATTTCATTCGTGGTAAAGCAATCATGAAGCTCAATAACATCGATATCTTCAGGGTTTATACCTGAGCTGTTATATACCTGCTGAGCCGCAATTTCAGTCATGGCTTTACCCGCTGCATAAATCGGATCCTGCCATGATTTTTCAGTATCGGTTGCCATCGCTTGTGCTAATATTTTAATGCCATGAGTGATGCCGTGTTTTTTAGCGAAGGCTTCACTGCAAACAATTGTTGCGGCTGCGCCACACGTAGGAGGACATGCCATAGTACGAGTCATGTAACCATCGTAAATCACTTTGTCTTGTAGCACTTCTTCAAATGTTAGCGGTGTGGTAAACATTGAATAAGGATTTTTTACCGCATGGCTACGTGACTTTGCTGACACTTTAGCAAAAATATCAGATTCAACATTATATTTATTCATATAATGACGACCTGCAGCACCGAAAGCTTTAAGGGCAAATGGCCCTTGAGGCGCATTAAATTGTTCTAACACGGGTTCGGTACGATCAAATGGACTTTCTCTGTCAGTCCAATGAGTCGTTAATGCGCCTCGTTGCATTTCTTCAAAACCAAAGGCCAACGCACAATCAACTTGGCCAGATAATACCGCTTGGCGTGCTAAAAACAACGCCGTTGAGCCACTAGAGCAATTATTATTGACATTTATAACAGGAATACCACTTTGAATAACATCATAAAAAGCATGTTGCGCGCAGGTGCTTTCACCGTATATGTAAGCACCGTATGCTTGCTGTATTTGTTTCGCTTGAATACCTGCGTCAGTTAATGCTTCATTAATCGCTTTCGCTGCCATTACTCGATAAGGTTCTTGCTGACCAGGTTTACAAAACTTAGTCATACCCACGCCTGCTACAATTACATTCGTCATAATTTTTCCTATTTTGGGGTGCCAAAAACACCCTTCACATTAAGTTGGTTAAACTCTTCTTGGCTAAATGAAAACTCTTCTATCAAAATATTATTGTTAGCACCAATATCTCCCCCTTTAAAGAGGTAGTTTGCTTTACTTTCAGACATATTTATTGCACTAGCAACTTGAGGAATACCATCAACCTTTACGATCATATTTCTGTCTTGAATTTGTTGATGGCCACATGCTTCAGCAAGTGTTAATACCGGTTCTACACATAAATCTAAATCTCGAAAGAAAACCTGCCAATCATCAAACGTTTTCGTTTTGATGATTGTGTTCAATTCTTTTTTGAAGGCTTGTTGATTTACTATTTCAGGCGACATGGCAATATCTATTAAATGTGGTATTTCAAGTGCTTCACATAGACCTAATCTGAATTTTGGCTCTAAGCCACCAATAGAAAAATAGCGCGAGTCTAGGGTTTCGTAGTAATCATAAAACTGCTGACCATTTAACAACTCTTCTTCGGCACCTGTTTCTTTATTAGAGCCCAAATAACTAGCAGCCGACATAGCATTAAGCGTAAATGCTGCATCCGTAATACTGATGTCAATATATTGCCCAACGCCAGTTTCTAATCGTTGAATAACCGCTGCTAGCAGTCCTGCAACTAAGTGCATAGAGCCACCAGCAACATCAGCAATTTGTATACCCGCGGGTACAGGTGATTGGTTTTTTCTTCGGCTATAATCTTGTATGCCAGAAAGCGCTAAGTAGTTATTGTCGTGCCCTGCTCTATCTTTATATACGCCTGTTTGCCCATAGCCAGTTAATGAGCAGTAAATAAGTTTTGGATTGATTTCTTTTAAAACATCGTAACTTAAGCCAAGTTTTGCCATAACACCAGGACGAAACTGTTCAACAACAACGTCATATTCTGCAATAAGTTTTTTAACAACCGCTATAGATTCAGAATTTTTTAAATCAAGCGCAATAGATTTTTTAGAGCGGTTAAGGTAGCGATGAATATAAGAAGCATCACCATCTTTTTCACCAAGCTCTCTGGTTAAATCAAGACGATTAGGTGCTTCTACACGTAAAACCTGCGCACCTAAATCGGCTAAAACCAATGTACCAAACGGACCTGGGAGTAAGGTTGAAAAATCTAATATTTTTAAATTTGATAATGCTGACATGGGTAACCTTTTTATTGAATAAGTCTATTATGAAAAAACCATGTATCTACTCATGGTTAAAGCGAAACATGGTTATTTTACAATACTAAAATGTAGGTAACTAATCTTTCATTAATTCACGACTAATTATTTCTTTCATGATTTCAGATGTTCCACCATAAATGCGCTGTACTCTAGCATCTACAAACTCACGGGCAATACGATATTCGGTCATATAACCGTAGCCACCGAAAAACTGTAAACATTCATCGGCCACTTTACCTTGTAATTCAGTAGTGTGTAATTTTGCCATAGATGCGGTAACAGCATCTAATTTACCCTCAGATAAAAGTGTTATACATTGATCCATAAAGGCTTTTTGAACACGAACCTGTGTTGCCAATTCAGCTAACTTAAAGCGTGTATTTTGAAAATCTGCGATACGTTTACCAAAAGCATTACGTTCTTTAACATAATCTAAGGTTATATCAAGCATCCCCTCCGAGGCTGCTTGAGCGCCTACTGCTAATCCTAATCTTTCACGAGGAAGCTCTTTCATCATAGAGATAAAGCCTAAGTTCTTCTCCCCTAGCAAAGCATCATCAGGAACAAACATATCGTTAAAAAATAATTCAGATGTATCTTGCTGATGAATACCCAATTTACTTAATTTTTGCCCTTTAACAAAACCATCAGTTTTTGTTTCTACAATAAATAATGAAACACCTTTAGCGCCCGCTTTAGGATCTGTTTTGCATGCTAATATAACAACATCACAATGTTGTCCGTTAGAGATAAAGGTTTTACTGCCATTAATAATGTAACCACCATCTACTTTTTTAGCTGATGTTTTCAACTCTTTTAAATCACTGCCCGCACCAGGCTCTGTCATTGCAATAGCAGCGACATATTCCCCACTTGCCATTTTAGGTAAATAGGTTGTTTTTTGCGCTTCGGTTCCCATATTTAATATGTAATGACCTACTATACCCGCATGAACACCAATACCAGCACCGGCAATGGCACCGACACCCCGTCTATAAAAAGTATCATAAATAATGGCTGAAAATTTAAAATCAACACCAAAACCACCGTACTCTTCAGGTATGTCAACACAGAGTAAACCCGCTTCACCTAGCTTGTTCCATACCTCTCTTGGCATCCATTTATCTTCTTCCCATTTTTCATAAAATGGTTCAATTTCTTTGTCTATAAATTTATTAATTGACTCCGAAAATATACGTAAATCTTCATCAATCCAACTACAATAAAAAGGTAACATATCTTTATCCTACATCCGTAAACCGCCACCAACAACCGTCATTTGGCCACTGATGTAATTAGATTCTGGTGTACAAAACAAATAAACACCATTTGCAGCTTCAGCTGCTGTACCGCTACGACCAAGCGGTATCATACGAGCAAACCCTTGGCTTACTTTTTCAGGAATACCAACAGCAACCTCGTTGCCATCGACAACAATCGTTTTCTTTTCATTAGTTGCTTCTGTTAATCGTGTTTCAATAACACCGAACGCAACGCCATTTACATTAATTTTGTGGCGACCGAGTTCTTTAGATAATGTTTTTGTCATGCCTGATAAAGCAGCTTTCATTGAAGAATAATTAACCTGACCAATATTGCCGTATTCACCCGCAACAGATGAGATATTAATTATTTTTCTGAAGACTTCTTTCCCTGCTTCTGCTTCGGCTTTTGCAACGGGAATTACCGCTTGAGAAAAGGCTCTATTGAGCTGAAATGGTGCTTTAAGGTGTATTTCATACATAGCATCAAATTGTTCATCTGATGCTTTATGAATCATGGAGTCCCATGTGTAACCTGCATTATTAATGAGAATATCTGGCGTACCAAAGGCTGTAATAGCTTCGTTGATAAATTTATCAGCAAAACCCGCCGCAGTAACACTACCAATAACAGCAATTGCTTTGCCTCCTTGCGCTTCAATTTCAGCGACAGTCTCTTTAGCTGGCACTTCATCAAGATCATTTAAAACAATGTTAGCACCTTCTTTTGATAGCTTTAATGCTAATGCTTTTCCTATTCCTCTACCTGAACCTGTGATGAGTGCTGTTTTTCCGGCTAATGGTTTATTCATAATGTACCTCTTATACTCTTATCTATGTTTGCTGTATCTAAACTCTGTCAGTAAACATTACCGTTAAGCTTCGTTATGCTGATGTTCTGTTAAATTAATGGTCGCAATACCTGAGAGTTTAACTTCGCCAGAGTTTGAGTCTTTAGCTTCCACTAAAACTTCAATAATGCTTTCACCATCAAGTACATCTTTCTTTTGTACTAAACCTGTGCATACCATTTGTGCAAAAAGCGGAGTTATCGCGGTAAATCGTACGTCAATTTTTTGTATCTTCCGCTGATCAACCCAGTTAGTGAGTAAACGCCCTAAATACGCCATTGATAACATACCATGGGCAAAAACATCATCCATACCTGCACTTTTTGCAAAATCAATATCTATATGAATAGGGTTATAATCTCCAGAAGCACCGGCATATAATGCAAGCGTAGTGCGAGATATTTTTTCTGTACTTAAAACGGGTAAAAAATCACCCGTATCAATATCATCAAAAGTAATCATTTTACTTCCTATTTATTCGAATATATTGTTCACTTATTGTTTTCATCAAACAAGACTGATTTGTTCAATTACATAAATAGTAAGCAATTTAGTTTCTAATAACCAACGTGGTAACTAAGTCAGCAATATGTACATTTCTTTGATTAACAACTTTTGTTCTTTCAACTAAAAATTCTAACGCTCCACCTTTTTTTGCATAAATATCTTCAATAACAGAACTAAAAGTGAGCACATCACCTGCAATGGCTGTATTAAAATATTCAAAACTTTGATTTGCATGTAATAATTTTAGTAACGAAACGCCTAATTTTTCATAATTTTCAAAAGGCTCTGGAATATCCATTTTCAAGCAAAACAAAAAAGTTGGCGGTACAGGTAAATCATCGTAACCTGATGCTTTAGCGGTAGCATCATCTAAGTAAATTGGGTTATTTTCACCAATTGCTTTTGCAAAGCGACTAAGTCGCCCTTTTTCTACTGATGCGGTAATAGGATCAAACACTTTACCTATGTCATTTGTATCTAACATAACAATTTCCATTTTTAAATCAGTTAAATTTTATTTAATATCAGTTTCATTAATTAGATTATCTACTTTATACGCTGAAGTAATATTGCCAAATACATGGCTTTTATTTCATTAACTACTTGTTCTAATGCTTAAATAAATAACGCGGTAGTTAGTGATTCTAATAAGTATAAATGATCACATATTTAGTGAAATTGGTATAATATATTCCCTTTGAAATATATCTGTAATTAAAATAGCAAGGGTTCACTACGAGTCATAGGATTATTGACGTCAGTTTTAAATTTAATTGGCATATAATAACAAAATAACTTTATGCTTTTGATCTTGAGATTATATACTTTAACGACTACAAATTAGATTGATTGAGTGTTCTTTTAGAATGACTTCAAGCTCCAATAATATCGTTATTTTCAATTCTAATAGCCTTTGATTACTTGATAATTACGTTTACATGGAGGTGAGTATTTAGAACTGAAAATTTATGTTTTTGAATGTTTTTTATTTTAATTTGAACCATTCATTAAATCTGGTTGGTATAATAGTTTTCACAGAAATTTACGGATTTATTGACTTTATATGACAATACCCAATGAAAAATCAACCTACAATGAATTATTTTCTACGAATAAATTCATTCAAGACTTTTGTACTATCGCAAATTCAGTTGGCATTTCAAAAGAAGATTTTTCTAGGGATATAGGTTTATCTGTAGACTGTATTGATGAACCCCAGGGTGTAGTTTCTTTACATTATATTGTGAAGTCCTACTCGGTACTTCTTGAGCATACTAGCGATGAGTTATTGGCAACTCAAGAAAAAACACTTCCTAAAGGTGCTATTTCTCTAATGATAAAATCGGCATGTTCAGAGAGTATATTATCGTCTGCTATAACTGCCATTCACGATGTTAACCGAATATGCCAAAGCCCAATGATCATGAAGTTAATAGTAGAAGAAAAAGTTGCACGTTGGCAATTTTCTTTAGCAACTAAAGATCCAAATCTTGCTTTATTTTCCCACGCAATGCTAACGTCCATTGCTACTCAAATATTAAGTATGCTACTGAAGAAGGATGTCAATTTATTGAGTGTTTCTTTCGTAGGTAATACACCCATTAATGTTTGTGATTATCAGTTTTTATATTCATGCCCAGTTAAATTCAACCAAGCGTATAATGAATTAGTTTTTGATAAAGCATGGTTATCAAAACCGATCCTTTGCAATTACAAAGAAGTTAAGGAGCATCTAAAAGTTCCTTTATCAATTACAAAATATACATTTAAATCGTTAGGACTTATAAAGAAAATTAAAGGCATTATTGCGTTATCATCGCAAGGGCAGTTCCCTACTCAAAGTGAGCTTGCTTCACAGCTTGGTATATCGGTTAGAACCATGCAACGAAAACTAGAAACTGAAAGTTCTAATTATATGGCAATTAAAGATGAGTTTAGGCATAAAAAAGCCCTTTTTTATTTGGAATTTACCGACAAAAGCCTAAGTTACATAACAGAGTTTTGTGGTTTTAGTGAAGTGGCTTCATTCACTCGTGCTTTTGTACGCTGGCAAGGTTGCACCCCTTCAAAGTATCAGTTAAAAACTAGAAAGTAGAGAAGGGGTTTATTTTAATTTTTTAAGCTATAAAATTAAAAGGAATAATCTTTAAATTGATTTCTTAATTTTAGTTTATGCATTTTTCCTGTTGCTGTCATCGGGATAGATTCAACATATTCAACCGCGTTAGGCATCCACCATTTAGCTATTTTGCCCGTTAAGAAAGCGACTACATCATCGTGCGATAATGATTTACCTTCATGCTCTTCTATAATTAATAAAGGACGCTCATCCCATTTAGGGTGCTCTATACCAATAACAGACGCATGAAATACATCAGGGTGTGACATCATGGCATTTTCAATATCAACTGAAGAAATCCATTCACCACCTGATTTAATAACATCTTTACTTCTGTCTGTTATCTTCATGTAGCCATATTCATCAATGATTGAAATATCACCTGTGTCAAACCAGCCATCTGCATTTTTTACGTCAGGGCGATTAAAGTATTGATCGACAACCCATGGCCCTCTCACTAAAAGATTGCCCGACTCTTTACCGTCCCATGCCACTTCTTGACCATCATCATTGATCAATTTAAGCTCAACGCCATAAACAGGTATACCCTGTTTTAGTTTTTGCTCAAATAATGCTTCATCACCTAAGTCTTGCACTTCTTTTGCATGTATATGATTAATGGTTCCCAGAGGACTCATTTCTGTCATGCCCCAAATATGAAGAATAGTCATATCTTGTTCGTCTTGAAAATAACGGTATAAATGGGCAGGCATGGCAGTGCCGCCAACAACCAGCTTTTTCAAAGTAGTTAATGAAATGTTATTTTTTTGAATATGTTGAGCTAATAAATTCCAGACAGTTGGTACGCCAACCGATAATGTAACGCCTTCTTTTTGCATAAGACGACTTAACGTTTCAGGCTCTGCAACTTTCTGACCTGCGAAAACAAGCTTGCAACCAACCATGGCAGCCATGTATGGAATTCCCCAAGAGTTAACATGAAACATGGGAACAATCGGTAAAATACAATCATTTTTACTTATGCCAAAAGCATCTGGCGCAATTGCCGCCATGGTATGCAACACTAAAGAACGATGACTATATTGTACGCCCTTAGGGTTTCCTGTAGTGCCTGATGTATAGCATAACTGGCTAGGATCATTTTCATTAAGTTCAGGCCAGTCATATTCACTCGGATAAGCGTTGATTACATCTTCGTATATAGACCAATTATCGCCTAAACCATCAATAACAGATGCATCAGATGTTAAAACAATAAATTGTTTAACACTGGTTAGTTCCGTTTCAATTGTTTTAACTAAATCAATAAACATAACATCAAGAAAAATTAATTTATCGGTTGCATCATTAGCAATAAAGTTAACTTGATCAGGATGTAGTTTTGGGTTAATTGTATGACAAACAGCGCCTGAACAACTTATCCCATAATACAATTCCATATGACGGAAATCATTCCAAGCAAGGGTTGCTACACGATCACCTTTTTCAATGTTATGTGCTTTTAAGAGGTGAGCAACTCGCCCTGAACGCTCAAAAATATCACTAAGTGTACAGCGGTGCTCTTCATGGTCACTGGTTATAGATACCACTTCTTTATTCGGGTTTATTCGTTTACCGTGGTTCATAATTGACGTTATGGTCAATTGAGAATTCATCATACTACCTAGCATAGAGCCTCCTGGCTTTTATTTAGTTATGTTTTATTTAATTATTGTTATGTTTTATTTTATTTCGATTATTGATATTACTGTTAATGAGCTAAAAACAGATAAAATTAAAAAAGAAATGCCGTTCAGTGTAACTGAACAGCATTATTTTAAAAGCTATAAATTTTAATTAATATGTCTATTTAAATTTATTTAGGTAATTTAAAAGTAAAAACACTACCACCTTGATTTAAGTGTTTAATTTTCTTACCTACAATACCACCCCATAGAGGAACTGCACCACCCCAGCCAGATAAGACTGAAACATACTGTTCACCATCCATTTCCCAAGTCACTGGAGAGCTAATAATACCTGAACCAGTATTAAACTTAAATTCTACTTCGCCAGATTTAGCATTTAATCCTAATAGGTACCCTTCAGGTGTACCAAAAAAAACTAAATTACCAGCCGTAGTTAATACACCACCCCATAAAGGTGCCGCATTTTTATAACGCCAAGCTTCTTTTCCTGTTTTAGGATCCATCGCTTTTAATACACCTACATAATCTTCATTTATAGGTTTAAGCGTAAAACCTGCAGCCATATATGCTGCACCTTTTTTGTAACTACCAGGTTCATTCCAAAGATCCATTTCCATTTCATTTGATGGAACATAAAATAGTTCAGTATCTTTGCTGTAAGCCATTGGCATCCAGTTTTTACCACCAAGGAAAGATGGCGCAGCTACAACAGCGGTACCTTTTTTGCCATCTTTTGAGTCTGCAGGATTACCAGGTCTATTTTCTTCGATATAAATTGGACGACCAGTCTTTTTATCTAGGCCAGAAGCCCAAGTAATTTTATCAACAAAAGGAAAACCTCTAATAAAGTCACCATTTTCACGGTTAAGTACATAGAAAAAACCATTTTTATCAGCCGTTGCTGCCGCTTTAATAGTTTTACCATTTTGTTTGTAATTAAAAGAAATTAATTCACTAATACCATCATAATCCCAAGCATCTTTTGGCGTGGTTTGAAAATGCCAAGAAATTTTTCCGTTATCTGGGTTTAAAGCTATACGTGATGATGAAAAATAGTTATCCCCTGGGCGAAGGTATGAATTCCAAGCTGCCGGGTTACCTGTTCCAAAAAACAATAGATCAACGTCAGGATCATAAGTACCACCATTCCATGGCGCCGCACCACCGTGCTTCCATGAATCACCAGCCCATGTTTTTCCTATTTCACCACCTGAGATACCATTTTCAGTTTTTTTACCATTTTTCCAGATATAACCCATATGACCTTCAACAGTAGGACGTTCCCATACTATTTTGCCATTTTGAGCATCATAAGCTCTAATTTTACCAACAACACCAAATTCACCACCAGCAACACCGGTAATAACTTTACCTTTTACAACCATAGGCGCGGCAGTTATAGAGTAACCTGCTTTATAGTCTTCTACTTTCTTTTTCCAGACAACTTTGCCGGTATCTTTATTTAAAGCAACTAATTTAGCATCAAGCGTAGCAAAAATAACTAAATCACCATATAAAGCAACACCGCGGTTAATCACATCACAACAAGGCATAATACCGTCAGGTAATCTTGCATCATATTGCCAAAGCTCTACACCTGTTCTGGCATCTATTGCAAATACACGTGAATATGAACCAGTAACATACATTACACCATCTTTAATAAGTGGCTGTGATTCTTGTCCACGTTGCTTTTCCCCACCTAAAGAAAATACCCATGCTGTTCGCATGTCTTTTACTGTATCAGTGTTAATTTTTTTCAATGGACTGTAACGTTGCCCTTTAAGGCCTAACCCATAAGAAACAACATCTTCGGTTGTCATTTGGTCATTTAAAATATCTTTGTCAGTGACATTGGCATTCGCCATGCCTGATATTGCTAACGAAACCACCATCGATAATGATAATGCTTTAGTTTTAGTTATCTTAATCATTGCTTTTCCTCATCAAATTTAATCTTATTTGTTTTTTTTAGATCTTTTGTTTTAATATATTCTAATTTACTTTAGGTTAACCTACAGTCCCTTTCATCAGTTATCAGTAGATAAGGATAAATAAGCAGGACAATTGGTATTCTTAAAGATAGAAAGCCTTAATAAATAAAAAACAAGTTTAGCTCATCTTCATACTAAGGCGTTGATTTTACTTTAACCATTAAACAGCAGTATGAAATAACCTCATCACTTAGGATGATCACTTCTTTTAATTACTTGATACAAGTTAGGTGTTTTATACAGTACATGGTATTTATCAAAAATTGCCGCTAACTCACCTTGAACTACCATTGCTTCAACAATATCTGTAACTGCATAACCTAATTGACGATAATCAGTTTTAACTGCCATCCCAATATCCCACTGCTGCTTCCCTACCATAGGAAAAGAATTTTCAGCCAATACATACTGCTTTTCTAACATAGTGTTGTTTGCAGGAATTTTATTTTGAAAATAGCTTATTTGGCTACTTAACCCCATCACCGCATCAACCTCACCAGCAGTCATTGCTTCAATAGCATAGCTAAGAGATAAGAATTGCTTCGCATGTTCTCTCATACGACCACGAAAAGCAGACGAGAGATAAAACTGAGGGATTGAATTAATTTCTACACCTATGTCATGGTATTGAAACACAGAAATAGTTTCTACAGAGTCCATTTTTTGATTATTATAAATAATTTTCCAAGATTCAGTATGATAGGGGGCAAACATGTGTACATGTTGATGTACTAACTCACCAATATCATCACGCAATAAAGAATAATCACGATCATAAGGTACACGTAGCATTAAGTCTGCTACTACTTTTTTAAGATAATGACCTTTCCATAAGTTATTGCGCAAATCATCATCAACATTCTCATCGGCAGTCATCCACTGCAAACGGAGCTTTACACCAAGCTGCTTTGCAATAGCCTTCGATAAATCAATATCAATTCCTTTTGCTTTGTTATCTTCTTTATATGAAAAAGGCTGAAAATCACTATAAACAGCAATGACAATTTCATTACTTTCAATAACATCATCGTAAGAACGGCAAAAAGGCGCTGCAGAAAAAATCATGCAGCACCCTATTGAGATATAAAGTAAAAGAGCGTTAATCTTTTTCAACAGACTCTAACCATGTACGAATAGACCAAAGTGCTTCTTGAGATAAATATTCACTCATTTTTGGCATATAAACAGCGCCATTACGAACAGCACCATTTTGTACACGGTAACCATACCATTCATCGCCATCATAATCTGTTGCTAGCATACGTAAATCTGGTGCTATACCACCAGAAACACCACCTAAACCATGACAACGTGCACAATTTTGATTATATGCAGAAGAACCTAATGCTAGTATCTTTGTGCGGACATCACCTGTTAGTTCACGGTACGGGTTTGTATCCAACCAGTCTTCCCCTAATTGAGGTAACTCAGAAGTATTTATTGCCTGTGGTGTTACTGGCCCATGGGCAGCAAGGTTATACGAAAATAATGATATACATGCAATTAAGCACTTATGTTTAAAATTTAGTTTAGTCATGACTCTAAAACCTCTTACTCTTTATTAATTTTTTTAAATTTATTCTTATTGGTATTACTACCTTAACGTTCTGCCTGAAATTAACGAATTATACTTTAGGTATGTTAATCTCATCCTTTAGTAGGATTAACTGCACTACTAACATAATATTATTAAAATTTAAACTTTAAAAACAAGCAGATAAAAAAATAAAGATGTAAACTATAAATAAATGTATTACTACTATATGATGATTAATTATAAAAATAATAACGGAGAAGCACATTTTCCTCTTTAAACTTACTAAGCATGAAAAACAAGCATTAACATATCAAGTACTAGTAATTGCACTTAGTTTTATTTTTTTATACGCTAATTGTACTTTAGCGGCGCCTACTGGAACTAACCTTCTTGAAGTTAAAGTAAGCTACCTAAAATTACAACAGGAACAAAGTCCTGCCTTATCTAATGTGATAAAAACACCTAATGACAGTGGTTATAAAGGGGCTAAATTAGCAATAAATGATTCAAATACGACAGGTAAGTTCCTTCAGCAGCATTTTTCATTAACGCAATTTGAATTTCCAACAACGCCTGATTTACTGAATCATTTAAAACGAGCGTTCGAGAAAGGTAGTAATATGTTTGTCCTCAACGCTCCCTTAAGAACGTTAGAAAAAATTAACCTATGGGCACAAAATAAAGATATTTTACTCTTCAACATTAGTGAATTTTCAGATGTTTTACGGGATAAACGATGCCTAAGTACCTTTTTACATACCGCACCTAGCTACGCGATGAAAGCCGATGCGCTTGCTCAATGGCTGCTTTACCGCCGTTTAACTAAATTATTGCTAATCTCAGGAAATAAGCCTGTTGATGTTGCCATAGCTACTTCATTTAAACGCTCAGCCAAGCGCTATGGTTTGAAAATAATAGAAGAAAAACACTGGAGTTTTGATACTGACCTTAGACGAAGTGCTCAACAAGAAGTACCACTCTTTACTCAAACATCTAAAGAATATGATGCTGTTTACGTTGCCGATCATTATAAAGATTTCGCCCAATATATTCCATTTAACACCCACCTACCTCGACCAGTCATTGGCTCAGCAGGTTTAGAAGCACTTACTTGGCATCACGTCATAGAACAATGGGGAGCAGCACAACTGCAAGCACGTTTTAATAAATTAACTGCTCGGCATATGAACGAAATTGATTTTAATGGCTACCTTGCCATTCGTTCAATTGCTCAAGCTGTCCATAAAACCCATTCAGTATCTGCAAATGTACTATCAAGTTATCTAAAATCAAGCGATTTTGAATTAGGCGCTTATAAAGGCCGTAAATTGAGCTTTCGCTCATGGAATGGACAGTTAAGAATGCCTATGGCTTTAGTTCATCCGCAAGGATTAGTTTCTCAATCGCCACAAAGCGGTTTTTTACACCCAAAAACTGATTTAGATACATTAGGCTTTGATCAACAAGAATCTCAATGCAACACACATTAGTTAGACTATTTATAAATTATCGAGACAAATTATGAAAATAAAAATACTGTTAGGAATAATGGCAAGTTTACTAATCATTCCGCCTAAACTTATCGCTTCAACGTCAACAGAGTATGCTTATGTCACCAATGAAAAAGATGATAACATTTCAGTCATAGACCTAAAAAAGCAGCAGGTTATTAAAGAAATATCCGTAGGCCAAAGGCCCAGAGGTATCATTTTCAATGATCAACAATCACTTGCTTACATTTGCGCGAGTGACTCTGATCGCATTCAAATACTTGATTTAAATACCGAGGAAATTATTGGCGAATTACCTTCTGGTGAAGATCCTGAAACAATAGCATTACACCCAAATGGTAAAATAATTTATACCTCTAATGAAGACGATGCTTTATTAACGGTTATTGATATTAAATCTAGCATGGTTATTACCCAAATTGATGTGGGTGTTGAACCCGAAGGCTTGGCCGTAAGCCCTAACGGTGAAGTTGTTGTGGTAACATCAGAAACAACCAATATGGTGCATTGGATAGATACCAAAACCAATAAAATAATTGCCAATACCTTAGTTGGCGCTAGACCAAGATCGGCACAATTCACCCAAAACAGTAAGCTGTTATGGGTAAGCTCAGAAATTGGTGGTACAGTAGTCGTTATTGATGTAAAAAGTAAAAAAATATTAAAAGAATTTAATTTTAATATTCATGGTATTCATCGAGATAAAGTTCAACCTGTTGGCATAGAATTGACCCATGATGGCCATTATGCTTTTGTTGCTTTAGGACCTGCAAACCATGTCGCGGTTATTAACCGACATACTATGGAAATAGAAAAATACTTATTAGTTGGCCGTCGAGTTTGGCAGTTAGCACTAACCGAAAATCAAAACAAACTACTAACAACAAACGGTATTAGTGGCGATGTTTCTATTATTGATATATCTAAAATGAAAGTAATAAAATCAATTAAAGTTGGTCGCTTCCCTTGGGGCGTAGCTATTAAATATGCAACGAAATAACGCTATGAGTATAGAAATCAAAAACTTATCATTCGCTTACAAAAAAAAGAAAGCACTTGATAAGGTCAATTTATCTTTAGCAACAGGTTTTAATGTTTTATTAGGACCAAATGGTGCTGGTAAAAGTACCCTGTTTTCATTACTTACAGGGCTTTATCAAACCAATCAAGATACCATTAATATTAACGGTTTTGATTTGTTTTTAGATAAAACAAAAATCATGTCGCAAATGGGTGTCGTATTTCAACAATCAACGCTAGATCTCGACTTGTCAGTAAAGCAAAACTTACTCTACTTTGCCTCATTGCATGGAATATCACCTAAAAAAGCATTACTAAATATTGAAAGTATTTTATCTCAATTGAGTTTGACAGAACGTTTACATGATCCCGTAAGAACCTTGAATGGCGGCCATCGACGTAGAGTAGAAATAGCCAGAGCATTAATTCATCAACCGAAAGTATTATTACTTGATGAAGCAAGTGTTGGTTTAGATATTGATAGCCGACTTTTAATCATTTCTTATGTTCGAAGCTTATGCCAACAACTAAATATTTGCGTGTTATGGGCTACTCATTTAATGGATGAAGTTGAACCTGATGATCAATTAATTGTACTTCATCAAGGTAAAGTACAAGCACAAGCACTTTGTAAAGATTTATGTGAACAATATAGTAGTCGTGATGTTCATCAACTTTACTTTGCTCTAACTAAAAATGCGGAGGCTGTGTGAGTATAAATCAATATTTTTATTGTTGTATCGGTATTATTAAGCGTGAACTTTTCCGTTTTTTTAAGCAACGATCGCGTTTATTTAGCGCCTTAATTAGACCATTACTGTGGTTAATTGTTTTTGCCGCGGGCTTTAGGGCTGCTTTGGGTATTTCAATTATGGAGCCATACGGCACTTATATTACCTATCAAGAATATATCATTCCTGGTTTATGCTGCATGATAGTGCTATTTAATGGCATGCAAAGTTCACTTTCCATGGTATACGATAGAGAAATGGGTAGCATGAAAGTATTGCTAATGAGCCCATTGCCTATGCCTTTCCTTTTATGCTGTAAGCTTATTGCTATTTCTTTTTTATCACTTATGCAGGTGTATATTTTTTTATTCTGTGCCCAGCTTGTTGATGTTGATATTCCATGGCTAAGTTACCTAACCGCAGCGCCCGCTATTTTTATAATCGCCTTCTTTCTAGGAGCATTAGGCTTATTGTTATCAAGCTTGATTAAACAACTAGAAAACTTTGCAGGGGTAATGAACTTTGTTATTTTCCCTATGTTTTTTTTATCAAGTGCCTTATATCCATTATGGAAAATGCAAGAAGCAAACATATGGTTATATACTATTTGCCAATACAACCCTTTTACTTACTGTGTTGAGTTACTACGGTTTGCATTATTTAGGCAGCTAAACATCACCGCTTTCACTGTAGTAATAACCGTAACCGCTTTTGTGTCTATAATCGCCTTATTAAACTTTAGACCGAAATTCAAAAGTAAAGGTTAAATATATCTACTATGCTATCACTTTACCCTTCCATTGAGCCTTTTAAGCATTACTATTTAGAAGTAAGTAATCTGACTGTAAATAGCTTAAATGCAGAGGATTTACGTCTAAGTAACTTAGACGAAAAAAACAGAGAGGAAATCACTCTCAAAACAAAAAACACAAATAAAGCTAATATTAACCACCATATTTATGTTGAACAATGTGGAAATCCTTTAGGTATACCTGTTGTCTTTTTACATGGTGGTCCAGGCTCTGGGTGCAATGAATCACATCGCCAGTATTTTGATCCAAAACGTTACCATATTATTTTATTCGATCAACGTGGTTGTGGCCGCTCTCATCCTTCTGACTCATTACAACGCACATTACAAAACAATAGCACCGCTCACCTCATTCAAGATATAGATGTAATACGCAAGCATATCGGTATTGAAAAGTGGCTGGTGTTTGGTGGTTCATGGGGCGCAACACTGGCATTATATTATGCTCAACACTACCCGCAGCAAGTATCAGGTTTATTATTACGAGGCGTGTTTTTAGCCCGCTCTCAGGATATTGATTGGGTTTATCATGCCAATGGAGCGGCTAAGTTTTTTCCAGATGCTTGGCAACAACTCGTGCAAGATTTACCTAAAGATCAACAAAAACAACCCTTATCCGCTATTTATCAACAATTGAGTTGTGATAACAATCAAATATCAACGAAAATGTTTAACAAACTACAACACTGGGAAGCAAACCTTATTGCTTTACAAGCACCGCCTAAATTTTCAGAAAACTTACCAAAAGATAGTGCTAAAATTTCTTCAAGAATTCAACTTTACTATTCACTAAATCAATGTTTCATTAGCCAAACACCTATACTAAAGAATATTGATATTATTCGGCATATACCAACAAGCATTATTCATGGTCGTTACGATATGGTATGTCCTATTGATCAAGCTTGGCAGTTAAAAACACACTGGCCTGAAGCTAAGCTAACCATTATTGAAATGGCTGGCCATGTAGCAAGTGAATCTAGAATTATTGATGCGTTAATTAGAGAAACTGACGGTTTTGTGCCTGCTAGCGTAAAATAAAAAGGTAATACTTACGACATCTCAAAATGTTTATTTCAGGACAGCTTATTCATTTATGATCTAAATTAATTATTCTTATCTTTTTCTTTATTAAGGTTAGTCCAAAGATTGATATTACTTTTTACAACATCATTTATTAAACCAAAAGGGCTATTTTTTTGCACTCTATTTACAATCGAACTCATATTACCTTGTTGCTCAATAAAGATAGACAAGCTTTGTTCTAAGAACTCTTGAAGGTAGCTTTGATTACTATTACCATAAAAACTAATAAGTTTTTTCAATAAGTTATTAGTTAACAACGATTGATTTTCACTCGTTTCTTCTTCACTTATTATTTGTAATAATACACTTCTAGTTCTATCCTCCTGAGTCTTTGAGTCAATAATTTTGAATTCAGTGCTAGATATGACTAATTTTCGTATATAAGCCAAATTTACATACTGACTTTGTGAAGTGTCATAAAGTCTACGATTTGGGTATCTTTTAATAGTTATCAATTAAATTTTTACCTGTTTAAGTTTTGAAAAAGAGTATATCAATAAATATGAGTATTACCAGATCCATTAATTAAGTGCGCTTTAGCTATTATTTTTCTTTTTTACAATAAGTACCAGGGGCGGGTTCAATACTTTTAAAAATATGATTGCCCACCTTTCTAGCTAAGACCTCTTCGCCGGAATGATCTAATAACCAACTTTTCCAGTCATCCCACCAAGAACCTGAATGTTCATTCGCATTATTTAGCCAATGAGTGGGGTTAGTTGATAAGTATTCATTAGTCCAGTAAGAATATTTTTTTTGCTCCGGTGGGTTTATTACCCCTGCTATATGGCCTGAGCCTCCCAATATAAATCGTGTATCACCAGAGAATAATTTTATCCCCTCATATACCGATGTCCAAGGCACAATATGATCAGCCATTGCAGCAAAAGAATAAACGGGCGTATCAATAATGGTAAGATCGATTTTAATTTCATCTATAAAAAATTCCCCCTTACTTAACTTATTTTCTAAATATAGTTCGTCGATAAGAAAGCTTACTACCTCAAAAGTCATATTCTGCTGATCATTACTCCAAAATAAAAGGTCAAAATCTTTTGGTTTTTGACCTTTTAAGTAATTATTAATAAAGTAAAACCAAATTAAATCATTTTCTCTGAGCATATTAAAAGCCATATTTATAATACGCCCATCGACTATCCCATTTTTTGTACTCTTTTTAATTAAAGATAGTATATGGTCGTTATAAATTAAATTTCCTATCTCACCAGGCTCTGAAAAATCTAACATGGTTGTAAAATAAGATAAGCTTTTTATACGATTATCACCTTTAGCCAACATATAAGCTTGGGCAGTAGCGAGTAACGTTCCGCCTATACAATACCCTGCTGCATGGATATTCGCACTTTCTGTGATACTTTCAATAACATCTACAGCATTAATAATACCTAACTTAACGAAGCTTGAATAATTTAATTTCGCTGATGATTCATCAGGATTAACCCAAGACATCATAAAAACAGTAAAGCCTTGTTTTACAAGCCAATTAACTAAAGAGTTTTTTTCATTCATATCTAAAATATAATATTTATTTATAAATGGAGGAACAAACAGTACAGGTTCTTTTTTAACTGTATCTGTATTCGCTTTATATTGAATTAATTGAAATAATTCATTTTGAAAAATAACATTACCGGCTGTATAGGCTAAATTTTTTCCTACCATAAATGAATTAGGCTTTACTTGGCTTATAGTGAGTATACCTGTGGGACTATTATTTAGGTCATTTTTATAGTGCTCTAGCCCTTTGACTAAAGATTGCCCATTGGTATTAATAAGTTCTCGATAGACCTCTGGATTTGTAAAAATAAAATTGGAAGGGTTAATAGCATTTAAATATTGCCGAGTTAAAAACTTTAATTGGCTTTTAACTCTTTTATCTTTAAAGCTGACTGATTCAACAATATCTTGAATCAATGATGAACTTAACAAATAAGATTGTTTTATATAATTAAAAAATAAATTTTCCTGAAATTCTTGATATGTAGAGCTTGCCGTTGAGTTAATGTCTATAACCGTACTTTTAACATTACTGTCCGTCAAAGTATTATTTATATTTTTCCAAAGAGTCACTTGCTTAGCTAAAGAGTTTAATTGCAGGTGATAAATACATTCAAGATCTATGTCTATACTCTGTAAAAATAAAGAACTTATCGCTTTTCGGTCGTAGAGCAGCTCAAGATCTAAAACCTTTTCACTTCCTAATATTTGCTTCGCGACTTGATCAAAAACACTAAAATATTGTTTTATTAATGTCGATATTTTAAAGTTCACTGTGTTTTTATCAATTATCTCCATTCTATTATCAATATCCAAGATCGAAAACATCAGAACTTTTAAAGCGCTGATGTTTTATTTAAATTCAATTTTCTATCCATTTAAGGATTATTTAATAGGCAAACTATTAATCTTTTTTAGCTTGAGCTTTATAAGAGCTTTTTACGATCTCTGCTACTTCTTTAGAAGAGTCTGTTGCTACTTGTAATACATCTTTAACAGCTGCACTTGCTTTTTCTTGTAAATCTTTAGAGTAAGTTTTTTGTTTTTCTAAAACTTTTTGTAAATCTTTTTCACCAGCAAGTGCTTTTGTATGTTCAGCACCTTCATTTAAGGTAGATGTTAAAAATGAGGCCTGTGTATTAATAAGCTTTTCTGCCATTTTAACATTGATGCTAACTAAGTCGTTTAAAGGTTGCATTAGGCTAGATAGGTTTTCAGTCATTTTGTTATACATGGGTTTTTCCTTTATATTGGCTTGTATTAAATTAGGTTTATACTTGTTTGCTGCACCGCAACAAACTGATAGAGCAATTTTATACATAGCAAAGAAGTATGTCAATATTTATTTGCTGCATAGCAGCAAATAAATATTTCTTCTTTAAAATTCCTTTTACTTTCGTGTTACAACCATCACTGTTTCGTTGGATTCTCGTTTAATTTACCTTTAATTTCTCCGCTAACTTGAGGCGTTATTACTTTAGCTGTTACGGCTTGAGGTGTTACGGCTTTAGGCGTTATCGCTTTAGGCGTTATCGCTTTAGGCGTTATCGCTTTAGGCGTTA
>Ga0209081_1000467_pt1 | contig 24431 bp, 21 predicted proteins | sample GOMGulsemesocosm_4_FD_184636 | JGI IMG/M metagenome (GOLD analysis project Ga0209081, IMG submission 184636) | Methane-oxidizing microbial communities from mesocosms in the Gulf of Mexico - GOM15B Gulf of Mexico (SPAdes) (version 2) | ecosystem: Environmental > Aquatic > Marine > Cold seeps... | reverse complement strand
TTGCTGCTGAAGGTGTTATTGCTGTAACTGTTAATGAAGATAAATCAATTGCTACAATGTTAGAGCTTAATGCTCAAACTGACTTTGTTGCTAAAAATGAAAACTTTCTTAACTTAACACAAGAAATAGTAAAACATGCACAAACTAATGATATCGTTGATGCTGAAGCACTTGCTGCTTCAACAATCAATGATATTGGATTTACTGAATTTTTAAATGGTAAGATTGCTACAATTGGTGAAAACTTAGTTGCTAGAAAAGTAAGTTCAGTTAAAGCAGATGTTACTAATGCATATGTACATACAAATGGTAGAGTAGGAGTTTTATTAGCTGCTACTTGTGATGAAGCTGCTCGTGAAAAAACTGCTGCTTTATTAAAAAGTATTGCAATGCATGCATCTGCTATGAAACCATCTGTAATTGCTTACACTGATCTAGATCCAGCATTTGTTGAATCTGAAAACAGAGCAATCGTTGCAGAAATCGAAGCTGATAATGATGAATTAGTTAGATTAAAAAAGCCACTTAAAAATATCCCTGACTTTGTTTCTAAATCTCAGTTAACTGAAGAAGCATTAGCAAACGCTAAAGCTAAATTCGAAGCTGAATTAAAAGAACAAGGTAAACCTGAAAAAATCTGGGACAGAATCACTGCTGGAAAAATTGAGAGATATATCACTGATAACACTCAATTAGATGGTAGATTGGCATTATTATCTCAAGCATATGTAATGGACGACAAAAAGACTGTTGAACAAGCTATTGCTGATGTTGATGCTTCAATTCAAATTACTGAGTACATTAGATATGAACTTGGTGAAGGAATTGAGAAAAAAGAAGAAGATTTTGCTGCAGAAGTAGCTGCTCAAATGAGTAAATAAGTAATTAAATTTTAAAGTGAGTGTTGAATGACAAATAGTTCTGACCAAGTAGACATAAATCATTCAACACTCAGCTCTATCTTGCTTAGTGCAAAAAACATATCCCACGATTTTGATTACCCCTTATTTAATAACATCAATTTAGATTTACATGTTGGAAAATCTATTGCTATTATTGGTATGAGTGGTAGTGGTAAATCTACACTTCTAAATGTACTCTCCTCTTTACTAAAACCAAACAGTGGAACAATAACTTATAATAATGATGATTTGTATTCTTTAAAAGATAGTAAATTATTAAAGATAAGAAGAAAAGATTTTGGTATAATATTTCAAGCACACTATTTATTCAGGGGATTTAGTGCGGATGAAAACTTACAAATAGCGTCACTTTTAAGTAATAAAGATGTTGATGATGAACTTTTATCTTCATTAAATATTGAACATGTAATGAAACAAGGTGTTGGTGAGTTAAGTGGTGGACAGCAACAAAGATTATCAATTGCTAGGATTCTAACTAAACAACCTAAGATTATTTTTGCTGATGAACCAACAGGAAACTTAGACAAACAAACTGCATCAGAGGTTATTAACACTCTGTTTGATTACATAAAACAAAATAACGCAGGTATGATATTGGTTACTCATGAAGAGGAAATCGCTTTTAACTGTGATAAGGTATATAAATTGGTTGACCAAAAACTACAGGAGTTGAAATGAAATTATTATTAATAAGTAATACTCCAATTGTTATTCAAATATTTAATCTTGTATGTAAAAAAATCGGACTTGAATTTGTAAATAAAGACGATAACGAAGTAGAAGAGAAATATGATTTAATTATTATTGATAAAGAATTTATTGATGATCGATTTAATATCATAAAACAGTTTTCAGGCAAATTGGGAGCTATCGCTTCAGAAGAACTACCTTTTGAGAAAGCCAGAGATTTTATAATTCCTAGACCTTTTTTACCAAACCAATTACAAAGTATTTTACAAGAACACATGCAAGTAATTAAAGAAGAAGAAAAAGAAGAATTAAATAGTAATAGAACCGATGCAGAAAATGCAACAAAAGAAGTTGTAGATTATGTAGAATCTTTAGCTGATGATATTGCATTAGATATTGATGATGAGTCAGATGAAAGTATTATCACTGTTGCTTCACTAAAAGACGGTGGCATATTAGATAACAAAGAATTACATAAAATTCAAGATATGTTACATACCGATGATATTCAAAACGAAGTGCAAGAACTTGAAGAAGAAGATTGGCTTGATCTCTCTGATATTATCGACAAAGCAATTGATGATGTAAAAGATTATGAATTTGAGGTAAATGTTAATGAGCCTATTCGTTTATTATTAAACGATCATAATATGGATGATTTAAAGCCATTGTTGACCAAACTTGACCAAGGTATCATTGATTCACTAATTGCTGGTGAAGTGATTGATATACAATTAAAACTTAAGGAAAAGACAGTTGATTAATGATAAAAAAGGTGCTATTTTAATAATCTCAGGGCCAAGCGGATGTGGAAAATCAACCTTACTTAACGAAGTATATAAAAATGTTGATGATTACTACTTTTCTATTTCAACAACTACAAGAGATATGCGCGAAGGTGAAGTTGATGGCAAAGATTATATATTTGTCACCAAAGAAGAGTTTCTTAAAGATATAAAAAATGACAATTTTTTAGAATGGGCGGAAGTTCATGGAAACTATTATGGAACCTCAATCAAGCCTATTTTAGAAGCCTTAGAAGAGTCTAAACTGGTTATCTTTGATATTGATGTCCAAGGACATGAAATTGTACGAGAAAAGCTTGATAGAGTTGTTACTTCTGTTTTTATTACAACACCTTCTTTAAAAGAATTAGAGAATAGATTATATGGAAGAAAAACTGATTCCAATGATGTTATTGAAAAAAGACTTTTAAACTCCCAAGTTGAAATTAGATCTTGTTATAAATACGATTTTATTATTATCAATGATGATTTAGAAACTGCCGCGAAACAACTTGTGTCTGTTGCAAATATTGCTCGAGTTAAAAGTGAATTATTTGATAAAGATGTGGTTATTAACGATTGGCTAGAAAACATATTATCCTAGACTAAATATCCTTTATATCCATAGGTTTTCCAAAAAAATAACCTTGGGCATAATCGATTTTTAACTCTTTAATTTTGTTGAAAATATTTTCATTGGTTACAAATTCTGCCACAGTTTTAAAACCAAACTCTTTAGAGAAGTTTGAAATGGTTGATACAATTATTTCTTGATTTTTCTCTTGATCAATGGCAAGTATTAATGAACCATCAATTTTTACAAAATCTATGTCTAAGTGCGTTAGCATATTAAAGTTCGAATAACCTGCTCCAAAATCATCAACTCCCACGGTACATCCAAATTTTTTGACATTTTTAATAAAACAAATGACTGCCTCAAAATCTTGTATTTCTTCACTTTCTAAAATTTCAAATTCTAACATAGATGTGACGTCTTTATTTTTCTCCAAAATATCATAAACATAGGCTGTTGTTTTGGAACTACTAATATCATCAAATGAGATATTAACTGCAACTCTTTTGTTCTTTTGTTTAATTAAATGAATGGCTTCATTAATCATTACTTTAATTATCTTGGGATAAAGCTTTGCCTTCCTTGCAATTTCAAGAAAGTGTAAAGGAGCTATTGGTTCGTTATTGTCATCTATGTATCGAATGAGAGCTTCATACTTATAGATTTGTTGAGTATAAGTGTCAATAATAGGCTGAAAATATGCTTTAAATCTATTTTCTTTTAATCCATTTTTAACTTGTTTCACCCATTTGATATTTTCTTCAAATGATCGTTGAATATCATAAGAATCGTCATAAATAAGTATTTGTTCTAATTTTTTTCTGGCATAATTTACAACACGTTGTGCATATTCATAGACTAGAATTCCATCTTCTTGGGCAATACCAATAGTAACATTTATATCAATTTCGTTATCGTCAACAATTATGGCATTTTTCTCTACATCATCTGCAAAATTTTTACAAATACGATGAAACTCAGTCATATCTAAATCAGAATTTTTAAGAATTATTGCAAATTTATCTGCTTCAACTCTATAAAGTTTAAACTGTTTTTTTAAAAAATGTTCTTTTAAAAAAAGTGAAAACTTGTATAAAGTTTTATTTCCATTGGACTCTCCATACAAATCATTGATAGTAGAGAACTTGTCAATGTCAACCAGTGCCATTAGCGTGCCGGGTGAGCTTTCTAAGTCTTTTTTTAATCTGTTTCTATTGGGTAAGGAAGTGAGTTTATCAAGGTACAAATCTTTTAATTCATGATACAACAATGATTGGTTCATAATTTGTAGTAACTTTTTCATATCAACAGGTTTTAAAACATATTTATCAACACCAATATTTATGGCTTTGAGTAAATATTCTGTATTTGAAAAAGCCGTTGCAACGATGATTGGGATGTTTGGATTGATTTTTTTGATCTCTGTAATCATGTCAAGACCATTCATTTCTGGCATATTTACATCTGTGATTATTAAATCAATATCAGCTTGGTATTTTTTAAATAGGACTAAACCCTCTACTCCATTAGTACCAACATACTGATGCTTTGTAAAGCCTTTTAAAATGTTAAGGGTAATTTCTCTTAGTGATTTTTCATCTTCAACATATAATATTTTAATATTTTTTAGTTTAGAAATATTGCCAATCATTAATAGCTTCTCCCGTATAAGTATTTAATAATATCATAATTAAATATAAGACTCATTGAATGATTTTGCAGCTTTTAAAAGAAGTTCAAAATTGAGATAAAAAAAGGGAAAAGGTATAACCTTTCCCCTTTTAACTATAAAAATAAATTATATTAGAATTTAGAGATTTGCTCAGCTAAATCTTGAATATCAGCATCAGAAAGTCTTGCAACTTGACCTTTCATAACACCTTTCATAGGTCCACCATATGAACCATCTTTATAACCTTTTAAAGCTGCAACTGTTTTCTCAACGCTCCAACCTTGGATTGCAGCAGATTTACCTAATGCTTTCTTTTCACCTTTTGCACCATGGCATCCAACACATGAAGCATAGTTTGCAGCATTTAAAGTTAGCATAGATGCACTTACGATTAACGTTCCTAAAATGATTTTTTTCATTTTATATTCTCCTTAAAATGTATTTCAAGAAATTTTAACTAACTTTACTTTAATTAAACTTTTAATGAGATACAATATCGTCAACAAGAGGTAATAGAATTAACTTATTGTCCATATTGTAACATACAAGGTTATTTAGTACTTTAAAGGGCGAAATTGCAAAAAATTCTTAACATTCAAAATTTAGATTTTGGGTATGTAAGTGATAGGCTTATATATAAGAATTTTAGTTTGTCCTTAAATGTTGGAGAAATAATTTCAATCGTAGGACCTAGTGGTAGTGGTAAAAGTACATTATTTGAATTGATTTCAAATAATCTAAGTCCCCTTAAGGGAACAATTGAAGCTTCTAAAATGAGCTCAATTTATCAAGATCCTTATACTTCTTTTCATCCTAGTTTTACCATATTAAACCAAATAAAAGATATTTCTCCAAATTTAAATAAAATAGATTATTTTTTAGAAAAATTGAGTTTAGAAAAGAAATTTCTAAATAAAAAACCTCATGAATTGAGTGGCGGGCAACTACAACGATTTTCTATTTTAAGGTCATTGTTAATGGGGCCTAAGTTATTACTTGTAGATGAACCAACTTCAGCATTAGATAATATAATAGCCAGAGATGTGATGCAACTACTACTTAAATTTTTACCAGATTATGGAATACTTTTGATTACACACGATGTTCATCTGGCCACATGGTGTAGCGACAAAATCATTCATTTAAACGAAGGAAATACTAATGAATAAAGCACTAGTGCTATTAAATATGGGTGGAGCTAGAAATAAAGAAGAGCTTGAGTTGTTTTTACGAAATATGTTTAATGATAAACATATCTTAACGGTTAAAAGTGATTTACTTCGTTCTATGATAGCTTCGATTATAGTCTATATGCGAAAAGACTCTGCATGGGACAACTATGAATTAATAGGTGGAAAATCACCTATCAACGAATTAACAGTGCAATTGATAGATAAATTACAAAGTAAACTTCCTGATATTTTCGTGACTCAAGCTATGAGATACACACCACCATTTGCCAATCAGTGTATTAAAGAATTAAAAGAAAAAAACATTAAGGATATCCTTTTACTACCTTTATATCCTCAGTACTCAACAACAACTACAAAATCAAGTCTTTTAGAATTTATTGATGAGTCCAATGAAGAATTTAATATGATTGCCATTGAGCCTTTTTATAAAGATGACGCTTTTAATCAAATGATTATTAATGAAATCTTGTCAAAAGTTTTTAGATCAAAATACAGTGAATATGATGTGATTTTTTCTGCGCATGGTTTACCTCAAAAAATTGTTGATGCGGGTGATACTTATCAAGAAGAAGTAGAAGAACATGTAGCAATTTTAACCAATAAATTGGTTGAGCATGGCATTGAGTTCAATTCTGTTAACTTGGCTTATCAATCAAAAGTTGGACCGATGAAATGGATTGATCCTTCATTGGATGAGAGTTTAAAAGATTTTAAAGACAAAAAGGTCATTATCTATCCTATATCATTTATTATAGACAACAGCGAAACTTTTTTTGAACTTGATATTGAGTATAGAGAAATTGCTCAAGAACTTGGCATTAAAGAGTATCAGGTTTGTAAATGTCCCAATGACAGTGAAGTATTTGTAGATGTTGTTTTAAATTTAATACAGAACATAAAAAAGTAAATGGGGTTTACTCTAAAGAAGTTGTTATCTTCTTTTTTAATGCCTTTATCTATTGGGTTATTGCTTTTTATTACTGGACTTGTTTATTTATATATCAATCAGTATAAAAAAGCAAAAATTTATTTAAGTATTTCTTTTTTATGGATCTTTATAATCTCTTATGCTCCTTTTTCAAATGCAATTCTTAGTCCCTTAGAGTCAAAATACCCCACAATTGAAAAAACTACAACAGCTAAATATATATTACTCCTAGGTGGAGACTTTAAAGGAAGAGCTCACGAAGCGATTCGATTATATTATCAAATAAAAGGTGCCAAAATTATTACTTCTGGATATCCAGGCAGTAAAACTGTTTCAGAAGCTTTAAGAAGTGCAAATAAGTTAATTGAATTGGGCATTCCAAAAGAAGATATATTAATGCAAAATGAACCACGAGATACAGAAGAAGAAGCTATAAATATAAAAAATATTGTTGGTGATGAGCAGTTCGTTTTAATAACAGCTGCTTATCATATGCCAAGGGCAATGGAGTTATTTAAAAAGCATGGCTTGAATCCTATTGTTGCACCTACCGATTTTTTAGCTAAAGAAAGTAAGTTGACATCGTTTCCAAGTGGAATGGATCTACGCAAAACGGAAATTGCTTTTCATGAGTATATTGGAAGTCTGTGGAATGAGTTAAAATGGTACAAAAATGAGATATTGGATTAGTGAGACAAAGTGCTCATTGTGAGCACTTTATTTAAAGATTTGAATATTAGAAACTTTCCCATTCATCGGAATTATCAATTTTAGTTGTTATCTCTACTTTTTGTTTGGGAATCTTTGATATCTTTTTATAGTTTTTCTTGATTGGTTTTGGAATCTTTTGAACATGACTTGGAGTATGATCATCTTCAAGATTATCAAAAATTATAGCTTGAACATTGTTTTTTCCTTCAAATTGTTTATTATTTGCATTGTCAACAATTTTTTGGGATATTTGTGATGTTTGATTTGAAATGGTTTGAGTTTGCATAGCAACATCAACATTACTTTGCGTTTGTCTGTCCAGTTGTGCAACCGCATCATTGATTTGCTCAATCCCAGCTTGTTGTTCTTTTGAAGCACTTGAAATATCATCCATTAAGGTTATAGTTTTTGTGATATTTTGATTTAAATCATCGTAACCAACAATCATTCTATCTGCAATGTGTTTTCCTTCACCCGCTTTATCTTTTGCATTTTCCACCAATGCTTTAATTTCCCGTGCAGCTTCTGCTGATCTTGAGGCAAGATTTCTTACTTCTTGGGCAACAACTGCAAAACCTTTACCTGCTTCACCTGCCGTTGCAGCCTCAACCGCTGCATTAAGAGATAAGATATTGGTTTGAAATGCAATCTGGTCAATAATGCCAATGGCATCGTTAATGGCAGATACTTGTTCATTGATACTTTCCATTGACGTAGTAGTTTGATTGGCTAAAGTATGTCCCTCATTGGCTGAGTTTGTAAGTTGATGAGCGTATTGAGTCATTAGAGCTATATTCTCAACATTCCCTCGAATATTGCCTGTCATTTGTTCTAGTGAAGCTGCTGTTTCTTCAAGTGAAGCAGCGCCATCTTGTGAAGATTCATTTAACTGGTCAACATTTTTTAATAAAACATGTGCCGAGTTATTTAATGTCATTCCATTTTTCTTATTCTCAATCAACATGGTTGTAATTGAAGTTCCTAAGTTATTAACACCATTTGCAAGTTTTTCCAAATGCATTTTGAGTTCTTTTGAATCAATTTTTTTCAAGTAATTATAATTTGAGTATTCTTCTAAAATATTTAAAACATTATCAATATTCTGTTCCATATGTTCACCCATTTTATTTAGAACTGTTTTTAGCTCCATTAGTGCTGGGTTAGATACTGAGACATTGAGTCTTTGACATAGATCCCCTTGTTCAAACTCTCCAAGTACGGTTATTGTTTCATCAATAAGTTTCCTGTCTTCTTCAATTCCCTTTTTAGTTGTTTGAATATTTTGGTTTACAACTTTTGACATGACACCAATTTCATCCTGAGATTTTTCATATAACATATGAACATCTGTACTTTCTCGATTTAAATATTTGAAAAACTCTAGTAATCCATTCTGAAAATTAACGATTGGTTTTACAATTGTTTTATTGGCAATGAAAGAAACGATAAAGGATAAAACTATTGCACTTACTAGCGCTAGTAAAATAATTTGGATAATTGTATTATTGATTTCTTCTTCTGATTGAACTCTCATCAGTTCTATTTTTGCCTCAATATCATCAACATAAGCACCTGTACCAATCACCCATCCCCAAGGCTCAAATAGTTTGATATATGAAAATTTATGTTTTGCTTGTGTTTCACCCGGTTTGGTCCAATCATATTCAAGTAAACCTTCTTGTTTATTTTTAGCAAGTGTTACTATTTCTTTGAATAGGTATTTTCCTTTAGGGTCTTGAACATTGGATAAATCTTTGCCATTTAATTCAGGTTTTAAAGGGTGCATAATCATTTTTGTATCCAAATCATTTATCCAAAAATATCCAGATTTTGCATATAGCATTTTTTCGATAGTAGCCATGGCTTGATTTTTCATATTTAAAGTAACATCATCAACATAAGCTCCTGTTCCTATAACCCAATTAAATGGTTTAAATAGTTTTACATAAGATACTTTTGCTTGAAGTTCTGCAAAGCCTGGTTTTTCCCACACATAGTCAACAAAACCGCTGTTGGATTTTTTGACAGTATCTGCAAATTCAACAAAGATTTTTTTGCCGTTTTTATCGGAAAAACCAGACAAATCTTTCCCATTTAAACTGGGTTTAATAGGGTGGTCAATTATTTTTGCATCCAAATCATTAATCCAAAAGTAACCAGTCTCACCATATCGTGTTGCATTAATAATTTGTTTGATATTTATTTGTATTTGTTCTTTGGTGAGCGCATCTTTAGATACTTCATATTCTTTATTAATAATAGAGAAAAGAAAATCTGTTTTTTCTCTTAAAGAATTTTCTACTTCTTTTTGAATTTTTTCAGGCGAAGTTCTCTCATAATAAGAATTAACGGTTTTTACTGCAAGGGATGCATAACTTTTAAGTTCAAGTTCTTTGTTTGCATAGGCCTCATTTTTATAGTGTTCAATATTTTTATGGGTTAATTGCTCAATTGAGTATATTGATTTTAATGCAATCAATGTTGATATTGTAAATATTGTTCCTAAAACAATAACCAATAGTTTGTTTTTAATTTTTAAATTCTTTAGCATTAGGTTTCCTTAAATAATAATGATTATTAATTAGCTATCATACTTTAACTCATTTTAAATTTATATAAAATTCACCCACTTTTTTTTAAATTAAATATTTGACTACAAAAAGAAACACAAGTATTCAATATGTTCATATTTTTTATTTAAAAATTCATATTAGTCCTAAATATTAACAACTTGAATATTTATATTTAAAATTAGTTATAAAATCTTCAATAATTAATGTTGTGGATTTCAAAATAAATATTATTCTATTCACATTTTAATTTTCCTTTGACAATATCTAAACAATCTTGTATAATTCAAAAAATATGAACTTTAAAGAATACAATTGAATAATATAATAGAAATAAACAATCTCTCATTTTTTTATGCTAAGTCAAAAGTCTTGGAAAATATAAACCTAACTATACTAGAGAATGATTTTTTAGCAATAATAGGGCCAAATGGTGGAGGAAAATCTACCTTACTTAAACTCATCCTTGGAATATTGAAGTCCAAGAAGGGGGAAATAAAGTCTGGTTTTGAATCAAACAGTATTGGATATGTTCCTCAAAATACCAATCTTAATATCAATTTTCCAATAACTGCATTAGAAGTAGTACTTATGGGGCATATTGGTGGTAAACGACCTCTGTTTGGATATAGCAAAGATGAAATTTGTTGCGCAAATAGTTCCCTGAAACAAGTAGGTATGGAAGACTTTTCTAATACAAAAATTGGAAATCTCTCAGGAGGCCAGAGACAAAGAGTATTTATCGCTCGAGCTTTATGTGCCAATCCTAAAATTATATTACTGGATGAACCAACTGCTAGCATAGATGTCTTAGGACAAACAGAAGTATATGAATTGTTAAAAGAATTAAATAAGTCAATTAGTATCGTAGTTGTCAGCCATGATATTTCTGTTTTATTGAATTATGCTAAAAATGTAGCTCACGTGAACAAAAACCTTGTTTATCATACTTTGGATAATGTACAAAAGAATGTACAGAATTCAAATGAGCATTTATGTGAAGTAGAACTTTTATCCGCTTTATCAAATAATCACTTTCCAGGATGCAATCATGAACATTAAATCAACGATAAACAGTACTGTTGCATTGATATGGAGTGGAAGATGTTAGAAGCATTACAGTATGAGTTTATACAAAATGCAATTATTGCAGGTGTCCTAATATCAATAGCTGCTGGAATCATTGGTTCCTTGGTTATTGTTAATCGAATTACCTTTTTAGCAGGCGGAATTGCACATAGTTCTTATGGCGGAATTGGAATTGCCATTTATTTGGGGATTCCCATTTTGTTTGGTGCCACAATCTTTTCAGTTATAGTTGCAATCATCATTGCCATGATAACCCTGAAAGATAAAAAAAGAATTGATTCTATTATTGGAATAATGTGGGCAACGGGAATGGCAATTGGAATTGTATTTGTTGATTTAACGCCTGGATACAATGTGGATTTGATGAGTTATCTTTTTGGTTCAATCATTGCTGTACCCACATCTGATATTTGGTATATGTTAGGTCTGGATGTGGTTATCATAGCATTGGTGACATTTTTTTATAGAGAGTTTTTAGCCATATCTTATGACAGTGAATTTGCACACTTAAGAGGTATAAATATAAAGTTTTTTTATACTTTACTTTTAGTCTTGTCTGCATTAACTGTCGTTGCAGCTATTAAAGTGGTTGGATTAATTCTTGTAATTGCTTTGATAAGTATTCCTACCTACCTAGCTGAAATCTTTTCAAATACTTTATCTAAAATGATGTTTTTAAGTGCCATCTTTGCGAGTTTTTTTACTTTATCTGGATTAAGTATTTCATACATGTATGATATTAGCTCGGGAGCTAGCATCATATTAACAGCTGTGGCAAGTTTGGTTGTGGTTAAGCTATTTAAACGCTAGGGAGATAAATAAGTTCTTACAAAATAATTAAGAGCTTGCGATATCACTTTCCCATGAGATTGATACTCTCACACCATTAATAGAATCTATTTGAATATCTGCTCGTAATTGTTTGGTTGCCAATGTTTCAACAAGAATCAATCCCAAAGAATTTGCCGATTCTCTAGGCTCATATCCTTTTCCATCATCACTGACACACAATACATAGTTTCCATCTATTTTCTTCAAGGATATATGTACATTTCCTTCTTCATTATCAAATGCATATTTAAAAGAATTCGATACCAATTCATTTACAATTATTCCACAATAAACAGCTTGTTCCATTTTTAGTTGAGTTTCTATTTTAAAATTGATATTAATATCATTATCATAACTATATTTAAGCTCTTCAATTAAAATGGAAAAGTAATCATAGGCATTGATATTAGTAATACTATCTTGTTTATATAAGAGTTCATGTAAATGGCTCATGGCTTTGATTCTATTTTGGGCTGTTAAAAAGATATCCTGTAGTTGTTCATCTTCAATAGCATCACTTTGTAGGCTGATTAAAGAAACGATAGTTTGCATATTGTTTTTGACACGATGATTTAGCTCTTTTAGCAATAAACCTTTTTCATCCAAAGCAACTTTTAAATCTGAAGTTTTATTTTCAACTTGTAATTCCAAACGTTGTTTTTCATTTTCTTGTTGAGTGATTAGCTTTTGATTGGCCTCTGTTTTATCTTTTTGTAACTGATTAATTCTATCTGCTAAAGCGATGGAGAATATTGTTGCTTCTACAAGTAAAGCCAGCTCAACTATATATGGAAAATAGTTATAAATATTGAAAATACCGCTACTCGACAAATACATAAAAACAAATACAGTAAATATTGTAGTCCAGCCAAATAATATAAAGTATGCTTGTCTATTCTTCTTGATTGATGCATAAATGGCTAAGATAATTAAATACATTAATAAAAGTATAGAAAACATATTTCTATATTTATTAAACATATCAGTTATCATAATAAAAGCTAGTATTGTAGGCAAGAGAACTAGAAGAATATTCAATATATTGTTAAAAATGGGATATTGTTTAGTTCTTAAAAATGATTTACAAAATAATGCCAAAGAGATTATTGGAAAAGCAACAACGAAAGATGCAAATTTATTTTCGAGCGTCATCCATGTTTGGTCTAAAATATAAATACTACTAATCCCCACGTATGTTAGATGGTGAGCAACTACACCAAATATATATAGTACATAAAATAAATAGCTGACATCTTTTGTAAAAAAATAAATGAAAATATTGTAGATACCTAAAATAACCATGGCACCAAAAAAAAGTGCAAGTATAAATTGATGTTTGGTATCTTTTGTATAAAATAAATCAGTACTCCATAAATTTAATTTTACAATTAATGTTGTAATCTGAGAACTAGATTGAATATAGTAAGTTCTAGTTTCGTATGGTTTAAGTTTAATTTTGAACATTGGATTCAACGTTTTTCGCTTTGGATTCACATTGAGTAGACCATCTTGTATGTACTTATTGTTTGAATCTGAGTAAAAAAATTTTATATTAGTTGTTAGTGCATGGTCATATTCTAGAACTTTTTCTAATTCATTATTTGAATTATTTGTTAATGTAAATTTAACCCAAACATTAAAATCTGGAGAATATCCATATCCCAATAATTTTTTATCATTATCTTGAAATTCATTACTTTTAGATTGAACTTGACTTAATGATAATTTTTTACTTTTATCAATGTATATCTTTGAATGCGGAAGTAAGTCATAATAAGTACTTTTACTATCTATTATTAATGAATTTGCATGTAAGGTTACTACAGACAAAAAGAAGAAAAGAAATTTGAATACGACCATGTAATCTCCTATTTAATTTATAAAAATTGTATATAAAATTTAAAAACAATGAAATCTAAATACTTCACTTTAAGACAAAAATGATTTTTTGAAAAATTTTGAAGCAATGTAAGGATTCCATGATACAACTAAATTAGAGGTATCTATTGTGCCATAGCTATCTACTTCTTTCTCCACTTGAATACCACCAAACTTAGTGTACAATTTAAAATAATCCTTTAGAATCACCGCAATAGCAATATCTATATTATTGTTTACAATGATATGATAAATACCCTGAAATAAGTTTTTAAATTCTAAATTTAATCCTTTTTTTTGTTTGACAGCTAGTCTTGAAAGTTCTGCTATTCTGTTATCTTTCTCTCTTATATAATCAAAAGAGAATTTTTTTTCAACGGGCAACTTAGATTTTGAATCAAAAATGATTCTAGTAGTGCCAGTGATTTTATCACTATTCTTGTAGTAAAGAACAGCCGAATTTTTATCATATTTGTCGAAATTCAATCCTTCAATTTCATCTTTATATTGATCTTTGTAGTTTATTTCTTTATGTAAATTACTAATTTCAGTATAAACATCGCTTCTCAATTTAAATACTTCTATCAAATCTTCTGCTGTTGTTGTTAGTTTTAAATTAGGATTTGAATTATCCCAAGTTAATTTTTTATTAAAGGCAATGGTTTCTTCAATGACCTCTTCAAGATAAATCCTTTTTTTGAATAATTCTAAGGCATTTTTTTGAGCATCGTTAAAATCATCAGACATATAATCTATCTTATGATTTATATTTTTTTGAACAACTTCTTTCAACTGATTCAATGTGACATTGTGATTTAAATACATGATTCCACTCCTGGTTTTAAGTGACAAAATCTTACATAAAGCCCGTCACGATGGGCGTCACTCTGGATTAAGATACTTTGAAGGTGTGAAAAATTATTGTGACAATTAGATGAAAAGTTTAAGAAAAAGTAGCCTGAATCAACGTCACAATGGGCGTCACGAGAATATTGAAGATTTTATGGTAATTGAAAAATAAAGTGAAAAATTAACTTTCTAGAATGAAAGAATTATTAAAAAGTATTTGTAAGTCTACATCCAAATGTTGGAACTGTTTCAATAAGTTTGTATTCTAATTTGGTTCTGACTCTATAAACCAAAGTTCTTAAAGTACTATCACTTGTTGGAGCATCTGGCCAAATACGGTATTCAATATCGCTAAAAGATACAATAGCTCCTCTGGCTTCAATGAGGATTCTTAATAAATGATTTTCATTTTTACTTAAACGTATGGGCATACTTTTGTAAAACAGTTGATCTTGTTGTAAATCGTAATAATAGTCAAATCCCAATTTAAAACAATTTTTATCTATACTGTCACTATTTTGGTGATTCATCTTATAAACACCTAGTAGAATTGTTGTTTTTAATTCTTCTCTTTTAAAGGGTTTAGATAAATAAATCAAAGGATTGGTTTGAATAGCTCTACTAATGGTTGAATCATCTGAAAAAGCAGATAGATAAATCACAGGAATATTTTCAATTTTCTTGATGCTTTCAACGGTAACTATTCCATCTTTACTATTTTCAAGATTTATATCCATAATAATAAAATCAGGTTTATTATTGATAACACTACTAACTGCATCGTCGTGATTTGTCACTGTATTGGTTACTTCAAATCCCATCTTTGTAATGGCCCTCTTAATATCAAGTGCTACTATGGTCTCATCTTCCACAATAAGAATTTTTGTTTTAATCATTATTTTCCCCTTTTAGCAAGTATAATATATTTAGCTAATAACATTTAGAATGATACTGTAATCTTACAATGTTATTGTATAAAATTCATAAAACTTTCATACTTCTTTTAATTGATAAAAAAAAAATCAGTTTTTGGTTATAATTAGATTAAAAAAAAGTACAAGTAAATTAATAATTTATTATAGGATATAAATGCAAAAAGAAATAAATGAATACATAAAACTGGGTGAAATAAATAACCTTCGTATTGACAGGGTAACAGAGCCTGGAATCTATTTAATGAGCCAAGATGAAGAAGAAGCAGTATTGCTTCCAAATGCATATATTACAGACGATATGCAAATTGACTCAGAACTTGAAGTCTTTATTTATACTGACTCAGAAGACAGACTGGTTGCCACAACACTCACTCCCAAAGCAATGATTAACGAATTTGCTTTATTAGAAGTAGTAGACACTGCATCATTTGGAGCTTTTGTTGATATTGGCTTACCTAAAGATTTATTGGTTCCAAGAAACAAACAAAAAAACCCATTTAGCGTAGGTGAAAAGAGATTTGTAAGAATAATTGAAGATGAAGAGACTGGTCGATTAATAGGTGTTGAAAAATTCGCCTCATATATTAGCCGAGATTTATCCTCATTTGAAGTAAATGATGAGGTTGACATATTAGTTTTTGCAAAAACACCTCTTGGTTTTAAGGTTATAGTAAACAACGATTATGAAGGTATGATTTTTCATGATGAAATCTTCGAAAATATTTATTCAGGTGTTAAAACACGAGCCTTTATAAAAAATATTCGAGAAGATGGCAAATTTGATATTATATTGCAAAAAGTTGGCTCTAAAGGTGATGATGATGTTCTTTCTAAAATCACTGGACTATTAAGAAAAAATGGTGGCTTTATGGAATACACATATAAAAGTGATGCGACTGCTATTAAAAAAGTATTTGGACTAAGTAAAAAGAACTTTAAAGCAAGTTTAACAAAATTAATACAAAGTAAGAAAATTGAATTATTAGAAAATGGTATAAAACTAAAAAACTAATTTGTTAAAAATTAGACATTTAATTAAGAGAAATTTTATACTGTTTCTATATACTTTCAATAATTTAAAACTATAAAAGGAAATAAATGGCAACGACTAAATTAAAAGGAAACGTAGTTAATTTATCTGGTAATGAAGTAAATGTATCTGATGCAGCACCTATAATTAACCTTGCGGGAAAAGACTTAGGTGACGTACAAGTAGGTGGGTCTCAAGCTAAAGCACAAGTTATTGTTGTAGTACCCTCACTAGACACAGCTGTTTGTGCAGCAGAAACTAGAAGATTTAACGAAGAAGCTTCTAAAAATGAGTTGGTACAAGTTAGTGTTGTATCAATGGATTTACCATTTGCTATGGGAAGATTTTGTACAACTGAGGGAATTGAAAATTTAACAGTTGCTTCTGATTTCAGAAACAAAGATTTTGCTCAAGCGTATGGTGTATTAATTGCTGATGGTCCTTTAGCAGGAGTAACTGCAAGAGCTATTTTTATTGTTAATGCAAAAGGATTTGTTACGTATAAAGAAATTTGTGAAGAAATCACTGAAGAGCCTAACTATGATGCTGCTTTAGCTGCTATTTCAGATGCCACAAACGTTAGCTGATAGGGAACTTCAATAATCAAGGTTTGATTAACACAAATTGATATACTTCCTTAGTATAAATAAAAAGAGTTGTACTTTGTACAGCTCTTTTTTTATGTATAAAAGTTATTGCTTTTAGCTAAATTATAAGTAATTACTTTCACTAAACTTTGATTAAACAATCTTCTAATATACTCATAATATAGATATTTGATAGGAGTAATTATGACATTTAAAGACCAAAATATAACGCAAAACGATATTACACCAGAAGGACTTTTCAATGATAGAAGAAAGTTCTTAAAACTGGGCGCTGCAGCTGTTGTTGCCAATAGTACAATAGTTGATCTTTTAGCCGAAGATAAATACCCCACTTCTAATTTACAGTATATAAAAGATTCAAATCCTCTAGATTTAGAGTTGAATACTTTTGAACAAATCACTTCATATAATAATTTTTATGAATTTACAACCAGTAAAGAAAAGGTAAAGAAATTAGCACATACTTTAAAACCTAACCCTTGGAGTATAACTATAGATGGTTTAGTGGATAAACCTTTTCAAGTTGATGTGAGTGATTTGATTAAGAAATTTTCTCTAGAAGAGCGAATCTATAGATTTAGATGTGTTGAAGGATGGAGTATGGTTGTACCTTGGGTTGGGTTTGAACTTAGCAAATTAATTCAAATGGCAAAACCCTTATCAAGTGCAAAATACGTGCGATTTGAAACTTTATATGATGAAAAACAATTCCCTGACCAAAGTAGAGGAGTTTTTGGCGCTATTGATTATCCTTATGTTGAGGGTTTGAGAATGGATGAGGCTATGAATCCATTAACTTTAATGGCTGTTGGACTTTATGGAAAAACAATGGAAAATCAAAATGGAGCACCTATCCGATTGGTAGTACCTTGGAAATATGGTTTTAAATCTATTAAATCTATTGCAAAAATTACTTTTACTGATGAAGAGCCTTTAAATACTTGGCAAAGAGCCAATAAAAGAGAATATGGATTCTATGCGAATGTCAATCCTGAAGTGGATCACCCAAGATGGTCTCAGGCAAAAGAAAGGGTGTTAGGAAAGTTTTTTAAGAAAAAAACTAAACTTTTTAATGGTTATGAAAAAGAAGTAGGGCACTTATATAAAAACTTGGATTTAAAGAAATTTATTTGATAAAAACTTGGAGTATTTTCGTTGTACTGCTATTGCCTCTCTTTGATCTCACTTTTCAAGTGATGATCGTAGAGGTAACTGATCCCATAAAATATATCTATACTTACACTGGCTCCATGGCCATAATTTTACTTTTTACAACGACCTCTTTATCTTTAATTAAAAACAAAATTAACTTAATCAAACATCGAAGGATGATAGGTTTATTTGCTTTCTTTTATGCCTTTTTACATTTTTGTAATTTTTATGTTTTTGATGCTGAATTGGATGTTGAGTTTGTTGTGAAAGAGAGTTTAGATAAACCTTTTGTCTATTTGGGCATGATTTCCTTTTCTATATTGATTTTTATGGCAGCTACTTCAAGTCGAAACTTATATAAAAAACTTAATAAATATCATCGTTTCATTTATCTTGTATTAATTTTAATTACCATACATTTTGTAATGGCTCAAAAATCTTTAAGCATAGCGCAGTGGGTTTATTTGCTAATTATTGTATTAATAATCTGTTTTAAAATCAGACAAAAAAAAGACTTACTTTTTAAAAAATAATCTATTTAAAATAGGACATATTTTATCTGTATCAAAAGATACTTTTGCTAATATTCCATAATGATATTTACAACTTTCAAATTAACAAAAATCAAACAATACTAATCAATGCCTTTATCAAAACTAAATGATGAACAGCTAAAAGCTGCTACGTGTGATGGTGGATACAATTTAATTATTGCCAGTGCTGGTACAGGGAAAACGTCAACCATTGTAGGACGAATTGCCCATTTAATTAATAGTGGAGTTGAACCTGAACAAATACTATTATTGACCTTTACTAATAAAGCTGCCAGTGAAATGGTTCAAAGAGTAGCCAAATACTTTGGAGATACAGTGGCCAAAAGAGTTATGGCTGGAACATTTCATAGTGTAAGTTTTAAATTGTTAAAACAGCTTGAGGTTAACATAATCCTTAAGCAACCAAATGAATTAAAAACACTATTTAAATCTATATATGAAAAAAGAGTTTTTTATCACAGAGATGAAGAAGCCAATCCATACGACGGTGGATATTTGTATGATTTATACTCTTTGTATCTAAACAGTAGTAATGGTGAAGAATTTGCAGATTGGATTAAAGAAAAAAGTCCTGCTCATGAATTATATATTCCCATTTACGATGATGTTGTTTTAGAATTTAATGAATTAAAAATAAAACATGGTTATGCCAATTTTGATGATTTATTAACAATTATGTTAAAAAACCAAATAGAGAATGATTTTGGTTTTAAAGAAATTCTAGTAGATGAGTACCAAGATACCAATCCTTTACAGGGAAGATTATTAAGTGGTTTTAGACCAAAATCTCTTTTTTGCGTGGGTGATTATGACCAGAGTATTTATGCTTTTAATGGATCAGATATTGGAATTATTGGTTCTTTTGAAACCAGATATGAAAATGCAACAGTATATACTTTACGGAAAAACTACCGATCAACTCGACCCATTTTAGATCTTGCAACAAAGGTTATTGAACATAATGAAAGAATTTATGACAAAAATCTTGAAGTTGTACGACAAGATGCAATATCTTCACCTAAACTATTGGGGTTTAACGAACTCTTTGATCAATATGAGTACATCACAAAACTTATTTCACAATCACTGACTCCACATAATGAAATAGCAATTATTTTTAGAAATAATTCTAGTGCAGATGGAATTGAAGTAAATTTACGAGAGTATGATATCCCAGCAAAAAGAAAAGGTGGGCATAGTTTTTTTGATTCTATGGAAGTGAAACTTACCCTGGATATTATGACTTTAATGTTGAATCCAAATGATATGATGGCCTTTATTCATATTTTAGAGTATGGAAAAGGAGTAGGAAAAGCCATTGCCAAAGATCTTTTTGATGCTTTGATAAAACTTGGATCTGGAAGTTTGATGGTTGGATTATTTGATCCTGATGAGAGTATTAGAAACCCCTATGATACCAATGTGAAAAAAAATATTCAACTTGGACTCTTTGATGACTTCATAGAATTGGGAAGTTTATCTAAGTTTAAAGACAGTAATTTTGAAGAGAAATTTTTGTCCAATCCAATTATTAAACATCCTAAACTTTCCCGTGAAGGGGGAGAGTTTGTATATTTGTTTTACAAACTTATTAAGGAACTAAAACGAATTAAAAACCCCCACTCAATGATTGAGCATGTTTCGAAAAGCGAGTTGTACTTGTATGTGAGAAATTTTTTATCTACTAAACGTGGTACTCAAAAAGATGGAGAACTTAACCAAGCATTATTCATCAGTGCCCAAACTAAAATTGATCGAAAAATGTCACTTCTTAAAAAACTCTCTACTCATTATAAAGAGCTTTCAAAATTTATCAATGCTATGATTTTAGGTGGTGGTGAAATGAGTGAGGGTGATGGGGTAAATCTTCTAACCGTTCATGCCAGTAAAGGTTTAGAGTTTAAAGAGGTCTATGTAATTGATCTTATGGATGGACGATTCCCAAATAGAAAACTTATGAGTAAGGGTGGAAGTATAGAAGAAGAGAGACGCCTTTTTTATGTGGCAGTTACAAGAGCAAAAGATATTTTGTATTTAAGTTATGCTAAATATGACAAGATTAAGAAGCTAGACTTTATTCATTCACCGTTTTTAGTGGAGGCGGGCTTAGTCAAAGATGAGCCTAAAAAAGAAAAAGAAGACTCAAAAGAAAAATAAAAAGCCATCTTTTTGACAATCTCGGTGTTGAATGTAGAAATCTATTCAGTCACATACTCCTTGTATGCTCTTTCATATATTTATACATTCGCCTTGACCTTGTCAAAAATATGACTTTTAAATCATTTAAAGCATTCCTCAATTAAATGTAAGTTATTCTTAAATCTGCACCTACTGTAGATAAATCAACATCTTCATTAATTTCGAAATTAGAACCAATAATATCATTGGAATTGACGAATCTTCTCCAATATTCTGGGGCCATGATTACTCCTTATATTCGTTTAAAAATATTATAACCAAATGATTTTTCCATAAGTTGAATCTAGACTAGTGAAAATATAATCCCAAAAAAGCTAAAGATCAGTTTTTTGCCTAAATTTTACCAATTTAGGTAGGTCTATCTCTCTCATATATTGTTAAATAATTGTAACAAAAATGTCTCTAAAATACCTTAAAATAAGGAATCATTAAAAAATATTTTAGGTTAAATTGAGTAATCTTCTGCTTATTTTAGACATAAAGGAACAACATGAAAAATATCATTTCTATTGAAAATATATCCCTAGAAAATATGGAGCATCTTTTTAACGTTGCTAATAAAAGAGATGAACTATTTAATACGTATAAGGGGGTACTGAACGGAAAAATATTGGGAACACTTTTTTTTCAGCCAAGTACAAGGACGCAGCTTAGCTTTCAATCTTCTTTTGTAAAACTAGGTGGTAGTGTAATTGGATTTTCAGATATTCAAAGTAGTAGATCAGGATCTAGTTCTTCAGAGTCGTTTGAGGACTTAGGGAAAATAATAGAGAGTTATTGTGATGTTATTACAATGAGGTCATCTTTTGACAATGATATCAAAAGCCTAAGTTCTAATTGTGATATTCCCATTATCTCAGCTGGTAATGGACAAGAAGAGCATCCTACACAAGCCTTAATTGATATTTTCACCATGCAAAGTTATATAAAAGATTTAAATGAAGTCAATTTATTAATTTGCGGTAATCTGCATTATAGAACTATCAACTCATTACTTCTTGGATTAAGACATTGGCCTGATATTAATATTCATATCTTAACGCCTGAGGTTTTTAATTTGGACGCAAGATATATTAAAAAAATTGAAAAACTTAAAAATCTAAATATCTATCATGACTATGAGGAGCTAAGAAAGAAGAACATCCTAAATAAAATTGATTTTTTATATCAAGAGGAGTTTCACAATGGCTTTATAAACTCACAAGATGCCTATAAACAATTTAAGAAATTTTATTTAACCCAAGAGATTTTTGATATGTTTAATAAAGATATCAAAATATTACATCCTCTCCCTCGAACAAAAACCCTTCCTACTTGGCTAGATGAAAAGGAAAATTCAATATATTTTGAGCAAGCACGTAATGGTTTATACATTAGAGCAGCGCTGTTCTTAAAACTTTTTGAACATATCTAATATGGTATGAAGTTATATGAAAATTCGTTTTATCAAACTCATTATAAGCTTTTGCTATAATCGCGAGATAAATATAAACAGCAAACTTAGGATTAATAATGAGTGAAAAATACGAACCTTCAAAAATAGAAGATAATTATTACAAAATATGTGAAGACAGAGGTTACTTCGAAATTGATGGTAACAGTGACATTCAAGAAGAGGGAAAAAACTTCTCTATTATGATGCCCCCACCAAATGTTACAGGTAGCCTGCATATTGGACATGCTTTAACATTTACACTTCAAGATATCATAACTCGATATAAAAGAATGGACGGGTTTAAAACACTTTGGCAACCAGGAACAGACCATGCAGGAATTGCGACACAAAATGTGGTTGAAAAACAGCTTTTAGCTGAAGGTACCACTAAAGAAGAGTTGGGTCGTGAGAAATTTTTAGAGCGAGCTTGGAAACAAAAAGAAACTTCGGGTGGAAATATTGTTCATCAAATGAGAAAACTAGGAGTTACTCCTGCATGGAAACGTGAGCGTTTTACTATGGATGAAGGTCTTAAAGAAGCTGTAAAAGAGGCATTTGTTGCTTTATATAATGAAGGTCAAATTTCTCAAAATAATTACATGGTAAACTGGTGTACCCACGATGGTGCTTTATCTGATATTGAAGTTGAACATGAAGAAGTAAATGGTAAATTTTATACAATGGTATATAAATTTGCTGATGGTTCTGGACAATTAGAAGTGGCTACAACTAGACCAGAAACCTACTTTGGTGATACAGCCATTATGGTTCATCCTGAAGATAGTAGATACTCTGATATTGTGGGAAAAGAAATACTATTACCACTAACAGATAGAACCATTAAAGTTATTACAGATTCACATGTTGATATGGAGTTTGGAACAGGTGTTGTTAAAGTTACACCTGCGCATGATCAAAATGACTACGATGTTGGGAAAAGACACGATCTAGAATTCATCAAGGTATTTGATGAAAAAGGTATTTTAAATGATTATTGTGGTGAATTTGCTGGACTAGAGCGACTTGAAGCCAGACCCGTGATTGTTAAAGCCTTAGAAAATGCAGGACATATCGTAAAAATTGAGGACCATGTACATCAAGTAGGACACTGTTACAGATGTAAAAATATTGTTGAGCCATTCATTTCTCAACAATGGTTTTTAAGTGAAAAAATCGCAAAAAGCTCAATTGATAAAACAAAAGAACACAATAACTTTCACCCAGCACACTGGATTAATTCATATACAGCATGGATGGATGAGTTAAGACCATGGTGTATCTCTCGTCAATTATGGTGGGGACATAGAATTCCTGTATTTACTTGTGCAGATTCTGCTTGTAATCACCAATGGGCAGATAAAAGTGATACTCCTGAGTGTTGTCCAAAATGTTCAGGCAAAGAGATGACTCAAGATCCAGATGTTCTAGATACTTGGTTTTCATCTGCACTTTGGGCAATGTCACCATTAGGTTGGGGAAATAACGGTAAACTTGAAGATCTTTATAATGAAGCTCAAGATATGAAAGACTTCTATCCCAACTCTTTATTAATTACTGGTTTTGATATTATGTTTTTCTGGGTTGCTAGAATGATGATGATGGGAGATCACTTCCAAGGTGAATTGCCATTTAAAGATATCTATATGCATGCATTAGTAAGAGACGAAACGGGTGCTAAAATGTCAAAATCAAAAGGAAATGTAATTGATCCTCTTGATATGGTTGAAGAACATAGTGCTGATATTATAAGGTTTACTCTTGCATATCTTGCTGTTCAAGGACGAGATATAAAACTAGGAGAAAAAAACCTAGATCAATTTAGAAA
>Ga0209081_1000465_pt1 | contig 24468 bp, 22 predicted proteins | sample GOMGulsemesocosm_4_FD_184636 | JGI IMG/M metagenome (GOLD analysis project Ga0209081, IMG submission 184636) | Methane-oxidizing microbial communities from mesocosms in the Gulf of Mexico - GOM15B Gulf of Mexico (SPAdes) (version 2) | ecosystem: Environmental > Aquatic > Marine > Cold seeps... | reverse complement strand
AATTAAATTAGTAGACGCTAACTCTTCAGGTGATACTTCTAAGGTTGAATCATTACCACGTTGTAATTCTTCAATTCTGGGTTGATTAATATCAAAGCCGATTACTTCAAATTTTTTACCAAATTCAACAGCTAAAGGCAAACCAACATAACCCAAACCAATAATGGCTATTTTTTTGTTAAGTATATCCATTGTACTTTTAAACCCCTTGATTTTTAGCTTGAACTTCAACCTAAAACATCATAAAAATGTTATTTTTTTAATATTAACGTCTAAATAATTAAAACAAATTTTAGTTTGAATATAAATAACTTGCAATAACTTTTGTTGAGTTAAATTCCCATGTACTTAGACCATGTATTTATACATAGTTATTAATTGTTTTTCAGTTATAATTCAGCTATCGTCATGCTCTTAATGCTTGAATTAAATTGAAATATTTAACCATTGAACTTTGATCAAAATGCAATTGTATAAAGTAAAATATAAAGGAAGTTAATTTGAAAGTTTTACATGTTTTAGAATATTCTCGTCCTAATATCAGTGGTTATTCTTTAAGATCCGATGCTATTATTCGCCATCAAAGAAAAATAGGTATTGAAACAAACCAATTAACTAGCCAACGCTATCAAGATTTTAAAACGCTTGAAGAAGACGTTGATGGCGTTATATATCAGCGAACAGAAAATTCAAAATCTCTTTTTAATAAAATTCCTTTTATCAATTATATTGTACACATCAATCATTTAGCTAAGCGTATTGAACAAGCTGTTCTTAAAGACAAACCTGATGTAATACAAACACATTCACCTATGTTTAATGCACTTGCAGCAGTAAAGGTAGGTAAAAAACATAATATTCCTGTTACGTATGAAGTTCGTGCTTTTTGGGAAGATGCAGCAGTCGATACAGGAAAAACGAAAGAAGGCAGTTTAAAATACAAAATAATTAAAGCAATAGAACATAGTGCGTTTGAAAAAGTAAGTGCTGTTAGCTGTATTTGCCAAGGCTTAAAAAGTGATTTAATAAAGCGCGGTATTCCAGAAAGTAAAATTTTTGTCACCCCAAATGCGGTAGATGTTGATAATTTTACACCGTTATATAAACGCGATGAAATATTAGAAAAAGAGTTAAATTTATCTGGAAAAAAGGTGGTAACTTTCATAGGAACATTTTTCAAATATGAAGGGCTGGCATACGCAATAGATGCAATGAAAATTATCACCCAAGCGCGTAATGACATTCATTTGCTTTTAGTGGGTGCAGGTAATGAATTAAATAACTTAAAGACACAAGTAAAAGAAGCAGAATTAGATAAATATGTGACCTTTGTTGGACGAGTACCCTTTGAAGAAGTGAGTCGTTACTATAGTTTGGCCGATATACTGGTATTCCCTCGAGAGAGCCTTCGTTTAACCGAATTAGTAACCCCCTTAAAACCACTTGAATCAATGGCGCAATATAAGCCGGTTATTGCTTCTAATATTGGTGGGCATAGAGAGCTCATTGAAGATGGAAAAACAGGTTTTTTAGTTGAACCTGACAACGCGCAAGCACTTGCAAATAAAATAGTAGCAGTAATTGATGATAAGGCACTATTAACTGATATTTGCGACCAAGGATTAAAATTTGTTCAACAAGAACGTACTTGGTTAAATACAGCCAAGCAATATTTACCCGTATATGAAAAGTTGCAATAGCGAATGTTAGAAAACAAACCATCGTTACTTATTATCACTAACCTATACCCTGTTCCATGGGCGCCAAATAGAGCGAGCTTTAATAAACAACAATTTGATTTGCTAACTGAAAACAGCACAGTCAATATTATACTTTTACTTGCTTGGACTGAATGGTTTAATCATCGAAAAGAGTGCAAGAACACACAAAACATCAAATATTGTCCCTATTTTTATATTCCTAAATTTGGGCGGCGTTTAGTGCCATTTTTTCAATTTATATCACTACTGTTTATGCTACCGTGGATTAAAAACCATAAACCGACTACGTTGATGGCATCTTGGGGCTTTCCTGACGCTGTTGCAGTATCAAGACTGAATAGGTTTTTAAAGTTACCTTTTTTTGTAAAAGTTCACGGTACGGATGTTAACGAAAACACTCAGTTTTCAGCACGAAAAAAGTCAATGAAAAAATGGCTTAATAAAGCAGACACTATATTTTGTGCAAGCAATGCTTTACTCAAATCATTGCAAAGCATAGGCATTAAAGAAGAAAAATTAACGGTTAATTACAATGGTGTAAATGCTGAAATATTTTTCCCTATAAAGAACAAGCCTAAAAAGCAACAGCTCGTATTTGTAGGAAGCTTAATCAATACAAAAGGCGTTAATGAACTGTTAGACGCATTTATTGTAGCTAAAAAACAATGTGCTGATTTAGAACTTGATATTTTAGGTGAAGGGCCAATGAAAGCCACGCTGGCTAAAATAATAACTGAAGAAAATCTAAATCAAAGTATTCGACTACAAGGCTCATTACCGCTAAGTGATGTAGCAAAATTTATTCGAAACGCCAATGTATTAGTATTACCAAGCTATCGAGAAGGCGTACCCAATGTATTGTTAGAAGCTTTTGCTAGTGGAACACCTGTTGTTTCAACAAAGGTTGGCGGAATACCAGAAGTGGTTAATGAAAAAGTAGGTTTACTCGTTAACGCAAAAGACAGTCAGCAATTAGCATTAGCGATAGAACAAGCTGTTCAAAAAGTATGGTCAACAACTGATATACTTCATCATGCTAGTCAATTTAATTGGCAAAAAAATGTGCAAAATGTAGTATTTAAAATGGATCAGCAGTGAAATATTTAAAAAGCGACATAAAACAAAAGCAGCAAATATTTACTAACGAGGGTTATCAAGTATCAATGATAAGAACCCTACTTAGTGATGGCACTTCAGCGAATGCGCTATATCGCCTAACCAGTTGGTTTATGGCTTTTAGCTTATCGCCACTTGCCATTATATCACTTTGGCTTAACAAGGTTATTAATGGCTGTGTTATTGGCGCAGGGGCAAAATTTGATAAAGGCTTTGTTATTATGCACCCCGTTGGTGTGGTTATTAATTCTAAAGTAAAAGGCGGTTACAATATCACCATTGAAAGTGGCGTGGTTATTGGTGACGAAAAAGGCAAAGCGCCTGTTTTAGGTAATAATATTTTTATTGGAGCAGGCGCTAAAATTATTGGTGGTATTACTATTGGTGATAATGTCAAAATAGGGGCCAATGCGGTTGTTGTTAAAAACTTGCCAAATAACGTTACAGCGGTAGGCATTCCAGCCAAAATTTTAAGTAAGAGCGAATAAGTATGTTAATTCTATTTTGGATATCACTAGCGTTACTAGTCTATTCATATTTTATTTATCCATTAATATTGAAAGCATTTGTTAATCCCCAAGCGGTTAAATTAGTAACACCTGATGAACTTCCCAGTGTAGATATTATAATTGCAGCATACAATGAAGAATCTTGTATTAAAGAACGTATTGAAAATGCACTTGCTCAAGACTACAAAGGCGCTTTTCAAATATTAGTAGCGTCAGATGGAAGTGATGATAAAACAGGTAACATTATTGAATCGTTTACCGACAGCAGAGTTAAAGCATATAACTTCCCTGAAAATAGAGGGAAAATATCAGTATTAAATGACTTAGTTGAAAAATCATCAGCAGAGTTTTTAGTTTTCACCGATGCAAATACCGACTTTAATTCTGATGTAATTACCATTTTAGTAAGCAGCTTTAATGAAAAAGTAGGCGTGGTTTCTGGAGAGCTTATTTTAGAAACAGAAGATGGCAACCAAAACCTTGATGGTCTTTATTGGCGATATGAACAATTTTTGAAAAAATGCGAATCACAATTAGGTAGTTTACTTGGTGCTAACGGTGCTATTTATGCTATGCGACGTGAATTATATTTACCTTTATCAACCGACACCATAGTTGATGACTTTTGCATTGTAATGAATGTAAAAAAGCAAGGTTACGATGTGCTTTATAATGACACTGCTATAGCAAAAGAAGAAGTAGCTCCCTCTTTAAGTGATGAATATGGTCGTAGAGTGCGTATTGGCATAGGCAACTACAAAGCATTTTTTGCCAATTTATGGGCGTTATCTCCATCACAAGGTATTTTAAGTTGGTGTTATTGGTCTCATAAGGTGCTGCGTTGGTTTGCGCCTCATTTTTTGGCAATAGTTTTTATTACTAATATATTTTTAATTAACATGCCTATTTATCTTTTTTCTTTTGTAATGCAAATAATTTTTTACAGCATCGCTTGGCAAGGACAAAAGAGAATCAATAACAATGAAGCAGTAAAAGGCATTACAGCCATTATTAGCTTTTTTGTTTCAATGAACACCGCTTTAGCTCAAGGGTTTATTCGATTCTTGAAAGGCCATAAAAGTGGTGGGTGGAAGCGTACAGCCAGAGGTGGAGAAACAAAACAATGATGTTTTTTTTAATGTTAATACTTATTTTAGCCGTAGCTTTTTGGTTAGTGCTGAAAAAAAAGAATATGGATATATGGCTTTTTTCTTATATCAAGCAACTAGCCTGTAAACCAAAAGTTGATGGGCCAATACATGTTATGTTTTGCTTTGTTGACCACTATGAACCTCAGTGGAAAAACCGAGATAACATAGAATTAGAAAGAGCAAGAGTTGATCGCTGGTGTAAAGACTACCCAGAAATGGCAAAGCAGCACAAAGATGCAGATGGACACATGCCAAAGCATTGCTTCTTTTATCCAGAAGAAGAATACCGCCATGAGCACTTAGCTAAGTTATCAAATATGTGTTATCACGGCTTTGGTGAAATAGAAATTCATTTACATCATGACAACGACACCGCAGAAAACTTCACCAAAAGCATAACAAATTTTGCTAACACACTTCATCATGACCATGGTGCATTACCTGTTCACCCTGAAACAGGTCAAATAATGTATGCCTTTATTCATGGTAATTGGGCGTTAGACAACTCATTACCTAATGGTTATATGTGTGGCATTAATAACGAACTTGCCCTGCTTAAACAAACGGGTTGTTATGTAGATATGACACTACCGGCTACGCCAAGCCCAGCACAAACAAGTAAAGTTAACGCTATTTATTATGCAACAGGCAAAGACGGTCAATGTAAAAGCCATGATCAAGGTGTTGATGTTGAAGTAGGTAAAGCCGCATCAGGTGATTTAATGTTAATACAAGGCCCTATTGGTGTTAACTTTAAATGGCGTACAGCCAAAGGCCTTCCTCATGTTGAAAATGCAGATGTTAGAAAATCATGCCCACCCTTAAAATCAAGAATAGACCAATGGGTTAGTTCTCATATTCACGTAAAAGGCAAGCCAGAATGGATTTTTATTAAAATACATACCCATGGTGCGCAAGAAGGCGATATGGAAACATTACTAGGCCAACCTCGTCATGACATGCATAGCTATTTAGAAACAAAGTACAACGATGATGAAAACTATATTCTGCACTATGTATCGTCAAGAGAAATGTATAACATAGCTAAAGCGGCTGAAGCAGGAAAAAATGGAAATCCTAATGAATATAGAGATTTTATTCTTCCTAAGCCGTCCTTTAAAGAGCTTTCAAAATGATGCTTTCAAAAGTAGTAAGATTTGATCAGTTTTTATTTGATTTTCACCGATGATTTAGGAAATACATGAGTAATATCAACCAAAAAATATTACCTATATTTAATCGTGTTTTTAGTGAAGCTAAGCGTACGGCTAAAAACTTACGACTATCTAAGCAGCGACTTAGTACACATACCCCTTTCATTAAACTTAATCTTAATGATGAAGATATTTTAGATCGGCTTGATGCATTTCGAGCTAGATTCACAGATCTACAGGATATTTTAGGACGAAAAGTGTTTGGTACAATTTTGCTTCTTGAGTTGGAAGAAAAAGGCAGTATGATTGATATACTTAATCAAATGGAAAAGCGACGAATTATTGCCGATGTGGCTGAATGGATTGAAGTAAGGGAATTAAGAAATAAATTTACTCATGATTACCCTGAAGATAAGCCAAACAGGTTGCAAGCGTTACAACAAGGTTATGATAAAATTGATTACTTACTCAATATTGTAAAAACAGTTGAAAAATATGTTAATAAAAGAATATCTGATTAATAAAGAAAAATTGCGATGAGATTAACTCAACATCAATGCCAAGCTATTGTTAGCGCAACTAAGTCTGTGTTTGGAAACAACGCTAAAGTATGGTTATTTGGCTCTCGTTTAGATGATTTTAAGCATGGAGGCGATATTGATTTATTACTTTTTAGTGAACAACCTATCAAAGATGAAATTTCTCAGATAGCAAAATTTAAATATCAGCTTTACCAGAGTATTGGTGAGCAAAAAATAGATACTCAAATGTTAACAACACCACCAACTGACTTTCAACAATTGATGTTAGAAAATGCGGAATTGTTACCGAGTTGAAACACGACCTACATGAGGGCAGATGTTGGTTGATATTAGCGTAGGCGGCATGTTTTTAAATATAAGTAATCGCGCTTTTAAGATTAGGGTCAAGTGTAAATATAGGTATTGGTATAATATAAAATACCGAACTAAAGAGGACTTTCAGCCCTTAAAGAGCCTACCGTCTTTGGACGGTATGTAGCTCAGTTTAGCAAAACCTAAATTTGTCAATTGTAGTTAGTTGAGTCTTATTTAATGTTGAAAAATTTAAAATATAATATCGGTTATGCAATATCAAAATGTATCTTACCAAATGGATTGTATTGTTTTAATTATCATAGAATTGGTGATATTAACTCATCACAATATGATCCTAATGTATTTAGCTGCGATGAAAATAATTTTGCTGAGCATATAAACTATATAAAAAAGAATTTTACAATAATTAAGCTTGAAGATGTTGCCTCTATTATTAATAACAACTTAAACCAACAAAAGTACGCATTAATCACTTTTGATGATGGTTACATTGATAACTACTCAAGTGCTTTTCCAATTCTTCAGAAAGCTAAAATACCTGCAACTTTCTTTTTAGCTACAGATTTTATAAATGATGCTGTAATTCCATGGTGGGATAAAATAGCCTACCTAGTTCGTAATGCCCAAGTCAATGAAGTAAAGCTTACTGGCTGGAAAAGTAGTATTACTTTATGCAAAGCTGATATTTCAAAGAGTATTAGAAAGGTTCTTAATGCAGTAAAAGTTAATAAAAATCAAAAGATTGATGATGTGCTTTTAGAGTTACAGGATAAGCTACAAATAATTGTTGCCGAACACTTAAATGAGAGCCCGTTGTTTATGACTTGGGATATGATTAGGGAAATGAATGAAGCTGGAATGGACTTTGGATCTCAAACATGTAGTCACCGAATAATGTCGCACTTAAACAGTGAAGACCAAAATCTAGAAGCAAAACTATCTAAACAAGTTATAGAAAAAGAAATTGGATGCCAGATAAAAGCCTTTGCCTATCCTGTAGGTGGAAAGAATAGTTTTACAGAAGAAACGGTTGAAGTTATTAAAAAGTATTATGATTTATCTTTTTCATTTATATCAGGAATAAACACTTCAAGTAAGCTAAATAAATTTTCAATAAAAAGAATATCTATTGATAATAACATCACTGTTCCTCAATTAGCTTACAGATTACTCAAGTTACAAATTAAAAAAATTAAGAGCAGGAAATAAAATGACGTATAGTTCTATTTTTACCAAAATATTATTTCCTTTTTATTATAAAACGCTTAAAAAAACGAGTGTAGTAGAAAAAGTAAGAGAAGCTAATGAGCGTCTGTTATTGAGCCAAGAAGAACTAAAGCTATATCAATGGCAGCAATTAAAGAAGTTATTGCATTTTTGTTGGAATAATGTTCCTTATTACAAGCGTGTTTGGCAAGAAGTTGGCATTGAATCTGTTGATCAAATTGATTCTCTTGAAAAATTCTCGACACTGCCTTTATTAACCAAGCAAGATGTAAAAAGTTATTATAATGAGCTTGTGCCTGAGTGTAACAAAAATTCTAATATAAAAAAATCTACGGGCGGCTCTACAGGTCAACCATTTCATTTTGAATTAAATGCTGATAGCCATGAAGCGCGACTGGCTGTGGCTTGGCGAGGTTACCGTGAAGTAGGCGCAGGGTTAGGTACTAAAGCTGTGTATCTTTGGGGAACGAGTGTTGGTAAAGTATCGTGGTTTCGTAGAGTAAAAGAAGCTTTGTATCATCGTTTTTTTAATAACTACATGCTTAATTCTTTTGAAATGAATCAAAGCAACATTCATCAATACGCAGAAAAAATTAATAAAATAAAACCAAATGCGATTGTAAGCTATGTAAACCCCTTGGTTGAGTTAGCAAAATATATCATTGCTAATAATATTAAAATGCACAAACCTGAAACTATTGTTACAGGAGCTGAAGCACTTTACGATCACCAAAGAGAAATAATAGAAAAAGCGTTTAATTGCCATGTTCATAATACTTATGGTTGTCGTGAGTTTATGCTGATTTCCTCTGAATGTAAAAATCAAAAGGGTTTACATATTAATATTGATCAGCTAGTTGTTGAAACAGTAAGTAATGGTAAAAGTGTTTTTAATGAAAGTGGTGATACAGTAATCACCGACTTAACAAATTACGGTATGCCTTTAATCCGTTACGTGAACGGAGACTGTGCAACATTATCAAATAAAACTTGTGATTGTGGTAACCCGCTACCGTTAATGAATTCAGTAGATGGGCGTAAACTTGATATTATAAAGTGCCCCAATGGACAGTTATTACCTGGGGAACTCTTTCCACATATGTTTAAAGACTATGCTTGGATATACATGTTCCAAGTGGTACAAACAACAATAGAAGAAATTGAAATCAAAATTGTTTTAACAGAAAAAGAAAAGTCTCCTGACTTTACCGAAGTTGAAGCAATTATTAATCAGTACTCTGCAGGTAGTTTGAAGATAATATTTGAAATTGTTAATGACATTCCTTTAACACCTTCAGGTAAAAGGCGAGTTACCGTTTGTGAAATATAAAAAAGTATACTTCATGTGTAATTAATATCGAGCGTTACTAATGCTTTATCATTATAAATATAATAATTTTAATTAATTATGTAATTAAAAAAACAAATAAATTTTTTTGAAGTATTTTAGATTATATACATTTTTAATAATACTTCTTATTTAACTATACGGGTACATCATGAAAAACCTAATAAAACAGATATTTAACTCTTTATTAGAAAAGTATCGCTATCAAAATCTATGCACAGCTTGGAAAAACCGTCATAAAAAGGTAAAAAATATAATTGGTGGTTTTTCATTCCCTTGTGATACAGAGGAATATAAAAAAAAATGGAAAATCTTAAATAATAAATTTAATTGCGATACTCTTTATACTTGTTTTACAATTTCAGGCAAGTATGAGATTAACTATATTCCCGAAGAGTTATTTGAAGGTGTTATAGAAAAAAAACTAAATGCTAACGCACCAAATTTTTTACAACATAAGTCCTTTTACAATCGTATTTTTCCTGCTCATCCTTTTATCGCTGATAGCTTTCATAAAATCGGCGGAATATACTTTTCTGCTGTTCATAAGCAAATATGTAAAAATGAGCTTGAAGCACTTACTGAAGAACTGCAGTTTCCATTAGTGGTAAAGAAGAGCGTCGATACTGCAGGAGGCAGAGATGTGCATTTTGTACAAAATAAAAGTGAATTATTAAAAGCTATAAACTTATTTAGTGATCTTGTTGTACAGCCCGTAATGAAACCACACCCCTATTTTCGTAAATTTCATGATTTTGGCTTAAATACAATCAGAGCCTGCTTGTATCGCTCTGTAAAAACGGGAGAAGTTCATTTACTTAATACCACATTGAGATTAGGACGAGATGGCCACTTGGATAATGAAACACAGGGTGGTTTAGTGTGCAATATTCAAGAGAATGGAAAACTCAACAATTATGTAGTGGATAAATATGGCGCTAAACTCTATGAACATCCCAATTCTAAAATCAGATTTGCTGATTATCCACCTTTACCTGCTTTTGAAGAATTAGAACAAGTGTCCATTGATATAGTAAAAAGCATTCCATACGCTCATTTAGTAAGTTTAGATCTTGCAATGAATGATGAAGGGAAATGGAAATTGATAGAAATAAATTTAGAGTTTCAAACAATAAGGTTTGCCCAATATGCCGGGCATCCTTTTTTAGGTCAATTTACAGATGAAGTTCTTGAGTATTGTTCATGAAAAAAATACTACATATAGTTGACTCTTTAGAAAGAGGGGGTCAAGAAACTTTTTTACTTGATTTAGCAATCACCCAGCAAAAATTAGCCTTTCAAGTTCAAATAGTATGCCTTGTAAACGAAGGTGTTTTAGTCGCAAAAGCCAGAAAATATAATATTAGCGTTATCTGCTTTAAAACACTAACATCAAAAGGGCAAAAAATTTCTGCTCTTTCCTCTGTTATTGAAGAGTACAAACCAGATATTATTCACACACACAATAGAGCTCCCTTATTTATAACACTTTTGGCAAAACCTAGCTATGCAAATAAAATAATTAATACTAGGCATGGAAATGGAGTAAGGGGCCTGTACTGGAGTATTGCCGCCTTGTTTATTAAAAAAATTGTAAATGTATCAGAAGATCTTTATTTGCAATCAAATTGGTTTAATAGAGTCTGCTTAAAATTTAAAAACATAGTTATTAAAAATGGTATTTTAATTGATGACTCTATTGCTATTGAAAATAATGTCGGAAGGATTATTATTGTCGGTAGGCTTAATCCTGTTAAAAACCATATTCTAGCCCTTAAAATTACTAAAGAATGCATATTACAAAAATTGTCCGTCACACTTCAAGTTGTAGGAGATGGTATTGAAAAAACATCAATTCAGAAATTGGTTGAAAAAATGGACTTGCAAGATAATGTGGAGTTATTAGGTGATAGAAGTGATGTGAAATCTTTATTGTTGAAAGCAGATATCTTTCTTTTAACAAGCTTTAGTGAAGGACATTCCATTGCACTTTTAGAGGCTTGTTCTGCGGGCTTGCCTGCTATAGTTTCTAATGTCGGTGGTAATGGCGAAATAATACAAGATGGCATAACAGGTTATGTAAGAGAGCTCGATGATATAGCAGGGTTTGTCAATTGTATTAAAAAGTTAATTTTAGATAGAAACCTAAGAAAAAGTATGTCAAAAGAAACGAGAAAGTGGGCTGTTAACAATGCAAGCATGGATAGTTGTACCCGTGAATACCTTAAAGTATACTCAAATTAAACCTCTTATATCGAACCCCTTCATCAGTATGTTTTTATTCTTGGTATCTAGTATTTTAGAAAACACACTAGACAATAAGTTTAAGGGGTGAATCTTTGGCACATAAAATTAAGGATATTACATGAGCGTTTTAGTTTCTATTGTTATTCCAGTATACAACGGTGCGGAATATATAGAAAAAACAGTCAACAGTATTTTGTCTCAGCATTATTCAAATTTCGAATTACTACTTGTGAATGATGGAAGTTCCGATAATTCTAAAGAAATAATCAATAGCTTAATACTTAAAGATAATAGAATTAAAGCATACCATAACGAAAATGGTGGCGTTGCTGCGGCAAGAAATTATGGCATAGATAAAGCTGAAGGCGAATTTATTGCCTTTTGTGATCAAGACGACTTTTGGCTACCCACTAAACTATCAAAACAAGTGCCTCTCTTTCAAAATAAAGAAGTGGGATTAGTTTATTGTGGGGCAATTGCAGATTATTCTCACCTGAACAAGCAAGATAAGCCAAGTTTTGACAATAAATACCGAGGCAATGTATTCGACAAACTAATACAAGTTAATATGTTTACTTGTTGCACTGTCGTTGCCCGTAAAAGCTTATTACAACAAACAGAGGCGTTTGATGATGACCGTGACCTAATGGGAGTAGACGATTGGTTAGCTTGGTTAAAGCTCTCTTTAGTTTGCGAGTTTGACTTCGTTGCTGAACATCTAGCTATTCATGTATTTCACGGTGATAACTATTCTTCAAATGAAGAGAAAATGCATAAAGCAGAACTTGTTTGTATAAATAAAATAGCCCCATTAGCTGACAAATATAACAAATTAGTTGATTGGCTTAAAGTAAAGCAAGATTTACATATAAGATATGCCAATACTTATATTTATAATGGACAATTTAAACTTGCTGGTGTTACTTTACTTAGAGCAGCTAAACTTAAAGGTAACCTAAAGTTAAAACTCAAAGGTCTGTCACTAAAGTTGATCCCTAGTTTTATATGGCAGTTTATGCAAAAAGCTAAGCGTAATTTTTAAATATTTATTGAAAATAGAAACTATGAATCAACCACTATCAGACTTTTTATACGCAAGAGATAATAATTTTAATTTAATTCGTTTCATTGCTGCTTTTGGTGTGCTTTTCAGTCATAGCTTCTCTCTAGCATTAGGAGGTAGTGAAACTGAACCTTTCAAACAACTCTTAGGTATGTCATTCGGGCAAATAGCGGTTGATATTTTCTTTATTTCAAGTGGCTTTCTAATTGCTAATAGTTTATTCATGAAAAAAAACTTAGCTAATTTTTTATGGGCAAGGTTTCTTCGTATTTATCCAGGGCTATTTGTATCATTAATATTTTGTGTTTTTATTGTAGGACTATTTTTTACAAAGTACCCCATAGGGCAATATTTAACAGATACTCAAACCTATGTTTTTTTAGTTAAAAATGCAGTTCTTTTTTTTGGAGAAGAACAAAAATTACCCGGTGTGTTTGAATCGTTACCCTGGCAAGGTGTGGTTAATGGCTCCTTGTGGACATTACCATTTGAGGTGAAAGCTTATTGTCTTCTGGTAGCTTTTAGTATCATTATTCACCGTTTAATTATCCTGTCAAAAGGTACAGTAAGTAAGCGATTACTTTACTTACTTATACCGTTAATAGGTATGACGATTTATATTGTTAATCATTTTTATGTTTTTTTACCTATTTCCTATTTTGCATCAGAAGACTTTAGGCTGTATTCCTTGTTTTTTTATAGGTACAGCATGTTACGTATTTAAAGATAACTTAATACTTTCTAGCCGTGTTTTTTATGCCTTACTCTTTATTCTATTAATTTCTACAATACACAAAGATCTTTTTTTTGTTACTTATAATATAGTTGTTTTTTATTTAATCTTTTACGTTGCTTATATACCAAAAGGCCGGGTTCGTAAGTTTAACCAATATGGTGACTACTCCTACGGTATTTATATTTATGCATGGCCAGTACAGCAAAGTGTTGTTGCTTTAATGCCCCCCCCCGTGTCAGAGAGTAATGTTTTAGCGTTATGCATCTATTCTTTTGCTATAACGTTACTGTTATCTTATTTTTCTTGGAACCATATAGAGAAAAGAGCATTAAAGCTTAAGGGTAAATTGCCATTTTAATTAGTGATAACCCAAGGAAGTGCATTTTAAAAGTACATTGTTTTTATACCTGTTAATTCAACTGAAATGAGTAAAAATCACATGAAATTTATCATATTAAATCAGCCAACAAAAAACAAAGGTGATTTTGCCGCTTTTAAAGCAATTATAAATCTAATTATCACCAAGTATCCTGATGCTTCTATAGAATGCCTTTTTACAGGAGAAAGCTATGATCCACTTTTTAACAAAGTAAAAAATGTGACGTGTCACTCTATTAATTTACCTAAGTTATGGCGAATCACAAAAATTTGTTTGAAATATCCGTTATTATTGAAATTACTAAAATATTTACCGAAGTATAGCGAGTATGCAAAGAAAATCAGCAATTCTGATTTAGCTATTTTGGCGCCTGGCGGTTTAGAAATTGGAGCTTATCAAGAGTGGTCGGTATTATGGGATCTAGCTATGGTTGACTCTCTTAAAGTACCATATGCTATTTATTCAAGATCCATTGGCAAGTTTATAAACAAATCTGACACTGACAGGCTTTTTATAAAATACGCTATCGACTACTTACAAAGATCAATATTTAATGGTCTACGAGAAAAGAAAAGCCAAGAACTTGCTAGCATGTTAGGCATCCATCATTTTTCCGCAATTGATGTAGTTTATAGCAACACACCTGAAACCCCTTTGAATATAAAGCTAACCGGGGGACGAAAAGATAATTATGTCATATTTGTTCCATCAAAGTTTAGTAATTGGCACCCTGACTTTACTGATGATCTTCAAGAAAAAATGGATCGTTTATATAAATTGATAATTAGTAAAATTATTGCAGGTGGTTTTGATGTTGTAATGCTCCCGCACACTTATGGAAGGGGGAATGGTAATGATGATAAGGATTATTTTAAAACTCTAATTGAAGATCAATTTAAAGATAATTGCATTATTGTGGACGACACTGCAGATACCGATGATTATCAATCAATTATAAGATCAGCTGAATTTTCAATATCGGCTCGATTGCACCAAGTTATTTTTTCAATAAATAACCATACACCAGCACTTTGTTTAAGTTATGAGCATAAGATGTCGGCAATGATGGAAATGCTTGGTTTGGATGATTATTCTATTGACCTAAAATCAGTAGTTTTGGAGCATGAAAAAATACTACCTCTCCTTGATGAGTACATAAACAACTCTAGTAACCATAAAGGTAAATTTATCAATGCAAAAAATGAAGCATATAAAATTGCTCAGGATTCTTTTAATAATTTTGTTAGTAATGTGGAAAACAGCAAGTAAAATTAAGCAGGTTAAATAGAAAAAGTAACGTTTTAAAGCTAAGTAAAGAAAATTTTTATTTACTTAACCTAATATAAAACCAGAGAATAAACAGCTGTGAGAAATTTGAACAGCTGTTTATGTTAGATACTACCGTTTAAGTAAGCTTTTAAGCTCAATAATTATTGGTCTATTGAACACAAAAACAAACAAGCCATAAATAATAGACCCCATCATAATATTGATTAAAAGTGATGATAGCCCTGTGAGCTCAATCAAACTGTTGAATATACTAAGAGAAATATACATCACAGCAGAGCTCAGTATTGCTGGGTAGTGCAGAACAAAAAGTGATTTTACTGATAAACTAAGAATTTTTTTCATGTCTACTAATAAAATTAAATAGGTTAATACTATTGATACCGCCCAAGACCAAGCTAATCCTTGAATGCCCATAAATTGAAATGCCATAATACCAAACAATAAAGTTACTGCAGAAATAATACTATTCTTAATCAGTAAGTCAGCTCGTCCAAGGGCATTAAGTACGGTTACGCTCATTTCGTTAAGTAATTTTAGGGGTAAAGCCCAGCAAATAATTTTGATAATTATGGCACTCTCAAGCCATTTTTCAGTCAAAATAGTGACAATGATCCCTTCTGAAAGGTATGACAGTCCCCAAAAAACGGGAAATATAACAAATGAAAATAGCCTGATCGTTTTCTTGTAATAAGCTGTTACTAATTTTAAATCATGGTTTATTTTACAAAAGGCAGGAAAAGATAATCGTCTCAATTCTGGCGATATTTTCCGTAATGGTATAAAAGCAATTTGCAAGCCTACTTGATAAATTCCAATAGCATTTGTCGCAAACAGTATTCCTCCTATTATAAAATCTAAAGAATTACCTATTTGAGCTATCGCTGAACTGATAGAGTTTTGAATACCAAATTTCATCAGTTTAGCCGTTTTTCTAAAGTGCCACTGCAATTTTAAAGAAGTCGGGCATAAATAGTTTGCCATTATAAAACGAACCAAAGTATGAACTAAATAGCCTATTGCTAACGACCAATAACCTAAGCCGAACATTGCCGCTATTATGGTTGAAAGAGGTGTGAATATACCTGCCACAAGGTCAATTTGTGCAAGGCGTTTAAACTCTAACCTTTTAGCCATTAAAGCAAAAGGCTTTACATTAAAGCTCTCTAATAAATAGGCGACAGCTAACAATTGCAATACGCTTTGTGCTTCTGGCGTATCATAAAAGCTTGCAAAATAAGGCGCACTTAAAAATTGAATCGCAAAAAGTACGCAGCCAAGCAATAGACAAAAACTGAATAATGTATTCATTACTGCTTTACTAATGCACTTATGGCGAATAATTATGTTACCAATACATAAGTAATTTAACGCGGTAAGCAAACTAATTACAATTTCAGCGATAGCCATTACACCATAATCATTTGGGTTAAGTTGACGTATGACCCAAAAAGTTGCCCCCCATCTAATTACTTGAATTAAGATTTTAGTCAAAGCTAGCCATTTTACACCACTCATTACAGATTGTTTTAATGAGCTATTCATTAGTGTCTTCTTAAAAGTTGTTCGGTGAACCGCAAAAGGGTGCTTAGCGGCTTAGATTTTGCGATATGAGAAGGTGAATTGAATAATGTAGCTTCCTCTTTGTCGATGTCTTTAAAATGAAGCGTTTCAAATTTATCTGTATTATCAGCTAGGTATTTACATAGTTTTAAAAAACGTTTTAAACAAATTTTATCTAAGCTATGGGTATTGTTTTTTCTACTACGGCTGATCCATTCAAAGGAATGCAATACGATCACACACGAAAATTGTTCTGCTTGCCAATTTGACAGGAGAACATCTCTTATTTCTGAAAAGGAACAAGCACTAAGTTGTAAATGTCTTTTGTGATTTGGGTAATCGTTAAAGTGGCTAACAGGTATTTCAACTGTATTACAAAGTGAGGTAGGTGATGTTAAAACTTTATCGGTTATAATATTGCAAGGGTTAGTTAAATAAGGTTCATTATAGCTTGTGTCATAGGTAATCCCGAGTTCATGCAATGCTTTTAGTGTATTATTATCCGCGCCATAATTGCCTGCTCTAAAGCAGCAGGCATCATTGCCGCTGTAGTTGGAGATCATGCTGCTAGCGTGTTCAATTAAGGTGACTTGTGAAGGCAGATCAAAGTCGCCTATATTTCTATGAACTATACCTAAATCAAAAGGTAATACATCGACACCACTCAACCATTCAGTATGAATATGTAGCCCTATTTCTTGATTTAAAGCCTGAATGTTATTAATAGCCGTTTCTAACGGTTTTTTTCCACTATGATAAGAAAAAAAAGGTTCAACAAAGAAGGTTGCTTTTAAATTGTATTTTTTAAAGTTTTCTAGTTGAAAATTTAGACCGTACTCACCATCTTCTGTAATTCCCCATAAACCACTGGCAACATTTTGTTGTATATTCTGATAAAATTCCCACACTTCAGTATCTATAGTGAGGAATATTTTCAATTTTTGTTTTACACGTGGCACAGCTTTTCCTTGCATTCAGATAGGGCAAAGTTCAAATATAATTAGGCTGTTATTATAGCCACATGGTTTAGTATTTTATATCATTTTATAATGAAAGATATCTTAGTTCTATTTACCTCTTATGGTACCTAACTGTTAAACTCATTAACTTGCTATGGTGCTATGATATAGTACTGGTTTTCATAAAGTAAAATTAAGAAGTTCTATATTCTTAATTCGTTAGTTTTCGTTAAAGTAAACAAGGTTCTCGTAGTGAATAAAAATTTATCTTTTCAAAACCACTTATTTCAGCTGAGATTAGGGCTATTTAAATTAGCGAAAATAAAAAGTTCTTGTGTAGCTATCAATCAAAGAAATATTGATAATTATAAAAACTACTCTAATAGTGATATTAATAAATTATTGATTAAAATAGATTACTTAAAAGTTGATGATATTAAACTTGACCTAGATTTTATACAAAAAATTGAAGCGTCAAGAAAGGTATATAAAGGCAATAGCTCTAATCAAATCAATTATTTTATAAACTTAGATAATGGTTATGAAAAATACATTGAAGCTATGAAGAGTAAATATAAAAAGGAACTTCGAAGAGAGGTACGCAGATTCTATGAAGCATTTGAAACAGTAGAGTTAGTGTATTTTAATCAACAGAATGAAGTTAGCCGTTTTATGGCTGATATGCAGACTATCCATAATAAAAGTTGGAAAAATGGTACGCTTAATGAGCTAGAGGTAGCTACAGTAAATGAACTTGCTAATAAAAAACAGTGGCTAGGCGCTATTTTATATGCAAATGGAAATCCTATTAGTTATATGCATGGAACACTTAATAGCGATGATGAGTATCTATTAATTAATAATGGTTATGATGATGCAGCGAAGAATTTTAAACCTGGGAAGGTACTTATTTCAAAAATAATCGAAAATCATACTCAATTTAATATAAAGTCGATTGATTTTGGTTCAGGTGATTCGGTATACAAAAAAATATTCTGTAACGATGTTAATGACATTTATTCTGCATTAATTACAAAGAAACATTCTAGGTATGCTTTTTTATTTCAAATTCAAGCATGGCTCGATAACTTTTACTCTTTTGTTAAACGTACCAGTGAAAAGCTAAAGCTAGATCATAAATTGAGAGCAATAGTGAGAAAAAATTAGTTTTATACAAGTGAGTTAAAAAGTAAGCATTCTTATACTTTTCATTCCATTTTTAGTAGAAATTTGCAATGCGAACTTATTTAACAAAATATAAGACTTTAGTTTTTGTACTAGGTTGAATTTTGCTTTTTCTATTCCTTTGGTCGAAGCCATATTATTAACGGCGCAAGAAATTAGTACCCGTTTGTATCCGCTATTAAATAAGGACTCTGCAGCAAGATAAATTGTCTTAGGATACAACCCCTGCCCCCTATATTTGTTATCGGTCCAACAGTTTCCAATTAGGGGGAGGTCATGTGATTCGTGTATGAGTTTTTTATATCTGGATTTGAACTGAACAAAACTAGTATGGATAACCTGTTTGTTATCTGTAACTGCAAATAGAATACTATTAGCTTTAATGCCATTGATATAGGTTTCAATTTCACCGTGATTTATAGTCTCTAGTAAGGCTAGGTTACTTTTTTCTTCACAATTTTTTTTATCTATTTTGTGTATTTTCCAACTAGGGCTTAGCTCTGTTGTTATTGAGTTTAACTGTTTTTCATTATAGCATTTCTGATAAATACTCTCATGAGTAACTCTTATTATCCTTGAAAAAATAAACCTTAATAGGCCAACCAGGCCACGGCTTGATAATAATTGCCTAAATCTTGTTATAATCATTTTGCTCTCCCCTGATCGAAGGATTATTGATGATGATAATTCCGTTATTCATATTTATAGACCCAATTTAAGCGAAATATACACCGCTACAATAACGACCCAGCAATAGCCCATACTTTTGAAAGCAAGTGACATATTAAAGAATTTTTCAAAGTCAGGCTTTAATTTAATCATTCGTATATGAGATGCCAAAGCCATTCCCATAAAAATAAAAAGTAATAAGGTAAACATCCTGCTTATAAAAAACCCCGTGATCATAAAACCAATCATTGAAAAAAATAAGGTTTTATTTAGAAGTCTTTCATTCTCAAAGTCTTCAGTGGGTTTTTCAGCTTCAGGGTTATTTTCTGTTAGTGTTGTTTGGGCTTTAGCTGCTTTGATAAATAGATAGCCAGTTAATACTGTAAAAATTAGTGCGCCACCCCAAAGTGAATATCCTGGAACCCCAAGCTCACCTGCCACATGAATGTATGAATTATGTGCAACAAGGCCGTGATAATCATAAAATTGGCCTTTACCGATGCCAAATATAGGATTAGACATTAGCATTTGTATACCCGCATACCAAGCCTCTAAACGTCCGTTGGCTGACTCGTCTATACTACTTTGAAGTGATACAATAACTGTTGCCGCTATTGGCGAAAGAGCAACACTGGTAATGAATAATTTTGGGCCTGCATTTACCACTAGAAAGTAGACGCCTAGTAACCCCCCAGCCCCCAACATACTGCCCCTAGAGCCAGTTAGATAAATACCATAACCCAATGCAGCAAGTACTGCTAACATTGCCAATTTTACTATAAACTTCCCTTTACTATAAAAATAGAAAGTAAAAGGAATACACATAACTAAGAACATCCCTAAATCATTAGGGTCGTTAAAAAAACCTAAATAAGTAATTCTTCTTTGGCCTAAGTCTATATAGCCAACAGAATGTGTATTCAGTGCCCAACCAAAACCTTCAAACCCTGTTTGTTGTACATGACCGTTATGCACCATAAGTAATGCGGCGACTAAACAAACAACCATAAGAACATGCTGTCGCTTGATGCTTGTAATACATGAACTGAATAAAAATAATGGAATAATAGCGGTTATAAATAACTTTTTCGCTTCTTCGATGCCAAACATACCGGAACCATTTAAAAAGCCAGACATAACTATTAGCGGTACTAATGCCAATAGCATCCAATGTTGAGGATAAAATTTCAGTGGCCTTTGTGCGATTAATACGATTAATAAGGTAATAATTGCAAAAGTTTTTATTGTTACCCATTCTACACTGGTTTGCCACATTTCATGCGGGCGTATTAATGTTGATGCGGTATAAAGAAATAAAAAAAAGAATGCTGCAGTTGAATTGTTTTCTATTTCTTTTTGGGGTTGAGGTCGCATGTGTTCTTATTGTGTCCTAGATGCATCAATGCAGTACATATTATATCGCGATGATTTTTTTAGCTATGAGTTTAAAAGGTATTTTATATACCCTTATTACTTGAAATTTTGATTGTTAGTTTGTTTATTAGTTTGTGTAGTAACAATCTAAAAGGGTGGTTTATTGTTTTTATATTAAACATTACTTTTGATGAACATTTAAATTGTGACTTGTATGAATCCGATTTATTGCCCATCATAAAATCATAATATAGATATGGATTATTTTTTATTGACCAAATATGTAGGCTAAGCCCAGGAGAATAATTCGCCATAGATATGCTGTCCCAGCCTGATTGGTAAAAATGTAAAGTATCACCAATGACTAAATAGTAGTGAATGGCAGCTGCTTTGTTATTAACAAGTAACACACTAAATAGCGGGGTTATTTGATCATTTGAATTAAGAATGCTTTTGTGAAAGTTGTAGAATTCAGTACTAGTAAAAGCTCCTTTTTTTCCTTCAGCTTGCCACCTCTTTTGGTGAAAGCTTATCATTATAGGCCAGTAGGTTTCTAATTCTTCTTTATTGAGCCATTTCAACTCGGTTGAAACTTTTTTTAATTTATTGTTGTTTTTATTAATACGTTTTCTTGTGTTTTTGCTAAGCTTGTTCACAGACCAATTTTGACTATTTATTATAAATCGACTAGCTTCCGTTCTTTTTGTTCCTTCAATGTTCAAAAAAATTTCATTTATTGTACTCTCTGTTAAAATTGCATCCCAGCAGATTAAGTCAATTTGTTTTAACTTGAACCAATTTTGAATGTATGGCAGTGCAATAATTTTGTTGTGGGGTTCAATTAAAATATCAAGGTACTCAGTAGCAAGCTCAATATCTTCAGCTTCACCTTGTCCTAAAAATCGCATAGTTGTTAAAAAAGGCCAATGCTTTGCACGTTGTACATAAGTGGGAATAAATGCAATAAGTTCATCATCTATAAAACCAACTAATACTTTTAATGACCAATTTTTTTGCCAATATACCTCGTACCAACTAAGAAGCCATTGAGGGCAACAAAAAGGATTCATGTTTTGTTGTTTTACATAAAGTAGTTGCCATTGTTCTTTCAATGAAATCAACTCTTGAATAGACTCTACTGTTTTCCATGTTATTTTAGCGGTTATATTATTATCAAGCATTAGGTCAATTCATAATTTTTGTGAGTTGTTATTTTTAAACTTCATATATTAGTTGCCATTTAAAAAGCAAGTTTTGCGACCATCGGTCGATGATCACCACCAAAATCATCACCCACTTCAGCAACCAGTGTTTGAAAGTTGTCATCAACTAAAATATGGTCGATACGAACACCATGAAATCGTGTATGTTTTGTGTGTCCAAATCCTATACCTTTACTATTAAAGCTGTTTTCATATTCGGAGAAAAAATCGTTATATATTGAGCTTTCAACGGGCATATTGAAATCACCTAGAATAATTATGTTGTCGTGTTTTTTAACCCACTTATGAATGACAGTCGCTTCAACATAACGTTTTTTTGAATTATCGACAAGTACTTGAAAATTTAACTTTGATAGCTGAAAGTTTTCGAAGCCTTTTCTGGGGGTTTCCAGGTGGATATTTACAATATTAATAATTTCATTTTTTACTTTGATTGTAAACAGTGCCCCAATATTCCCCCACCCATTTAAAAAGCGCCTAGATTTACTATTCACTAACGTAACAGGATATGCGCTAGCAAGGCACATTTGCTGTGCACATTGTAGATCCCATCCTTTAGGGATAATTTGCCTAGTTTGTTGTTGTGAAGTTTCTTGCAATGCAATTATAGATAACTGAAACTTATTAATTTGGTCTGATATTGTTAACGTAGCTGCTTTTGTGTTGCCTAAATTAGCCGTCATTATATTTAACTCAGTAGTGGTTTTTATCTCTGCGCCGAAAGGTATTCGGGGAATATTAAAGCCACTATAAAAAAACAATAAGTAAGCTACTGTTAACGTAAAGAATGCTTTTTGTTTTTTAATCAATGAAGCATCAAGAAAAATTACAATTAATAGGGGAGTTAATATTAACCATCGTGGCATATATAACAGTATATCTTCTATAAATGATAGTTGTGGGAACCAAGAACATATAAAAAAAATAGCAGCAATGATTGTTAATGTGTAGTATAAAAATAGGCTTATGCATGCTACTATTTTCTGGCAATTTGTTATCATTAATCGCATTTATTAACCATATCCCATATTTGTAATTAACTATTTTACCCCGATAATATATAAAGAAAATATATAAAGAAATAGTTAAGATTGAAGATAAAACAAATAAGCTTGTATAAAAGTTATTTAAACCGACAATAAAAAGTAGGATGATAGTACTAATGATAAAAAGAATTGTTTTTTTTAGCTATGTAACACTACTACTTTTTGGCTGCTCTGAAAGTTCGAAAAATGATCTAAACACCTTGAAAGTCAGTCAAGAATTTGTTGAGAATTTTGAAGGTTATCCCATTGAAAACGGCGGTGTATGGGTTGAAGATATTGCCGAATATGATGGGCCATATTCTGAATCGGGTGAATATTACCAACAAAATAATACTATTATCCCAAAGGCTTATCGTAATAGTATAGCTATAGGAAAATACGATTGGTTAACCGCCGAGATTTATACCAGAAAAGAAAATCCTATTGTTCTTGATTATATAGATACTGTTCCCGACCCTCTAAATTCTAAAAACCAAGTGATCAAAATTAGTACACCCGAGCACACAGACGGTGTAATTCTCCGCTCGAAAGAACCGTTACCTAAATACTATAAAATTAGCTTAAAGATAGGTTTTGCATCATATGGTAACGAAAGTCCTTTGAATGGCTATAGTGTTGGTGATGAAATGGCAACTCCTTGGAGAGAGCTTTCTAGTGTTGGTCACAATGGTTTTTATTGGCTGGCAATATTCGATACAAAGCCTAAGCCACACAATAATATTTGGAGCCATCATCATCGTAAATTTGTGATTGATAGTTGGAATAGAGCAGGGGCTAACAATAGTATTAATGTTATTGCACTTGATGGTGTGAGTGAAACAAGTGAGCTATTTGGAAAAAAGTTTATAAGTTATGTTGAGCAGAGAGAGTGGGATAGAAAACAAAATGTTCCATTAGATTATTATTTAAATGATCAGTGGTATAAAGTGACTTTTACCAGAACTGAATCTTTTTATGAATTTTCAATATCTGGCTTATTTAAAAATGCAGGCGAAACTACTTACCAAGGCCGGATTAACTATAAAGATGAATGCATTTTTCATTATAATCAAAGTAAAGAAGAGCAAGATACGGCTTGTGTAGACCATAGGTCAAAAGAATACTTAGGGAAAGAGTTTCCATCGTGGCCTATTAACAGCAGCTTTCCTGATTATTTCATGGTGGGTGAACCACATATAAATTATTATGAGGGAAGCGTATTAGTGGATGATATTACTCTTGAAATCTTATAGAAATTTTCATTCGGGTCAGATGGGAAAAAGGGGGCGGTGACAATTAATAATAATTATCATTCAGTTCTATATAATGGATTATAGATCAAATACTTTGATAATGAGGGGTATGGAATACATTTTAGTCATTTCTTTCTGTTCAAAGAACTATACCCTTGGGCTGTAAAAACCATTGGTGGCAACATTTGTTATGAAAGATATTGCTCTTTAATACTTGAATTCAAGAACTGAAAGATCAACTGTTCATACTATAAAAAATACTAAATTATTTGTTTTTTAAGATCATAGATAATGGTAATCTTTATGCCGTATTTATTCTAAATGTCAAAGCTTTGCTTTGTATAATTTAATTATCAACTTCAGTTAGGATTTAAAGATGAAAATAGGGATTATTGTAGGTACACGCCCTGAAATTATTAAAA
>Ga0209081_1000463_pt1 | contig 24494 bp, 15 predicted proteins | sample GOMGulsemesocosm_4_FD_184636 | JGI IMG/M metagenome (GOLD analysis project Ga0209081, IMG submission 184636) | Methane-oxidizing microbial communities from mesocosms in the Gulf of Mexico - GOM15B Gulf of Mexico (SPAdes) (version 2) | ecosystem: Environmental > Aquatic > Marine > Cold seeps... | reverse complement strand
TGGTTACACAGCAGCTAAGTTCTTTAGCAACAGGGACAAGTGATGCAAATAACTTATATGAAGAAACGCAGATGCAAAAGCAGCGTTTTGATCAAGCCCTAGATGAAAAAGTACAGGCATTACAGCACCACTCTGAAAAGGCAACGAAATTAGAGCCATTAAAAGAGCTTATTAAAGATGAATTAACTGTGTTGCGTGAGCATATTGAAACGCATAAAAAAGCAGAAAAAGTGCGAATGCAGCAAAGTAATAAAAAGTTTGCAAAAATGACGTCTGAAATAGAGTCAATGAAGAAAGAGGCACATGATTTAGAGGAAAACTTACAGAAAGCGTCAATTCAAGCTTTTACGGATAAATTAACACAACTTCCCAACCGTCTTGCGTATGACCAACATTTTGAAGTGGAGTTTGCCCGTTGGCGGCGTAATGGGGCGCCTTTAAGTCTATTAGTTTGGGATATAGATCTATTTAAAAATATAAATGATACCTACGGGCATAAAGCGGGTGATAAAACGTTGAGCATTATTGCTAGTTTGCTAAAAAAATATTGCCGACAAACAGACTTTGTTTCACGTTTTGGCGGGGAAGAATTTACCATGTTATTGGCAAATACCGATAAAAAATCAGCATTAGTGTTAGCTGAAAAAATTCGTCGGATTATTGAAAAAACAGGGTTTATCTACGTGGGTAAGGAAATTAAAATTACAATTTCTTGTGGCATTTCTGATTTACAAGAAGGCGACACACATGACAGTATTTTTAATCGTGCTGATAAAGCGCTTTATCAGGCTAAGAAAGGCGGTAGAAATCGCGTAGTAATTTTTGAATAATTAATGCCGCTTAAGGTCGATGTTTAAAACGGGCCTTAAGCGAATATTTATTCTAGTCACGCACTAAGTCAGAAGGGCTTTCATTTTTCTGAATAACGATAGTGTCTTTTTGTACAACTTGAGAAAGTGGCTCATTTTGACGATTACCTTCACCAAATAAAATAGCAGCTCCCATATATAAGGCTAAGCTAAAGCCAACAATAAAGATGCGATTTGGTTCTTTGTTTTCCCACCAAAACAGGATCCACTTAGGGTTTATTAAGCCAGCTATTAAAATTCCTGTTGCTAAAATAAGTAAATTAAACGCCCAAATAATCATGCTTTTTCCTGTTACTTTAAAATTAAGCGTATATTGTACGATTCTAACCCGTGAAAGAACATAAATTTTAAAGGAGGCTGCAATGCTTGAATGGTTAAATACAGAAGTTGCTTACTGGCATTGGATGATTTTTGGTTTGGCACTCGCCTTATTAGAAATTATGATGTTGGGCTTTGTTGCACTTTGGTTTGGTTTAAGTGCGTTTGTTGTTGGCTTGTTACTTTGGGTTTTGCCGCTATCCTTTACTATGCAGCTTACTATTTGGGTCATACTATCAATCGGTATTATTTTTTCGTGGTTTAAATGGGTCTCCCCATTACTAAAAAATAAATCATTTTCAGGGATGGCAAAAGAAAGCATGCTTGGGCAAATGGGAACGGTTATAGAGTATAACTCAGCACATGAAGGGCGGGGAACGCTGCGATTTTCTGCCCCGATATTAGGTGCTGATGAATGGCAATTTATTTGTACAGATACTGTAGAAGTAGGAAGCCGCGTTGTTGTACGTGAATTTTCAGGTAATACATTGATTGTTTCAATTAAATAAAAAAGGATTAAATAATGGAAGGCTTATATATTGTTATCGCATTTATTGTATTGGTAATTGTGACGGTTATCAAAGGCGTGCGTATTGTTCCACAAGGCTACAAACATATTGTCCAGCGTTTAGGTAAGTACCATACAACCTTATTGCCAGGTCTAAACTTCGTTATCCCTTATGTGGATTCGATTGTTGAAAAAATTACAACGAAAGATATTGTTTTAGATATTCCGCCGCAAGAAGTGATTACCAAAGATAACGCAGTGATTATTACTAACGCGATTGCCTATATTAATATCGTTTCGCCAGAAAAAGCCGTTTATGGTGTCGAAGATTTTGTTTTAGCAATAGAAAAGCTAGTTCAAACGTCTTTAAGAGCCATTATTGGTGAAATGACGTTAGATGATGCTTTATCTTCTCGTGATCATATTAAACAAAGATTAAAAGATGCAATTTCTGATGATATTGCTGATTGGGGAGTGATGCTGAAAACAGTAGAAATTCAGGATATTAATCCATCAAGTACGATGCAGGCATCGATGGAAGAGCAAGGTGCGGCAGAAAGAGAGCGTCGTGCGGCAGTGACAAGAGCAGAAGGTGAAAAGCAAGCGGCTATTTTAGAAGCGGATGGTCGCTTAGAGGCGTCGCGTCGCGATGCGGAAGCAAAAATCTTATTAGCAACAGCGAGTGCTAAATCTATTACTAGTATTACTGAAGCGATTCAAGATAAAGAGTTACCGGCAACTTTTTTACTGGGTGAAAAATATGTGGAAGCAATGAGGAAGTTAGCCGAGTCGGATAATGCAAAAACAGTCGTTTTACCGTCTGACTTATTACAGTCAGTTAAAGGTATTTTAGGGAAATAAGTTTTATTTATTATAGAGGGTAGTGGCAGCCTGCCTTTACCCTCTGTAATTAACTCACTATAAATTATTTATGCTCAGTTATCGTCACTCATATCATGCTGGCAACTATGCCGATGTCCTAAAACATACTGTTCTAATTCATATCCTAGAGCATTTTAAAAAAAAAGAAAAACCATTTTGTTATGTGGATACCCATGCAGGAGCTGGGGCTTATTCTTTACAAAGTGAGCAAGCTGAAAAAACGCAAGAATACAAACAAGGTATCGCTGAGTTATGGGGCAATACAGATTTGCCCTCTAGTGTTCAAGCCTATATAGAGCAAATTAAACAAGCGAATTCAGATGGCCAGCTAAGTTATTACCTAGGGTCACCTAAAATTGCTCAGCAACGATTACGCTCACAAGATCAGCTAAAATTATACGAACTGCATAATACCGAAATAGGGCTTTTAAAAGGGCTAATGGGGCAAGATAGGCGCGTACAAATTTTTCATGAAGATGGATTTAAGCACAGTGTGGGGCTTATGCCACCACAGCAGCGCCGCGGTTTAGTATTAATAGACCCTTCGTATGAAATTAAAACTGAATATCAGCAAGTATTCGAGCTATTAGAGTCATTGTATAAGCGCTTTGCTACAGGTACTTATGCGCTTTGGTATCCTGTTGTCGATAGAGCGCGTATTGATAACCTGGAACGTATGATTAAATCGAGTAAATTAAACAATGTGCAATTATATGAGTTAGCACAATCAGCGGATAGTGATCTACATGGGATGACTGCAAGTGGAATGATAGTCATTAATCCGCCATGGACATTAAAAACAGAGATGGAAGAAGCATTACCTTATTTAGCAAAGCATTTAGGGCTAAATAAGGCAGGGAGCTATCGGATTGAGCAGTTAACAGCGGAATAAGTGATTACGTTGATTTATGAGACTGTAAAAAATTCTGTGTCACGGGTAATTTAAATATCCAGAACCTTGTCTAATCTTCCGTCAAAATAAATCGCTAATTGTGATAATGCCAAAGACCAATTATGAGTTGGCATTGAGCATTTTTTAGTGGCATTTAATATGCCAGCATACAGTAACTTTAACAAGCTATTTTCATTAGGAAAGGCGCCTTTTGTTTTTGTCAGTTTACGAAATTGTCGGTGCACGGCCTCAATTGCATTGGTTGTATAAATAACTTTGCGTATGTGTTCTGGGTATTCGACGCAGGCGGATAAATGATCCCACTTTCTACGCCAGGAATTGATGATAATGGGGTGTTGCGTTCCCCAGCGCTCTTCTTTCAGCCGCTTCTTTGCTAGTTGTACGATAAACTGGCTTCAAACGCTCGCTGAAAATCAGGGAAACGGAGCGCAGCGAAGTGATGATTTTTAGTCCGCAGTAGGCGACAGGGAAATTCGCCAATCCGAGGTGAACTTTAAGTTCGCTCGGGAGGCAAGAATTTTATCCCGACAGCCGTCAAGTCAGTGAGGTAGATTTAACGAAGCGGCTTTTGTGCGAAGTTGAATCGTACGCAGATACCATCTCTCAGTACCATGTTCAAGTCATCATTAATTGGCTTGAACTTGATAGGGTTCTTGATGCTTTATCACACCAAAACAAATATGCACTAGTTTTCTCATTGCTGCGCATAATGCACTCATTTTAGATTTACCATTTTTTAACAGCCTCTGGTTTTGTATTTTAATATCAGGATTGTGTTGTAGTGCTGAAATTGCGGCCATATAGAGTTTAGCTCTGATGACAGGGTTTCCCGCTTTAGATATCCTACTCCTTCCCCTCAGGCTGGAGCCAGACTCATTTTGTATAGGCACTAACCCAATATATGCAGCACATTGTGATGCCGACTTAAATGATCGACTGCCTATGACAATTAGCATATATCTTGAAACAACAGGCCCTACACCAGGAATTGTCTGTAAAAGGGCATAGTTAGTCTTTAAATATATGTGTTGATTAATATGCGTATCTATCAACCTTTCCAAACTAGTTTTCTCTTCATTCAGTACAGCCAACATCTTTTGAATAGATTCTAATATGGTATCTGAACAAGGATTGATGCTTGATTTTTCATAACGATTTTTTTCACGTAAGATGTCTTTTTCTATTGCATCAAGACGTGAAGCTAATGCTTTAAGTACCTTTATTTCATGAGTTTCAGGTTGCCAAATCATTGGCTTTTGAGTTAACCCGTAACGTGCGATAACAACACTGTCTTTTTTATCATTGTTAGAGCGAACACCTAAACTTTTTCCATAATATTTTATGTGTGCAGGGTTAACAATAGATACCTTTGCGCCCATATTAAATAAACAATCAGCAAGTTGTTCATGATAAACGCCAGTCGCTTCCATCACACAATGATAGTCTGAAACTGTTGTTTTTACATGCTTAGAAAGCCAGTCAATTAAAGCAATAAAACCCACTTCAGAATTAGAAACTACCTTAAATTTGAGTTTATCAACATTTAGATGATCAATTAAAGCACAATCTAATTTATTTTTACTGACATCAATACCAATAATCATCATAATATTCTCCTCACTACCCTTGTAAATACAGCCTTCTTTCCGTCAAGGAAAGGACTTTGATACCATTCAGCACTTGAGAAATAGGAGCATGGACTTTATCTGCGTAACAGGTTTTTTAACCTCAGGACGAACACAAGTTCACACGATCCTTGATAAACTGATAGCTAATCAAATATATCAGACTGAGAGATTCAAGGACGTACTGGGGCTCCCATAAATCGCTCCGTAGGTGAGTGAATATTGGTGACAGGGCGCCCCTATCTTTCACGAACTAGGATGGCGCGCCAATTTTATATATTAAACCGCAGAAGAGCCAAGAAATGACTTAAAATAAATTGGTTGATTGCTTGTCAGCAAGTCTATAATTTAGTTATATTCAAATTAAGGGAAAATCACAAGATGAATTATTTAAAGCCAGAAACTGTTATGAAAGTAATACTTTTAATTATTATATGTTCCATAGCTTCTTTGGTTGAGGTGAGTGCTAATGTATTTGACCCTTTAGTTAAAAGAGAGGCTTACTTTATTAAGGCGATTGAGCAATCAAAAAAAACAGAGTTTGGTAAAAATAAAATTATTGCCATATTAGATACAGGTATCAATGATAATAATTATGAACTTAAAGACCAAGTAATTGCTGAATATGATTTCACTACGGACTCATCTGTTGCAATTGATCATAATGGTCATGGTACAAAAATGGCCTCAATTATTGCGGCAAAAAATAATGGTCAAGGAATGACTGGAATTGCTTATAACGCCAAGCTAATCGATGTAAAAGTAGTTGATGATAGCGGTTCTATTAGTACTGAAAATATTATTAAAGGGATACATTTTGCAGTAAAACACAGCGCTAATATTATTAATATGAGCTTTTCTTCAGGTGAGTATTCAGAAGCACTTGAACAAGTCATTGAAAAATATTCTAAAGATAATGTGCTGTTTGTAGCCGCCGCAGGAAATGATGGGACAAATGCTATCACTTATCCAGCTGGATATCAAAATGTTACAGCAGTCAGTTCATTAAAAAGAGGGACAGAAGAGAAAGCGATTTATGCTAACTATGGTGACTTTGTTGATGAATATATTGAAGATGGGATATGGACGTATGATGGTGAAAAATTAGCCAGGGAATACGGGACTTCAGAAACAGCTGCAATTGTAAGTTCGTATATTATAGAAAATACCAAGGTATCCTTTTCAAAAAATATCCCGCATTTTTTATCAGGGTATAAGTTAGCAACAGCTCCGAGTATTGAGAATATTACCTTTGATGCACTGCTTGAAAGTAATGATGGGAGTAATTATTTAAACTCATTAATTAAATATATTTTGATTCAGGAAGAAACAAAAACAATCATTGGTAAAATAAATGAAATGGAGTTAGTCAATATTGACTCAAAATACTCCCACAGTATTTCAGCCGATGCAATGAATGGGTATTCAAATAAAGTTCTAAGTGAAGACTTATTTGCACGTTTATTTTTATTTGATTTGTTTGGAAAATATGCGGAACTGATGATTCCTGATTACAATGAAGAAGAAAAGTTATTAGGGGCACAAAAAATACAAACAATTATGGGGATTATTGATAATACGATTTCAGTATTAAATGGCTCAAATGGATATACAAAAAGCCTTATCTCTTTTAATAAAAAAATTAAAGAAATAGTACTTTCTACTGAAGGGAAAAAAGACCCTATATCTAAAATGATTAGAAAGTTTGTAAGAATTTATGCTGGAGAAGCTAGTAGTAAAGATATTACATCTTTTAAGCCAAAAATATTAGCTGGAAATATTGATAATGCCAATAATATTCTTCAGGGGTTAGAATTACTTAAAAAAGGCCTTGAAATTGTTAAAAAAATTGGCCCTGATTTATCGGGTAACCTTAAAAAACAAGCTTATATGCAAATTTGGGCTATTGACTATGTTATGGCTATGCATAGTATGAATATTAATAATGCATTCAGTACAAGAGATACTAAGGTGTTAAATATTACAGCTATGCAAATAATTCTTGATGCAGCTACAAATGAAACGATAGATCCAGATACAAAAAAAACAAAATTAGAAGAATTTGTTGATGGTATGAAATACATGGGGTTTTATACATTTGGGTTGGCAACAATAGGAGATGCCGTTGACCATTTGATTGATAGCGGTCTATCTAAACTAGAGGATGATAGTCCTTCTGTTATAAGCCTTATTAAAAATGTAATTATAAATCTTTTAAAAAATGACATCGAAGAAGGTAAAAGTGTTTATAAATACAATATGTATAGGAACTTCTTATCTGGTTTACACGATCATGCTTTCACGCTTCAGGATAATAAAAAATTAGGTTTCATTTCGAGTAAATATATATTGACCAATATTATGAGTAATATTGCACTCAAAGAATTTACCTTTCATGCGTTTGTTTATTTAAAGAGTGCTTTTAAAAATCAACAAAACTGGACACCAATACAAACTAATATTACAAATATTCAATTTGAACTTGGAAAGTATGGCCTAACAAGAGATGCCTCTAGCTACCAATACTCTGAAATTAATACGAAGGATTATATTAAAAAGCATGTTGTAAACTCACTTTCAATGCTTCCTTCTGCAATTTTTTCAGATGCTTACTCAAACATTAAATTTTCATTGCAAAGTATTACAAAGGGGGCTGCTGCCGACAAGACTCTGAAATTTGATACTGGCTATACACACTATCAAAAAAAGCTGAATGAAGCTAACGGTTCAGAAACAGATGTAATTCAAACTATTTTTAAAGACGATTTTAATTATTTTGTTAACACAATGACAAAATATGAAAAAGTGCTAATGGATATGTATAGTGCTAACTATGTCTATGATTTAATAATAGAAGACAATAATAACGAAGAGGCAGAAGCTAGAGCTAAGGCACAGATTGTGGCTGATATTGAAAAAGCATCTGTTGGGTATGTTCCAGCAATTCCACAGCGAGTAAAAAACAACATTCGAGATAGCATTATTATTGGTGCTAATTTTGGAGCTACTTTAATTAATAGAGAGTTGTTTGATAGTATTAATGAGCGGGTCACAAGAAAAGACTTCATGGTCATGATGATGATTTCTGCTCTAGATGAATATAATCCCTTTGGAGATGTTAATTTTTTAACCAAACTTCTCAGTGGTGAATTAAGTAAAAACTTTATCGATATTGATGACGATTTTAGTGGTAAAAAATTAACGACGGTAGAAAAAATATGGATACTTTATGGTGCTGATAAAGGCTTAATAAATGGTTACCCCGATGGATCACTTAAACCCTTCAACGAAATCCCTAGAAAAGAAGCTTTTGCTTTATACGGTAGGCTTATTAAACAAAGTAACTTGCTATTTCATAAAGTGGTATATAGTGATCAAAATACTGAAGAGCTTCTTACAGGAGGTGTGAAGTCAAGAAATAGATGGGGAGATACCGTTAAGACTGAAATTGCTGATTACAGCCCAATAACTTTGGAAAATTTTAGGCAAAAATGTTCTTATAATGGTGAATTTCAAACTTTAGAAGAAATTACCAATCTAGATCAAGGGCAAGCAGAAAATATTAAAACGGCTTATCTTAGCGATATCTTTGGTGGCTCTATAGCCTATTATTCTTTAGAAAAAGAAACGAAGGTAATTAATTCTATTACATATAACTACACTCATTATGTAGAAAAACGTCTATTAGAGTTATCAAGAAATCTTTCTAATTATGAAGCTTCTGTTATTGCTAAAAAAATGTTTCTACAATACAGCGCAGGAAGCTTTAGGTGGTTGAGTATACCAATGTTAAAAGGTGAAGGTAGTGGGTTCACTAAACATGAGGAATGTTTTCCAGGTGCAGGAATTATTAAGGGCGTTCTGAGCTTAACAAAAGCATATTCAAATAAGCCTAAAGAACTTATGTTAAGCACAAAAATCACTGAAGACAATGAGACGAAATATAAAATATCTTGGGAAGCACTGTCAGGAAATTTAGATAGCTTTCAACGATATTTTGGTGAAGATGGCTTGCTTAAATCAAGTGTTGTATTTACTCCAAAAGAGTATAGCGAGCCAACAATCGTCCCTATAACAGCAACTATTGAGAATTTTAAAGGAGAGCAGGCGCATAAGACTTTCTATATTCAGGTTCTTCCTTATGAAGAGTATATAGATAATTCGGGCGATTCCAATGAAGCCGTTTCTAATACTCAGTTATCTGCAATTTATAAAGAAGACACTGATACATACACGATCAACTGGCAAGGCACTCAAGATGTTAATCAAGTGACCGTTTTTTCATCTTTTGACAATATAAACTGGATTCAACTATTTTCTCATAATCTACAGCAAGGTAGTCATACAGTTACGATTCCTGACAGTAAAAATCATAATAAAATTTACTTTAAAGTAACATCAACAGATACAGTTAATAACACTTCAACAACCAGTAATCCTCAGTCATTTAGCTATGCTCCAAAAATTACAACTGTCACCCCTAAGGAAACTGAAAAACCTAGTATTCCCCAATTAAGAGACCCTGGAAAACAAACCTCTAATAATAGTGTGACTCTATATTGGTCGCGGGTAAATGATTCAAATTACAAAGACAATGTTAATTATTATGAAGTGAAAGTTGCAGATAACTATAGTTTTAATAATGCCTCTATTGTTAATGCTGGTAATAATGCAGCAGGTCAAAATATCTATGAATCAGCATCCTATACGGCTGGTAGTTTAATAGACGATAAGACATATTACTTTAGAGTAAGAGCTGTTAATAATGCAGGTACCAGTTCTTGGAGTGGCTACCAAAGTATAACAATTAACCTTGAAGATGCGCCTTATTTCGATATGTCATATCAAAACCCTAATCATTTAGTAGTAGGCGTGAGTAAAACACCTACTTTAAGATGGCGTGCTTATGATAAAGATGGGGATGACCTTGAGTATTATCTAAGTGTCGGAGAAAGTCCAATAACACTGCATAACGTACGAGGATTTAAAGAGAAAGAAGGTCAAAACTGGTTTGATTATTCAGCTGAAGATATTGATCTTTTAAAACCCAGCACTAAATATTATTGGCAAGTAATGGTTCGTGAGTCAGGGAGTGATAAAGCGTCTTATGGTGGAGAATATCTAAAGTCTGATATTTGGAATTTTACAACGGTTTCTAGTGGTCCTGATTTATCCATTACTAATGCGGAGTTAATAGGTGAGTTAAAGCCTGGTTCTAATGCAACGTTTCGGTTAACTGTGAAAAATGTAGGCAATGAGAAAGCTGTTGATGAATTTATTCAAGCTTATTACAAAAAAGGTACGAAAGTAACACAGTTCAATGCGGGGTCGGTCAGAATGACCAAAGGTTTAAATCCTGGTGAAACTGAGATAATTGATGTTGTCGTTAAATTTAAAGATGAGGTTATTCCTGCAAATAGTTACAACGGTTTTAAAGAACGCGATAATGTATTAATTACAGGTGATAGCCAGGTCGTGTTTGATATGCCATACCTTGACGAACAAGATGCTAATCCAAGTAATAACCGTTTAGAAAAAATAATTAATTATGCGAATCAAGGGAAACCTGTTTTTGAAAATTTTTCTATCGGTCCTGTTAGTGTCTACAACAATGAGCATGATTTTCCTCTATATACTCGAATAGAGGAAAATATTGGTAGACTTAGTGGGGTTAATTTTAAAGTTGTTGATGACCTTACTGTCACTAAAGCAACGATTGAATATCGACTGAATCAAAGTGATAGCTGGCATTTAATTACTACAATACAAAATAGTTTTGATTCTATGAGCGAGGATTACCAGTGGTTAGTACCTAGTAGTGATAGTTTTGTTACTGAATCTATGCAAATTCGTGTGAGGGCATATGAAAGTAATACTAGCTTCAGTGAGCGAGTATCATACTCATTCCCTGTTTATTCAAATAAATTTGCACTAACAATTGATCGTTTAGATAAAGCGAATTATGCCATCGGTGATAATGGAGCCGTTTATTTTCATTTTGATAGGGACTATGCTGTACAGCAAGTTATTGTTAAACTGGTATCGGGTAATGGTAGTAAGATAGAGCTGTACAATGAATTTGATAAAAATGGTTTGATTGAGCCTGCATTTATTGAATTTAATATACCCACAGATAATGGGTTAGCGGCCCCTGATAGCTATTTAGAGTTTTCTGTCTATGATGTACATGGTAATCAACAAATTGTTGAGTCTGATAGGTTTATATTAGAACCACAAGTAGGATTGCCGGCACCATTCAACAATATGATTGATATTTATAATGTTGCTTATCAAAACTTTCCATCAGGATCGAAAAGTCAGGGAACTGATAATTCAATCAAGCACCTGTTCGTTGATGATAATGATATTGTGCATATGATTATTTATCATGAAGGGCACTGGATTGAATCAAGTACCTATTATCGGCATGGAACGTATTTCTATATAAGCTATGATTACAATTCAAAAGCTATTTCATCACCGATTAAGATATATGAAGTGACCAGTGGTGCTAATTTACCCACTATTTCATTAAAAGACATGACGGTGATTGATGGCATCCCTTATATTATGACGCATAATACAAGTGGAGATATACTGGAAACATATAATTTTAATGGGGCTAGCTTTATAAAAAATCAGGTCTTTTCAAATAAGAATGTACTGAATAATGACTATAATTTTGCGCCTATTGATAATGAACTCTATGTAAATTACCTGATTGACCCGCAGACTGGAAATTATTTAGATAGAAGGCAAAAGATTTTTAAAGTTTATCCTAGTTTAGGAGCTGAAATTAATGTTGTTGATGAGTATGGTTACTCTTTTAGGTTTTATGATGACTACTTTTATAATATTGGTAAAGGAAATGTTTATCAGTTAGATGCTAATAATCAGGCGTTTAATAAACAGCATTTTGATGATGATGGCATGAGATTACTTGGTGACTTTAAATCATATAATAACGAATATATTGAGATGTCTCTGTTGAGTAATCATATAAATTTAGTTAGATCTGATTACTCAAGTAAAGCGCTAATATCATCAGGTGGGATTTATAATATTTCACAGTATAATAGCAATTATGGGTATGGTGATATTACTGTCTATAGTGATATTGCAATTATTAATTATGCTGGGATTAATGGTAAAACGGCATCTAATATAATTAATATATTTGATTTAAATGAAAACTTATCAACATCTATTAAGTTAGGGCGTAAAGTCGATACAAATCAATTTCATAAAGTCACTCATGCTAACCGACATAAGGTTCTTGCTTTAGGTGATTTAGATGATGGTGCTTTTCTTGCCGTAGCTGATTTTTCTCAGGATATTACAGCACCTGAATTAGAACTTTTAAATACAGATACTTTTATAGAGAATGGGCAGAACATTTATTTAGAGTGGTCCGCTAGTGACAACCTTGATGAGTTGTTCAAATATGAAATTTATAAAATAGTTAATGGTTCTGAAATATTAGTGACAACTATTTTAAATGTTAGTCAAACTGATTTTTCTTATATTGTTAACGAGGCAAATGCCAGTGATATTGTTATAAAACTGGTGGCTTATGATTATACGGGTAATAAGAGTCATGCTTTATTACCTCTGAAAATAGTATCATCAGTGACGATTAATAGTTTTAATGTGCATAAATCATCACTGTCTTTAGGAGAAAAATTACCTTTTTCTTGGGATATTTCAGGGGCAAATGAATTTACGGTTTATGATATTTATAAGCAGGCAATCGGTAGTTCAGATTGGACCAAGGTAGCATCAGTTACAGCTAATACATCGGCTCTTTATACGGTAAATGATTTTACTGGTGAATATATATTCAAGTTAGTTTCAGGTAATGATGAATTACAAAGCCCGTTACAAGTGACAATTAATGGGGAATTATTGAAATTTGATAATGACTTATTTTTACCTAAAGGTAACTACCCGAGTGATTCTGAATTTATAAAACTTGAATGGCATGATACATTGCAAGATGCTTCAGTACCTTACACTGTATGGTTAAAAAAAGAAGGTGAAATTGACTTTTCTGTATTGGGTACAACAACAGATAAGTTTATTGCCTACCAGAATACGACTAACTTAGCTTTTACTTGGAAAGTGAGTGCATTATTTAATAATGAGTATATTCAATCAGCTGATATATACTCTAGTCCATTAGAGCTTACATCCCCAGTAATAAAGACATTAGATTTTGTATTTGAAAATAATATTCCAAAGGTTAAATTAACCTTTGACACTGTTATTAATGCAACAGGTTATATTATTGCTCGGGAATCTGAGGGGAAATACATAGAAATTGCTACGATAAAAGGAACTTCGTACGAAGATAGTGCTATTCGATATGGGAGTCAGTATAGTTATAAAATTATAGCGATAAGCAACGACTATCAAGCTATATCAGGCGCTGTAAGTAAGATAACTGCTGAATTAACTGAGAATTATACGGTATCTATCTCTAACCCAAACTATCAGACATTAGCTGAGAACTCTATTTTGTTGGCTTATGCGCCTTCGAAAAGTGTTACTTATGAAAAATTCGAGATACTTTTAGGTAAGGACTCTAATATATTAAGCATCTATGCTTTGACGCAGAGTAGGAATCTTTTAATAGAAAACCTTGATTATGGAAAAACGTATTATATAGAGGTATACCCTATTGATTTTTCAGGAAATAGGGTAAGTAACACACCTGCTAGATTAACTTTCGCGACAAGTTTTGATACGCGAGTAATTACTGGTACACCAGCAGTCATCATTAATGAAATTACACTATCTTCTGTTTCAATGTCATGGAGTGCTATTGAAAATACGGACTACTATTCTATCTGTAGAAATGAAAATGGTGGTGAATACATTTGTTTTGATAAAACGTCCAGTCTGCGTTACGTAGATTATATAAATTTGACTGAAGGATCTAAATATAGTTATTTAGTGAAAGCAATGAATTCATATTCTTCAGCATCATCGAATGTAACTGTTGATATTTTGATTGGTAATAGTTTGGATGATGACTCGGATAGCATAGGTAATAGTATTGATAATTGCCCTAATATTTCGAATGCTACCCAGATAAATACTGATGGAGATAGCTTAGGAAATGCCTGTGATTTAGATGATGATAATGATGGAATGTCAGATATATGGGAACTGCGCTACGGCTTAAACCCTTTAGCCGATGATGCAAGTAATGATAGCGACAATGATGGTCTAAGTAATGTAGAAGAATATCAAGAAAATAGAAATCCATCAGTTAATGAAGCTGCCATCGCAATACAGCCTATTTTGCAGCTATTAAATAAGAAAAAATCTTTTAAGCACCCTAATTATTTATTACGGGTAGCTGATTAATATGGGTAGTGTTCAAAAATTTGTGTCATTTCATTAAAATCAATGCACTTGCATTTACATTAAGGAATGACACATGATTCAACCATTTTTTCATTTTTTAAGAGTTCTAGGACGAGTTTGCTTTTAAACTCAGCACTGTAAATGGTTCTTTTTTTACTCATGACATACTCCAAATTTTTAAATCATCTTACGGGATTTGGAATAAGGTCTCTCATTTTTGTGTCGGAAATTATTGGGGGGCTATAAATCGCTTTACCCATTTTTGTACCGTTTCGGCACTCGCACATAAAAATTGTGCAATTTCGTAATATTCTCGTCCTTCTTTTAAGTGTGCCATCCCTAGCAAGCGAATACGAGTGCGGGAATGCTTTTCTTTTCGTGCGAGATCATGAAAATTATAATCGTGCAGTTCTTTGGGTAACTTTCTTGAGCGTGCTATTTTATTATCTCACTTTATATAAATGGTACGGAAGGCTATTATAATCTAATTACAGTGTTAATATTTTGAGATTGGTATAAAGTAGTGCGCTACCTGTGATTCAACAGTAAAGGGACGTTTTCCATTAGATATGCACGGGCCATTACAGTGCGGCGACGCTTTAAAAGCTTTCGTGATCAATCTTCTAGTTTGCCAGATGGTTGCACTTAATCGCGTGCAAAAACTGGTTAAATCTATGATTGGCGTTATCGTGTTGGAAGCCAGTTTACTTAAATTCATTCTTCGATTACACCAAGCTCTAGACGATTGGGAAACTCAAGCGGTAGAGCTGATTCTTCAAACTCCCGCTATTCATGTTGATGAAACCTCCCTTATTTTCCGCAGCAACGTTTAAATTTCTTACCGCTACCACAAGCACAAGGTGCGTTTAAACCTTGGTTCACTGTCATTTCAGTATTGGCGACTGACTTTACTTTTCCATCTAAATAGAGCCAGCGTTGCTGAACTTTAACAAAGCGACTGATTTCATTCATGACCCGATCTATGCCATCTTGAGTGAAAAAAGCTTTAAACTCCACCATCCCCTTTTTGTCAGTTGCTAAGCCTTTTTTTGTTTGAGTGATTTCTAAGCGTTTCCATTCACCTGTTTCTTTTGAAAAATCAATAGATTCAGGGCGAGTGCTAGCTTCCCATGTCTGTAATAAATAATCACTGTTTTGCATTGCATAGGCAGTGAATCGGGCGCGCATTAGGCTTTCGGCCGTGCTGGCATGTTTTTTACCCAAATGGAGTAAACCACAGCACTGGGTATAATTTAAGCCAGAACCACAAAGGCATATCTCTGAAGAAGTCGTCATAAAAATTTTTAAAATTTAAAGTAAAAAGGCAATATAAAATTATATAGCAATCAAACATTGATATGCGGCAATATATTGGCTATAACTACTAATTCAGATAAAAATGCCTGAGTGTCGTCGGGTTTTATAATTTCATAGTGTTTAACGTAAAGGTAATGTAATGAGTGCAGATATAGGGTTGATCGGGCTTGCTGTAATGGGGCAAAATTTAGTTTTAAATATGAATGATCATGGCTTTAAAGTCGCTGTACATAATCGCTCTGCAGGAAAAACAGACGATTTTCTTGCAGGACCAGCAGCAGGAACGGAAGTAACAGGAACTTACTCGCTACAAGAATTGGTTGATAGTCTTAAAAGTCCACGAGTTGTCATGTTAATGGTAAAAGCGGGTGATGTCGTTGATAGCTATATTGATAAATTAGTCCCTTTAATGTCTGAAGGCGATATTATTATTGATGGCGGGAACTCTTTATATACAGACTCAAACCGCCGTACGGTAGATTTAGCAGAAAAAGGCATTTTATATATAGGGTCGGGCGTTTCTGGTGGGGAAGAAGGCGCGCGTAATGGTCCTTCAATTATGCCGGGTGGAAATAAAGCCGCTTGGGCAACAGTACAGCCAATTTTACAAGCGATCTCTGCAAAAGTAGATGGCGAGCCTTGTTGTCAGTGGGTAGGCGAAGAAGGTGCGGGTCACTATGTGAAAATGGTGCATAACGGTATTGAATATGGTGATATGCAGATTATCTGTGAAGCTTACCAACTTTTATCAGAAGGCCTAGGCCTGAATGCAGATGAGATTCAAGCGGTCTTTAAGGAATGGAATAAAGGCGTTTTAGATTCTTACCTAATCGAAATTACCACTAATATCCTAGGCTATAAAGACGAAGATGGACTGCCGTTAGTTGATAAAATTTTAGATACAGCAGGACAAAAAGGAACAGGAAAATGGACCGGAATTAATGCCTTAGATTTAGGTGCGCCATTAACCTTAATTGCTGAATCTGTTTTTGCTCGTTGTTTATCTGCACAAAAAGAAGAGCGTGTACGCGCATCAAAAATACTACCGCAAGTAAATAAAAAGTTTACTGGCGATAAGGCAGCGGCAATCAAAGCCATTGGTGATGCAGTTTATGCCGCAAAAATCATTTCTTATGCACAAGGTTTTGGTCTGATGCGTGCTGCAGAAAAAGAATATGGTTGGAAATTAAACTACGGTGGTATCGCATTGATGTGGCGCGGTGGCTGTATTATTCGTAGCCAATTTTTAAATGATATCAAAGCGGCTTACGATAATAATCCTGAATTAGAAAACTTATTATTAGCTGATTTCTTTAATAATGCGATTCAAGCGGCTGATGCTGGCTGGCGCGAAGCGGTAGTGATGGGCGTACAGCTTGCAGTACCAACACCTTCGTTCTCATCAGCACTCGCTTATTATGATGGTTACCGTAGTGCGCGTTTACCTGCAAACCTATTGCAAGCACAGCGCGATTATTTCGGTGCTCACACTTACGAGCGCTTAGATAAGCCACGTGGCGAGTTCTTTCATACTGATTGGACTGGAACAGGTGGAAAAATGGCATCAACTACATATAACGCGTAAATCTTTGATATTAAGGTATAACGAATAGTAGCCCCGTATGTAGCGTAATGACTGTTAAAGTCATGAAGTAAAATACGGGAGCTTAGCGTATAAATGCCCTGTATTACGCGAGCTTCATACAGGCTACGTGTTTATAAATATCCTTGAATTTGTTAATTAGAGAATACTTTGTTTCCACTGATTTAGGTCAAAAAAATAAATTAACGATTTTTTATTTATAACTTAGACATTTAATAAAGGAATTTATATGAAAACAGAAGCTTGTACTTATGTTATTTTTGGTGCAACAGGTAACTTATCACGCATAAAATTAATTCCCGCGTTGTATCATCTTGATGTAGAAAATCGCCTAGCTAAAGAAACCAAAATTGTTTCTTTAGGACGTAGAGCTTGGGACAAAGAAAAGTGGGTTTCTGAAGTAAGGGACATGCTAGAAGAAAAAGCGCGTGGCGGCATTGATGAAAGCGTGTTTAATCGCTTTATTGAACGCTTGCATTACCATAAAGGGGATATGCAACAGGACGATTGTTATAGTGAGCTAGCTACTTTAGTTAGTGATACTCAGGAATTTCCGCAAAATATGGCGTTTTATTTAGCGATTAATCCTTCTGATTTTAGTCATGTTATCGAACAACTAAGTAAACCAAAATTACTTGATGAACAGCAGTTCTGGCGTCGAGTCATTATCGAAAAACCTTTTGGGACTGATTTGGAAAGTGCACGTTCGTTGCAAAATAAAATCAGCCAATACTTAAAAGAAGAACAAATTTACCGAATAGACCACTATCTAGGTAAAGGCATGGTGCAAAATGTATTAGTTTATCGATTTGCTAATGCTATGCTGGAACCTTTATGGAATCGAAATTATATCGACCATATTCAAATTACCCATTCAGAGCAGTTAGGTATCGGTAGTCGTGCGCAGTACTATGATCATACTGGTGCAATGCGCGATATGTTACAAAGTCATTTATTGCAGCTATTAACCTTAGTTGCGATGGAGCCGCCTGTTTCATTGGATGCGGAAGACTTGCGTGATGAAAAAGTAAAAGTCTTAAAGTCAATTCGCCCTATTCCAGAAGAAGCAGTGCATGCGCATGCTTTCCGTGCGCAATATGCGGCAGGTGAAATTGATGGTGACCAAGTTAAAGGCTATGCGCAAGAAGAGGGGGTTGCCGAAGGTAGCGTGACAGAAACCTACGCAGCAATGAAGCTTTATGTGGATAACTGGCGCTGGCGTGGCGTTCCTTTTTATATGCGGACAGGGAAACGAATGGCAAAAGCACAATCAACCATTTCTATTTGTTTTCGTCATGCACCGACGCAATTATTTCGTAATACCTCGGCACAAAAAGCGACACAAAATTGGTTGTTATTAGGCATACAGCCAGAAGAGTGTATTCGTATGGAAATGACAGTGAAAGAGCCTGGTTTAGAGATGGAAACTCGTGTCGTTAACTTAAATGCGAGTTATCGTAATGATGACGAGCAAGCATCTGATGCTTATGAAGGTTTGCTATTGGATGTTGTGCAAGGGGATCGTTCTTTATTTTTACGTTATGACGAAGTGGAATATGCGTGGAAAATAGTTGATCCTATTATTAATAAGTGGGCGGTAGATCGTGATTACATAGAAACTTATCCAGCAGGCTCTTGGGGGCCTAACGAACGCCGTTTATTTGAAAAAGAAAGCCAGCATTGGCGCAATACCTTACAGGAAGAAAAATGACACAAGAAGTAAATTGGAAACCTTACGATACGATTGACCAATTAGCCGAAGCGGTATGTCAGCGTGTTTTAACAGCAGCAGAGAAAGCAATCAATGCAAAAGGCGCGTTTAAGTTAGTATTAGCAGGCGGAACAGCGCCTGTAAAAGCGTATCAATTATTAGCAGCTAAGCAGCAAGACTGGAGCAAGTGGCATATTTATCATGGTGATGAACGCTGCCTACCCGTTGATGATGCAGAACGTAATAGTTTAGTTGCCGACCAAAAATGGCTAGATTTGGTCTCAATTCCTAAAGCTCAGATACATGCTATCCCCGCAGAGCTAGGAGCAGAAGCCGGTGCTCAAAGCTATGCAAAGGATGTCGCACAAGCGGGGAAATTTGATTTAGTTTTATTAGGTATGGGCGAAGATGGACATACGGCTAGCTTGTTTCCAGGGCATGTACATAATTTAGATGAATTAACACATGCGGTACATAACTCGCCGAAGCCCCCTTCAGACCGTGTGAGTATTAGTGCAAAAGCGCTGAGTAACACAGAAGAACTGGTGTTTGTTGTTTCAGGTGCAAAGCATGATGCGGTAGCTGCATGGAAAAATAAAGAAGATTTACCCGTTACACACCTTTGTCCTGCGGCTGGGGTAGATGTGTTATTAAGTGTTTAAAACGCGTGAATTGTAGATACTCTATTAAAACACAAGCGTAAATTTACAAATATTCATATTTTTTTATGAATCTGTGGCGATAGGTAACGTATAAAAACGAGTCCCATCAAATTCTTTATTAGACCGTAACATGCCATGGATGGCGTGTAATAATTTACGCATTACAGCACAGATAGCTTGTACTTTTTTTAAGCCGTTATCATTAATTAAATGATGGTAATAGCCTTTAATATTGGGCTCTAAGCGGCTAGCAACTAGTGCTGGCATGTACAAGGCTTGGCGAATATATTTATTACCTACTTTACTAATACGTGGCTTTTTAGAAACGCTACTGCCTGAATCAAATATTCTTGGATCTAGCCCTGCATGAGCAACCCACTGTCGTGCCGTCATATCTTTAGGTAAAATCATCAGCTCACTCAGTATTTGTACCGCAGAGGCATGCGCAATCCCTTTGATGCCGATGATTAATATATAAGCTTGCTTCAGCTCTTCATTATCGCTAATAAGGCTAAGTGCACTTTCACGCAGCGTTTCAATTTGTGTATCTAAAACATCAATTAATTGCTCAGTTTGCTCAATAACAAGCGCAGGCGTTTCTACGGTTGATTTTAAAGCATGGAGCTGGTTTTTAGTTTGTGTTTTTTGTTTGCTTAATGCTGCAACACGGCGTGCTGTCGCTCTTAGGCTAATGCATTCATCAGTAGGGCGCTCCCAGACTTTAAAAGGCATTCTCTCCGCATAAATCGCTAAATTTTCTGCATCAATCGCATCTGTTTTGCTACGTGTCATTAATGCTTTCGCAAAGTTATGTGCGGCCTTGGGGTTAATAACCATCACTTCAATATCATTAGAACGACTCAAAGCGACCGCTAAATCAAAGTGATAAACACCTGTTGCTTCCATACAAACCTTTGTTTCTCCTTTAAGTTTTGTAAACGACTTAATCATTGATTGATGATCTGAAGGGGTATTTTCAAAAGATTTAGCTTTACGCGCCTTACCATTAACCATAACGACAACAACAACTAATTCCTTACAACCAACATCAATTCCGATAGTATTCATTTTTTATCTCATATTTAAGTATTATAATGATCCCTGGTTTCCCAACCCTGACACTTCACCTACCGTCCTTGTGAATGCAGACTCAGAAGCATAGCTTACAGGTCTCAGATACTCCACGGCATGGATGACGAGGGTGGGGAGCCAATCTACGTACAAGCTCGAAGCTTAAGGATGGGCCGGTTTCCCCAGAAAATCAGTTATGACTATAATGGTTTTATGTTAAATAATCCTGTGTTTAAGAGATATGTTTAATATACAAGGATGGGCAAAGGGGCTTTATCCCGTGCCCATCACTTATACTATAAATAGATGGGCACGAAAAATCCCTTTGCCCATCCTGCGGTTTATTTAGGTGTTTTTTTTGGATGATGAACAAGGTAATAATATGAAAACTAAATTATTAATTTTTTTATTCGGAGTATTTTTTTCAGCTAATCTACTTGCTGAATTTCAAGGGCCGGGTGCAACAACAAACCTGACAACTGTTAAAGCCGCTAATGAAATGAGCGATGATGATAAAGTCACGCTTGAAGGCTTTATTGTTAAGCAAATTAAATCCGAACATTATTTATTTACAGATAGTACTGGTGAGATTGAAATTGAGATCGAAGCTAAGGACTTCCGTGGCATTGTTATTACTCCACAAGCAAAAATACGTATTAGTGGTGAAGTGGAGAAGGAAATGTTCTCTGCAACAAAAATAGAAGTTGATTCGGTACAAATCATCAAATAAAACAAAAACCTATTTTCATATCCTGCTTCTAACATCAGTTTAGTAGCTATGAAAGTAGGAATAGTCTCCCTAGCTAAGCAATTGTCTATGTAAACAATTTCCTTGTCGGTATTAATATAATGAGTAAAAAAATGAAAGTTGGGTTTATTGGTTTAGGCGCGATGGGGTCTGGCATGGCTAAAAATTTAGCAAAAGCCGGTTATGAAACGTTAGTTTGGAATAGAACTTTTGCTAAAGCAGAGGCTTTAGCGCAAGAAACGTCGATTACAGTCGTTGATTCGATAGCAGAGCTTGCCGTTCAAGTTGAGGTTATTTTTATTTGTATCTCAGCGGATGCAGATGTACTTGAAGTGATCAATAGCTTGTTAGAGTATATCAAGCCGCACACGATAGTGATCGATAGCTCGACTATCAGTAGTTTAACCGCAAAAAAAGCGGCCGAATTATTAAGGGCTAAACAAGCGCATTATTTAGATTCACCTGTTTCTGGTGGTGTAGAAGGAGCGCAAAAAGGATCGTTAGCGATGATGGTGGGCGGTGATGAAGTTATTCTGGCTCAAGTGATGCCACTTTTAGAGACCATGTGCGCGCGTATTATTTATATGGGGGCGACAGGGTCAGGGCAAGGCACAAAAGCGGTTAATCAAATAATGGCAGCAGGGATTAATCAAGCGGTTACGGAGGCGTTGGCCTTTGCGCAAGCAGAAGGCTTGCCGATGGAGAAAGTGATTGATGTCGTTTCCAAAGGGGCGGCAGGAAACTGGTTCTTGGATAATCGTGGCCTATCGATGGCGCAAAATAAATATGACATAGGTTTTAAGCTTAAATTGCATCATAAAGACTTAAAAATTTGCCAAGCTATGGCAAAAGCTAATTTAGCTGACTTGAGTTTAGTTGAGAAAACCGTGACTGATTATGAACAATTGATGGATATGGATTTTTCTGAAGAAGATATTTCTGCCCTATACAGGTTAAAGTTAGCGCATTAAAAATAAGGGATTATTGGCCAAGAATAGAGGAATTAACTTAGTTTTATCTGTTGTTTTTTTGTTACAAATTATAAAAAATAGAGTTTAATTTAGGAATGCTTTATTAGTTGTTGATTATTAAGGTATTTAAAAGGGAGTTATTGCTTGCGCAGCTAGGTGTTTTGTTGGTATTATCGTTCTGTAGTAAATTTGTTGTAAAAATGAAACATTTAATTTAAACCTTTGGGGAAAGATATGATTAAAAAAACAAAAACAGCTCTAGGGCTTGTTGCTGTACTTGGTGCTGCAGTTTTAACATCTGCGCCAGTTAATGCAGATCAAGTTTCAGATTTAAATGCACGTATTGCTAAGTTGGAAAGTGCTGAAGCAGTAAGGTCAACGGCTGCAGATAATGGCAATATGGTCTTTTTCCGTGGTGGTTATGCGAGAAATGATTCAAGCCGTTATGGCGATATTTTAACTGATACTGCGGGTGGTTTAGGGGCGGTAACTCAACAAAATGGAAGCAATGACGCTTGGTATTTTGGCGCTGGTTTTGACTTTAACTTAAGTCAAGATGCTTTTGGTTTTCATGATAAAACAGAAATTCTTGCTGAATTAATGTTTGAATACAAAGAATTTGATAGACAAAACCAAGTGGCTAATCCACTACTGACTACTGTGCAAAGTGCAATTAGCCAGCCAGCAGCGGGAATTGTAGCTGGTGCAGGTTCAGTGACAGTAAGTCAATTTACATTAACAGCATCTCCAAAAATTAAATTTATGAAGGGTAGCAAATTCAGACCTTGGATTGTTCCTGTTGGTTTTGCACTACATGTAATTAGCCCGCCTTCTGATGGTGTAACAGTATTAGAACCTTCTATGCATTTCGCATTAGGTGCTGATTATAATGTATGGAAAAGCATTTATGTAGGTGCTGACTTCCGTTATAACTTAACTATCGGTGAAAACTTAGATGGTACTAGTGTTGGTGGTTTAACAACGGGTGGTTATGTTGGTATAGGCTTCTAAGTAAAGCAACTTAAAAGTTATCGCTATATAAAAGAGGGGGGGGCTTTTTAGTCTGCCCTTTTTTTATGCCTAAAATAAATTCAAAAGGGCGCGTAAATTTCAGGCTGTTATTAATAGTGACTTCATTTTAAGGTAAAATAGCGAATATTAAATAAGATATACAGGGTACACATGATTAAAGCAGGCATAGTTGGCGGAACAGGGTACACGGGCGTTGAGTTATTGCGTCTTTTGGTTTTACATGAAAACGTAGAGATTACCGTGGTAACGTCACGTTCTGATGATGGTTTGCGTGTAGATGCTTTATATCCTAATTTACGTGGACAGATAGATTTATGTTTTACTAAACCTGAGTTAGAAAACCTAGTTCATTGTGATGTGGTATTTTTTGCTACGCCAAATGGCACGGCAATGAAGATGGCAAATGCGTTATTGACGCGCGGTGTAAAGGTAATTGATCTATCTGCTGATTTTAGAATTACGGATGTCGCTGAATGGTCAAAATGGTACGGTATGGAGCATGCCTGTCCAAATTTAATTAATGAAGCAGAGTATGGGTTACCGGAAATTAATCGCGAAAAAATAAAAAAAGCTAATTTAATTGCTTGCCCAGGGTGCTATCCAACCGCAACACAGCTCGGTTTTTTACCGTTGATAGAAAATAATTTAATTGATACTCAGCATTTAATTGCCGATGTTAAGTCGGGGGTTAGTGGGGCGGGGCGCTCAGCACAAGTCTCTGCGCTAATGAGTGAAACAGGTGAAAGTTTTAAAGCTTATGCCGCCGCAGGCCACCGCCATTTGCCAGAAATTAAGCAAGGTTTGTCGGCAGTTGCCAATAAAGAGGTCGGGCTTACTTTTGTGCCACATTTAGTCCCTATGATTCGCGGAATACATGCGACTTTATATGCAA